>TARA_B100001093_G_scaffold516344_1_pt1 | contig 12754 bp, 10 predicted proteins | sample TARA_B100001093 | Tara Oceans TARA_B100001093 (sample SAMEA2623116) | marine metagenome | biome: marine biome (ENVO:00000447); feature: surface water layer (ENVO:00002042); material: "saline water (ENVO:00002010), including plankton (ENVO:xxxxxxxx)" | depth 5 m
GGGACCTAAACCCACCGCCGTTGACCAAGCTGGGCGACCCCCGCGCATACTGTGGGCGGCGCCTCTTGGATTTGAAACAAACGCTTCAAGCCGTTGCGTCAAAACCAGCCGATTTTACGGCTTGAATCAACTGCGAGACCTTGACGTCAGTCGAAGCTAGAATGTTACCCGAGTGGTCTTCATGCGAAATCATGGCGTTGAGGACGCCGGGGGTCGCCAACAGTGCGCGAGTAACTCGCCCAGAGCAGCACCCGCAGGTCATTCCAGTTATTGCAAGCGTGTGAATTGTTTCGGCCATGAACCTAGCATGAACTTTTTTCTTAAAAGTTTAATCAAGACTTGGCCTCCACCAACGCAGTAATAACGAATTTCCTACGACGCTCACGGATGAGAGTGACATTGCTGCAGCGGCAAAAGCTGGAGGGAGCAAGAACCCGGTAGAGGGTAACATTATACCCATGGCGAGAGGAATTCCAATCACGTTGTAGATGAAGGCCCAGCCAAGGTTCCCGCGGATTCGACGCATCGTACTTCGTCCTAGATTCAACGAAGCAACTGCATCGATCAAATCATTTCGTAAGAGCACGAAGTCAGCCGCATCCAGGGCGATGTCAGAACCCGCCCCCATCGCTAAACCTACATCTGACATCGAGAGGGCGGCCGCATCGTTGATTCCGTCACCGACCATTGCTACCGTCCGACCTTCACGTTGCAATCGTGCGATATGTTCCGCCTTTTCATTCGGTTTTACTCCAGCCACGACCGTTTCGATTCCAACTTCAGCAGCGATTGTACGAGCTGCATCTTCCCTGTCACCAGTGAGCATAATCACTTGATAGCCCATTTGTTTGGCTTGCTTGACTGCGTGCTTGGAGGTTTCACGAATACGGTCCTTTGCTTCAATCCAACCGAGTAGTGTGAGTCCACGGCTGACTAACACCAGCGTCACTCCCTTTGTTGCAGATGTGGTAAGTTTCTCACGCACTTCTTCGCTGATTTCAACGCCAACTTCGTGCATGAGTTCAACGTTACCAGCTGCAACTACTGCTCCGTCAAAATCACCAACCATTCCAAGTCCGGGCATAGTTGCAATTCCGGTAATGGCAGGTCTGTTTGAGGACACGTTGGACCACGAAGTTCGAATTGCTGATGCTAGAGGATGGGTTGATTCTTCCTCGAGTGCGGCTGCAATATCTAAAATTTCTTTGACCTCACATTCAACCAATTCGATGTGACTCACTCGTGGCTTTCCCGATGTAAGCGTACCAGTTTTATCGACAACAAGCGTGTTTGTTTTGTGAGCGTTCTCTAATGCTTCTATCCCTTTGATCAGGATGCCGTACCGTGCTCCAACACCAGTTCCTACAATCAACGCAGTTGGTGTAGCTAAACCCAGGGCGCACGGGCAGGCAATCACGAGCGTCGATACGAGGACCATGACGGCGAGTTCGGAGCGAGTCTCCATGGGGTTGTAACTGCCGGAACCGGAGAAATACAGCCAAAATAGAGCTGCTGCGAGTGCGAGGAATACAACGATGGGAACGAAAATGGATGCGATTGTATCAACTAAACGCTGGATTGGTGCTTTCCCCATTTGGGCCTGTTCTACGAGGTCAACAATGTTCGACAACAACGTGTCATCGACAACCCGAGTGGTGCGGATAAACACGCTTCCATCCAGTACGATGGTCCCAGCCACGACTTCGTCTCCCTCTGATTTACGAACGGGGTAAGGCTCTCCAGTCATGGTTGATTCATCGATGCTTGCTTTACATTCAAACAGCGTCCCATCCAACGGAATAGTTTCTCCTTGCAAGACCTTGATGAGCGAACCAACTGGGATTGCTTCGACCGAACGTATGTCAGTGTGTCCAAGGTTTTCATCCTTGACCAAACGTGCAGTTTTAGGCTGCAGTTTCATCAATGAATGGATTGTATCGGTCGCCTTCAGTTTGGCAGCAGCCTCCATCCAATTACCGAGTAAGATGAAGGCGATGATAAACACAACACCGTCATAGAAGACGTGTGTCGAAGTTTCAAACATCGAGGGAAGACCTTGTACTCTTGGAGCGAGCGTCACCGAAACTGACCAGAAGAAAGCGACGGTTGTCCCCAAATGAACCAGAACGTCCATGTTTGCTGCTGCGTTTCTCAACGATTTCCAAGCACGAATATGGAATTCCCAGCCCGACCAGAAATACACTGGAGTGGACGCAACCATGGCCAGTAGCAATCGCGTGTCAAGTCCGCTGGTGGTACCCATGTCGTTTGCAAACATCGACAAATACAGTGTTGGAAGTGCGAGCAGCAGCGCAACGGCAACCTTGCTGCGTTGCCGATGTAATCGTTGCTTCGCCTCCTCGAAAAGAATGGGCTGACGACGCTGTTCCTTGGCCTGAAACCCTCCTCGCTCGATAGCATCAATGGCTGCTTGAGTTCCTTCTTCGACACTTGCTTCTGCATCGAACACGATCATTGCTTTCTTGAAAGGTAGGTTCACTGACACCTGGGTAACCATGTCAAGTCTGCCAACGATTTTTTCCACCGACGCCACACACGCTCCGCACGACATGCCTTCGATGTTGAGCGTAACTGCTGCTTCAGGTTCCATTCCATCACCACCTAGCAACAATTTGGTCGAACGTTCGATGACGGATTCAGTTCATCTTCATCAAGCGTGATACAACCGCATCCACAGCCGCACATCCAGCCGATTTGGTCCCAACCCTTTCCACCTTCAGCCCGCGTATACAATCGCTTCATTTTGCAATCGCATTGGCACATAGGTGCCTTTACTCGGGCCATGCATTGCGATTTAATGTAGTCAATATAAAACTTGGTTTTGACTACAATACTACCAGACATCGAGACCTTGTCTGTGGCGAATTACTCCAATGGCGGCAACGATTCCGAGGGCACAGAATATGCCGATATAGAGTCCTAACACGCCCCCGCCTTCGTATCCACGCTGGCCCATGATGACGGGACTTGGCGTGATTCCCGAAGCAACTACTGCACCGGTAATCAACCCCAGTAGCGGCGTAACAATCCCGAAAATTGGAATCGAGTAGCGCAATTTCATGACCCTACTACCTCGTTTTGCGTATGAACTCTTTGCCGTTTCCGTAGTTGCAGCGTTGAGTTGGACACGCAAACTCAGGGGTTCTCGTGTCTAAATTTTCAGAACGTTATACCCGTCTTGCATCCAGTGAAAACCCTTGACGACCCATTCCAATAACTGGTCTACGTGCTGCTTTGTAAGCCCTGCAGCATCAGCAACCTTGAGTAACACAGCTCGCTCAGCGTCATCGATTTCTCGGTCGACCATCGTCATCAGGCAAATATCTCGCAGGGCGAGTTTGATTCCACGGGGGCTCATTTTTTTCAAATGTGCATCTAAGTTGAGTTTTTGACTCATTCCTTCTCGGAGTTGCAACTTTCGTTCTGGTGTGAGAAGTGTTGCTCCGAGTCGTTGTTCAAAGAAAGCCATTTCCACTTTGGAGATGCTGTTGTCCGCATTCGCCAAATAAGCTAAGAGTTGGGCGTATCGGAACCGTTCAGCAGGTTCAATCTCGTGAACAATGTCGTGAAGCATGAAACTTCGTTATCACCCTTGTTGATGAGCGTTGGGGTAGGAGAAGTATAGAAAATTGACATAAGGAGGGTTTGAACAGCCCAGCATGAGGAGTGAAAATGAACAACCGCCGAATTTCCACCATTTTGGTGATTCTAATGCTCATGCCATTGTTGAACGGCGTACAAGCCGACGGCGAAGATGGCACATATCTTGAAGCCAAAAACCTCCAGGCAACAGTTGACTCCATTAACGAAACAGTCACCGTATCATGGGATAACATCGATACCAATGATTTCATGATTCTTGAGGACTTGAAGAAAACCAATTATTCGCTCTACCGTTCTGACGAACCGTTGAACAGTTCCAACTATCTTCAAGCTGAACTCGTCCGAGAGAATATCCAAGCGTGCACCGAAGCAGACACTTTCACATCATGTAAAAACAGAGAACATGTGGTTGTCTACACCATTCCCCCCGCAACCGATGGCAACTTCTACTATGGCGTTATTAGCACGCTTCAGAACGGCTCTGTTTCAGATAACTTCACAATTGGCAACGCCACAGTTTCTCAGCCAGTGTATGAATTCGGCTCTTCCATTACATCACCGTACGGTCTCCAAGCCAATTATGTGGTTGACAATTCGACGACGCAGCTGAGTTGGGTTGACGTGTCTCGAGTTGACGCCTCAGTCGATTCAAATCACACGACAACACTCTGGAGTCACGCTTTCAGAGCCAACTCCAGCAATTGGGATTCCATCAACAAAACGCAAATTGGAACCACCATGGACTCCAGCGCGAATTCATTTGAGATCGTCCATCCCGCACTCATTAGCCGCTCAATCTACTACACGGTCATGCACTCTTTTGATGGAGAAGAAGACACGCGCTTTTTATCCGGAAACACGCTGACTCAACCTTTGGTTGAGGATAACATTGGTTCGATAATTACGGGTACATTGCAAGCACAATTCAACGCTTCAAGTGCACAAACTTCGATGAACTGGTCAGGTGCGGTGATTGAAGATGCAAACCATACCCTTCACATTTGGCGAAGTATCTCCTCTATCACGGACTTCAACGCAGATGGCGTTGTTGAAATCGTTCAACTTCCAGCGAATTCCACTCACTACAACTACACAGTCGCACCGGGATTTAACGGAGAATCTCACTACTTGGTGACCCTTTCGGACGAACTTGGAAACCATCAAACCGATCTCTCATCAGCGCCGCATACGCATCTTCACGAGTACACTCTGAGCGAAAACCAGAACATTGTTACCGACCTTTCAGCATCCCACTCAGAGGGCGTCACGGCGTTGACATGGACTGATTTAGTGAACCATTCTGAAGCCACCTACCAAGTTTGGCGCTCCACAAGCCAGATTACTTCAGCAAACTTTGGTTCCGCTAGCGTGGCTTTACTCGCAACCGTTGATTCAGGAGTGGAGGCTTACAATCACGTTCTCGCCAGCGGTGTTTCACAAGAAGCATGGTACGCTGTAACGGCTGTTGCATCGTTTGGAACTCAGAATCTCACGCTGCAGCAGACCAACATCTCAGTCTCGCTTAATTCGCTTGATGACGCAGTGATTGAAGACACCAAAAATCCAGTCGCATCTGCCGTGTTGACTGCGACCTACCACGTCAACGGAACCACTGAAATTTCGTGGAACGGCGACGGTTTGGAACAGGGAACTACTTGGAAGATTTATCGCAACCTCTATGCAGAAATGAATGAAGAATCGTACTGGGAGTCGGTCGGACAGGCTGAGAATGTTGGAACGACACAACTCACCGTCTTCGTGCCCAGCGTTGCACAATATGGAGAATCCTTCTCACCGGTATATGCTCTTTCTGGCACCGATGCCTTTGGTAATACCATTGATTTTGAAGATTGGACACTCAGTGCCCCTGTGCTTGAGGACCGTAAAACGCCAAATGTGCAGATGATCGTTTATGATTCGCAAAACAATGCCGAAGCAAGCCGTTGGTTTGATGGTGGAGAAAACTCGGCTTTCTCTCACCTTGCAGCAGGCACTTACACCCTCAAGTTCGACGTTCTTGATGATGCAGTCACCATCGACTACACGCTCTCAACCGATGCTTCGCAGAATACGTTGAACCTTGCTCAAGACCTTCCCGAAATTTCTCTTACTCTTTCAGAGCAAATGACCAACGTTACCGTTTCGTTCGTAGTGTACGACGAAACCGGAAACGCTGCAACCTTCTCGACCCTCTTCTGCACAACCTGTTTAATTGTGCCCGAGGAAGTGAATCAAACCGTTGAAGATAGCAACGAAGACGATGTCAATGAAGTGCAGAATGATGACGACTCCTCGTCCAATGAAACACTTCTGATCGGTATTTGTGCTGGGCTCGTTATGGTCGTGTTGTTCCTCAGGTTGCGAGGTTCAAAGCCAGCAAAGACCCCATCGGGTCTTCCATCGAAATCTGAAGACCAGTGGATTTCCAAATACGTAAGCGAGCAGTGAGTTCACCGCATTGGTGCTAAGTCGAGAGAACCAGCCCACACGTCCAATCCGCGCAGCTTGCACGGGAAGACTTGTCCAAGTAGAACAACTGGGTTCTGTTCGCCTCGCGCATCAGGTTCTGCAGGAATGACGCTTAATCCATGTTCATCGATACTCATCTGCGTTTTTCCACCGAGTTGAGCAACGTGCATTCTACCGTGAACCGCCCCGTCATCAGCTAAATCTAGGAAAATCCACGGTGTACGAAGTCCGGTGATCCGTGCTGACCATGATGTTTGTTCCAGTGGTTTATTATCAGCACCACTCTGTTCTCCAATCGCACCACCTCGCAGCAAATGAAGGTGATAGGCGTTAGCAACAAGTTCCCATTCAAGGCGTTTTGCAGTATGGCCCTGTTCACTGCAATGAACGGCAATTTTTTCTGTTTCATCCTTAGAGTGAACCCACGGTTCGCCGCGTATAAACGACTTGAGCTGTCGATGAGTCATCAAGTCAGGGTACCTTCGAATTGGACTGGTAAAGTGGGTGTAGGCATCAAGGTTGAGTCCAAAATGGCCGAGGTTTTCTTCCCTGTAGGTCGCACGTTGCATCAGGTGGAACAAGCCTTGGTCAACCACTCGACGCACGGGTCCCTTGAGGTGGGAAGCTTCCTGTTGGGCTTGATCAAGTGCGTTCAGCATGGCTTGTCGCGCATCAGAGTCGATGACGCTTGACAAGTACTGTGGGGCATCATCGCTGGTTTCATTGGCCGATTCAAGCATCGAGGTGTCGATGGCGCCTCCTGCCCATCCAGCCAATAAATCGGTCAGTTCGCTTTCCTCAGATTGGCCGTGCTTGCGTGTGCTGGGCATCGGTAACTCGATGGTAACTCCCAAAGCCTCGAGTTTGGCGTTCAACTCTTCTACTTCAATTGCGTCTGGCGGGGTGTGACACCTCCAAGGAAGGGGTGCACCGGCTTTGCCCAGTAGATGACCAACAGATGCGTTTGTAGCTACCATGAACGACTCAATCATTCTGGTCGCAGCATTTGGCCACTTGACTTCAACACGTATACCGTCATCTCCGTGTAGACGGGGCCGAAGTTCCGGATTTTGAATGTTCAATCGAACTTCTTTGGCTTGCCAGGAATGTGCAAGTTCAAACATGTGTTTGAATTCTGGGTTGTCCAATGCGTCTTCATAAGCGATGTTTTTGGCAACTCGAATAAGTGCCTCGTATGCTTTACAGTCAACAATTTCGTTGGTGTGGTCAATGTCCATCGCCACGACCATCGCCAATCGGTCTCGATCTGCTCGAAGCGAACATAAATCGTCGGCTAACCTTGGTGGAAGCATTGGTAGTACCGTGTGCGGGAGATAGACTGAGGTGGCTCGTGCACGAGCAGCAGCGTCCAAGCGAGTGTCGGGTTCAACATAGTGCGCAACGTCAGCTATCGCTACCCACAGCGTGCGTCGACCGTCTGATTCAACCAAGCACACTGCATCGTCAAAATCTTTGGCGTCGTGCGGGTCGATGGTGACAAAGGGAAGATGGCGTAAGTCAACTCTCCCGCTCTCAAGTGCTCCATCTCCATCAACTTCGTCCAGGCGCTCTGCATCCCGGACCAGTGCTTCGTCGTAGGTTCGAGGAAACGGGTTTCGTCCGCCATGTTGTTTGTTTTTCAGTCGCAGGTCCAGTACGGTGCGTGCGTTCAATCGCCCTGATTGAATGAGCAGCAGTGCCATTCCCGGTTCCGCTTCGCGGAAACGAAGTCCTGAACGGCGTTTCACGATGAAACGCATTTCCTTTTTCAGGTCAAATTTCCCCCATGAGTGCACCACTTCATTTGGGAGCAGTGAGAAACGATCAGGATAGTCTTCAGCAGCGAGATGAGCCATCCAAACTTCTTCAAGCAAGGCATAGCGTTCGATGTCTTCTTGGTCCATCGAGGGATAGACTTCAGCGTTTGCAGCAATAAGTGCAGGGCGCCCTCGTAGGCTTGTATCAGAGGGTTGTGCATACGTTGCTGAAAATGCTTGCCAGCCCAGAACGGCGCTGTGGATTGCGTCGATTTCATCTTTCGTACGTAACCGCACCCGTCGGTCGCTGGTATGGCTGAAATGTTCGTTTTTGGTCCGAGCATGTGCGAGCGTTTCGTCGATTCCGCTGCGAAAGGCCCGGTCTTCTCGAGAGTTAGGTGTGAGCTGCTTGAGTTGTGGTTCTCGCTGGATGAGGTAGTCCGATACCTCGGTACCGCTCCAGTCACGTTGCCAGAGAGAACGTTCGTCGCCGAAGTGACTCAACAGCCGCCGCCATAACCGCTCATCATCAGGGCTTTTCGGCCCTTTTTTGGCATGGTTGTCACGGCGTTTGTTTTGCTTATTCCGCCCCACACAACCACCTACAAACCCGTTTTCTGTAGGCGTTCCAGTGCCCTTTTTTGAGCAGATGTAAGGTTTTCATACTCAGGTAAAACGAATTCAAGTTCGAGGTCCGCCCCATCGTATCCCGCACCGGCGATTCGTCGCCGGTCTCCAACCATAGTTTCGGGTGCAACTGAGAGCATGATTTTCTTACCACTCGGAAGGAGAATCTTGACTTTCCCACCGAGCATCAATGTGCTGAACGGTGTTGCCACCTCTTGTACGACTATATTCCCATCCCAAAACCGCCCTTCGCCAAATTGAATTCGGATGGTCAGCAAGACGTCTCCAGGGTCGCCTTCAGGGTGGTCGTGACCTTGGCCCTTCATTCGAGTAACTGTTCCGTGCTTGACGCCAGCCTTTACGGTGGTTTTCATCGTCACTGAACTCGCCTGCATCGTTCCCGCTGCGTTTGGTTTGAGTCGCTTGAAACTGAATGGGAATTGACCGCCTTGCTCTGCTTGTTCAACGGTGAGTTCGAGGTTTACATTGATGTCTGCGCCTTTCGGGCGCTGCCGTCGCTGCCGTTGTTGTGGCCCTCCGCCTCCAAATGGACTACCGCCTCTTGGCCGACCTCCACCACCAAACATTTGTCCAAATATATCCTCCATTCCGCCGCCATATGAAGCGCCACGTCCACCGTTTCCTCCGAACATTGAGGACATGCGTTGTTGCTGGTCGAATTCTGCTCGGTCTTTGGCGGTTTCAATGGACTCATAAGCCGCTTGGACTTCTTTGAACTTCGTTTCAGCAACCGGGTCATCGGGGTTACGATCTGGATGGAATTGACGGGCTTTTTTGCGAAACGCCCTCTTGATTTCAGCGTCGCCGGCATTCCGGTCGACCCCCAAAACAGAATACGGGTCTGGAGCGGCCATCGGCTCAACTTCACCGTCACTCCCACATCAACCCTCGCAACGTAAAAACAGCAAAACCTTCATCAAAAATTGTCCTGCATTCGCGACGGAGCGGTTATATTGGCGGTGCAGGTGGGGTTGAAAGCCCGAGGTTGTACCATGTCTGGTGATGCTGCAGAAAATCGTTCGTTTGAGGACCGTGTTCAGGACCGTCAAGATTGGATTGAGTCCCAATTCCGCAAGATATCTCGGGGTTCATGGGCTCGTATCATCCGCATGGCTCGCAAGCCCACGCCGCAAGAATTCAAGCAGACGTCTATCATCTGCGGAATTGGACTTTTTGTCCTTGGCGCCATTGGCTTTGCAATGCTGGTTTTGATGGACAACTTCCTTCCTTGGGTTTTTGATGTGTTAAACATCGGCAACTGATGAATTTGGAGATGATGAGATGAGTGAAGCATTCGTAGTGTACGTTCGATTTGAAGAAAAACTCCTTTTGTTGCGCCGCAGCAAATCTGACGGGGATTTCCCGGGATTGTGGGACGGCGTCTGGGGTATAGGAGAAACACCCGAAGATGTTCTCGCTCGTGTCGCAGAGTCAACCGGTATTGCTGCCGAGTCGTTGCACTACCACGGCTCTGGCCCAGAACGCGGTGTTGACATGGGACGTTCCCTGGTCGATGTGGTTCCAATTCTTGTGGTCTCCGACACAGACGAAGTGGCTCCAACCGGACGTTACACTGAGGCTGAATGGATTGACCCCGGTACGCTGCAAAGTTACAACTGCATCTTCTCGAACCTTGACATGGAGAACAACAACAAGTTGTTTGGTGAAATGTACGGATCGGTTGGTTCGTTCCTCTACATCGTCAAGACGGCCATTGGCTCTGAACAACGCGTGGCCGATGAAATGTACAACCGACTGCACGGCAGCGGTTCACTCACATCGCTCCAAGGTGACATCATGTCAATTCTTCACCCAACCGGTATGCGCGGTTACCTCTTTGTTGAATCAAGCGCTCTGCATCACGTCGAGAAATTGATTGGTCGATCTGGTGGCCGAGACCCGGCTGCTCGACGTGGATTGAATCAAACTCCTCTCAAGAACGCAAAGACCGTTCTACCAGGCGAAGCCCCTCTGGCCGACATTCTACCGTACCTCGAACCCAAGGCAGTTACCTCCGGAATTGAAGTCGGCTGCATTGTGGAAATCGTCACGGGTGCATTCAAGGGCGAGAAAGCCCGTGTTCTTAGCGTAGCAGAATCCAAGGAAGAAGTCAGTATGGAATTGTATGAACAACCGATTCCAATGACCCTTAACATGCGAGGCGACCACGTACGTGTCGTGGAGCGTGTCGAGTGATTTTCTTGGTATCAGTTGCCTACACCCTTCGCACAGCGCGATTATATAGGGGTGTTTGGTCGGCTGAATGCCCACATAGTGAGCAATGGAGTTGAACATAATGCCGAAACCATGGACATCCGAACTCATCAAGAAAGCTCTTGGAGTGAAGAAGTGCAACGGTAGCATGGACGCTGCAGTTGAAGACCTGTCGCTTGAGAAAGCCATGGATGTCGCCCGAGATAAGCACAATCAAGGTCACTTGACCGGTGCAGATCTCAAGGCACAAACTAAGGAAATCATCGGAACCTGTGTTTCGATGCGTGTCAAGATTGACGGTCATTGGGCCAATGATGCCCTCGCAATCATTAACAAAGGAGAATGGGACGAGCGGTTTAATTGAAACTCACGAGCCGTGGTAGAGGCGTCTTGAGCGTCTCGCTGACCACAGAGGTGATTAAAAATGGAAGAAAAAATTAACCAGGCAATCAAGGATGCACTTGCGAGTGCCCCTAAGCGTAAATTCACAGAATCAATGGACATTGCATTCACAATCCGTGATGTTGACTTGAAAAACCCTAACAACCGTATCAAGGAAGAAATTCGTCTTCCATCAGGCCGTGGCCGAACACTCAAAATTGCAATGTTTGCTGCTGGAGAAGCTGCAACCAAGGCAAAGAGTGCGGGAATTCACGTCATCACCCCCCAAGAAATTGAAGATCTTGGTGGAAACAAAGGTCGAGCAAAGAAAATTGCAAACGCCTACGACTTCTTCCTTTCAGAAGTCCCGCACATGGGACTCATTGGTCGATATCTCGGTGTTGTTCTCGGTCCTCGTGGCAAAATGCCACGCCCAGTCCCACCAACTCTCGACCCTTCGATTATTGCTGCTGGTTTGCAATCAACCGTTGTCATCAAGTCCGGGGACAAGAACACCTTCCAGATTTCCTTCGGAACTGCAAGTCAGTCCGAAGAAGAACTCTACGCCAACGCTCTTGAAGTTTACAACCGTGTAATCTCAAAACTCGAGCGAGGTATTGGAAACATTCGTTCTCTTTACATCAAGACAACAATGGGTCCATCTCAAATGGTGGAGGTGATTAATTGATTCCAAAGGTCGTTTCTTGGAAGAAAGACACCGTTGGTGATTTAGAAGCGCTTCTGAAGGGTGGCGACACCATTGCAGTCATTGACATCCACGGCGTTCCAGCCGGAGCAATGCTTGGGATGCGCGCTGCTCTACGCAGCGACATGCAGATTCAAGTCGCTAAGAAGCGATTGATGGCTATTGCGTGGGAACGTATGGGATACAAGTCCGAAGATCTCAACGCTTTGTTCGAAGGGGTTGTTCAACCTGCACTTGTTTCATCTGCAAACCTCAACTCCTTCCAAATGTTCACTGAACTCAAGAAGACTGAAGCCGGTCGTGCTGCAAAAGAAGGCGACATTGCCCCACACCAAATCGTGGTTGAAAAAATGGATACCGGTATGCCCCCCGGTCCGATAGTTGGTGAATTGAACTCCGTTGGGATTCCAGCAAAGATTACCGGTGGCTCTGTTCAAATCCAAAAGCGCACAGTCGTACTCGAAGCTGGTGAAGTTTTCGTTGGCGATATGGGTATGATGCTCTCAAAGATTGGTATCAATCCGATTGTCACAGGTCTACGGCTTTGTGGGACACTCGAAGATGGAACCTTGTTCCAACCAAGCACACTTGACATTGACTACGAGCAATTCGAGACAGATCTCATCAGCTACGCAGCTGGTGCATTCAACCTCGCTTGCAACATCACGTGGTTCACCAGTCAAACCATGCCAACAATTCTGGCAAAGGCCAGCCGAGAGGCAATGGCCGTTGCATTGGAAGCTGCAATTGCAACTGCAGACACCATGCCACATCTCGTTGGACGAGCACATGGCAGCGCATTAGGCGTTGCTGGACAGCTTGACAGCGAAGCACTCGATGAAGAACTGACCAACATGTTGGGCGCCGCAGCATCCGCTGCAGTTTCCGCAGTCGCCAGTTCATCAGACAGCACTTCTGAGGCACCAACCGAAGCCGAAGAAGAGGAAGAAGAGGA
>TARA_B100001093_G_scaffold75991_2_pt1 | contig 12742 bp, 11 predicted proteins | sample TARA_B100001093 | Tara Oceans TARA_B100001093 (sample SAMEA2623116) | marine metagenome | biome: marine biome (ENVO:00000447); feature: surface water layer (ENVO:00002042); material: "saline water (ENVO:00002010), including plankton (ENVO:xxxxxxxx)" | depth 5 m
GATTATTTTAAATGAAGGTGATGTTCAGATAATTAGAGCTGGAAATGGAATTTCTCATGCTGAAGAAATTTTAGATAGTTCAGAAATTTTTCAAATTTGGTTTGATCCTGATATTTCCAAAACAATAAATAAACCTGCTTCATATAGTGATTATAAGTCTCGAGAATTTCCTGTAATAAAAGGTGATAATATTGAAACAATAATTATATGTGGCGGAAAATCTCCTTTAAAAATGGATTCCGAGAGGATTGAAATAAATAATCATAAATTAAATAATGGAGACTTTAAATTTAATTTAAACTATCAGCTTGTTTATTCTTTTTTTGTCATTGAAGGTGAACTTATTTATAATGGCGAGAAAATTTCAAAAGGAGCTTTTATTATTTTAAAAAAAGAGAGTTTTATTAATATTATTGTTAAAGATTATTTAGAAATTTTTGAAATAAAATCGCCGTTAAAACCCAGCTATTCTACATATTTCGAAAGATTTGTAAATTAAAATTAAACCACTATTTTTCTTTCAATTTTTTTCGCAATTAATTTTTATACTCTGGTTAAATTGTTTAAAAAGTTTTTTAAATATTTATATGCCTTAAAAATTACTTACATTTAAGAAAATAATATTTATGAAGATTCAAAAAAAAACTGAAAAATTATTTTCTGTTATTTTTTCAGAAAACGTTTTAAAAACTATAGAAAAGTATATTTTATATCTTGCATCTATTGGTTTTGTTATTCATTTATCTCTTATTTTTTTAAACAACAAAAACTTAATTGATTTATCAACTATAGAATCCACTTTACTTTCTAATCCAATCTCTGCATTATACACTCCCTTTTCATTTATTTTAGTTTATGAAGCCTTTTTATTAATCTATTACATACCCAGATCTTTTACTACGGCAGTGGGCAAACAATATGAGATAATTTCTTTGATTGTTATTCGTAAAATTTTTGGAGATATTCCTTTAATTGACTTAGAAGCAAATTGGATAGAAAACTCAAATAATCTACAGCTAATTTTTGATTTAGTCGGTATAATAGTGATATTTTTTCTAATCTACTTATTTAGAAGAACCAAAGACAATTTACCCGTAAAATCTGTTTCAGAAAAGCTAGATCGATTTATTGCATCAAAAAAACTTGTAAGTATTATTCTTTTACCAATACTAACTGTAATTTGTATAATTAGTTTTTTAAGTTGGTTTAACGGTATATTTATTTATGACTCATTAGATTTAAATATCAATTATTTATTTTTTAATGAGTTTTTTACTTTATTGATTTTAGTGGATGTTTTTATTCTTCTTTTATCTTTTCAATATACTGAAAGATATAGTCAATTAATAAGAAATACAGGGTTCATAATTTCTACAATATTACTGCGTCTTTCTTTTTCTGCTAATGGTTTAACCAGTATACTATTAATTATTTCAGGAATAATATTTGGTCTTTTAATATTATTAATTTATAATGCTATTGAAAGAGAATAATTATTTAATGTGATTTAATATCAGTTCCATTTTCATAATTCTAGATCCTTTAATAAGTATATTTTTTTCTTTAATTTTATTTGTAGATAATTCTTTAATTAAATCTTTTTTATTTTTAAAAAATGAAAGAAAATTTGATTGTTTTTTTAAACTATAAAATTTTTCCCCAACAAAGTAAGCTTTGATATTGTTTTTTTCTAATTGTTCAATTATTTCTAAATGCTCATTATTTGAATATTGACCAAGTTCAAACATATCAGCTAAAATCAAAATTTTAGATCCTGAAATTTTCATGAAAGAATCAATAGCTAATTTCATACTTGATGGATTAGCATTGTAAGCATCTAATATTATATTTTTTTTATTTTTATTTAATAATTGTGACCTGTTGTTCGTTGGAATATAGCTTTGAATTGCTTGTTTGATAGATTTAATACTTAATTTGAAATGAAGACCTAAGGAAATGGCTGCGATAATATTATTAAAATTATAATCTCCAATTAGATTACTTGTAATTTTAGTTTCTCGATAACTAACTGAAACAAAATTTTCTATTTTCTCTTTTTTAAAAGTGTAATTAGAATTGTCTTTTGTTCCAAATATTATCGATTTGTGATTTATAAAATTATTTTGTGTTTCATCATTGGAATTTATAAGAATAGCTTTATTGTATTTTAATAACCACTTGTAGAGTTCAGTTTTACCTTTAATTACTCCCTTTAAACCACCAAAACCTTCTAAATGCGCTTTTCCAAAATTTGTAATATATCCGACATCTGGTTTAATTAAGTTTGTTAAAAATTTAATTTCTCCAACATGATTAGCCCCCATCTCTACAATTGCAAAATCAGAATCTTTATCTATTTTGAGCAAAGTAAGTGGAACCCCTACGAGGTTATTTAAATTTCCAATTGTTGAAGAAGTTTTATATTGAGAACTCAACACTTGATGCATTAGTTCTTTAGTTGTAGTTTTTCCATTACTTCCTGTAATAGCAATAATTTTTGTTTTTGTTAATTTAGAACGATGATAAGTGGAAAGTTTTTGTAATGAAGTTAAAGCATCTTCAACTTTTATAAAATTTGTATTGCTAAGATTTTTATTGTCAACAACAGCATATTTTGCTCCTTTTTTTAAGGCTTCTAAAGCATAATTATTGCCATCAAAATTTTCTCCTTTTAGTGAAAAAAAAAGGCTATTTTTTTTTATCGATCTACTGTCAGTTGAAATCCCCTTACATTTTAAAAATAAATCATGTAATTTGCTAGAAATCATTTCTTAAAAGTAATGATATAATAAGAAAAAGATAATAATAAGTCTAAATTTTTATCTTCTTGAGGGCTTCCTAGTATTTCTAGTTTCTCCCAAATAAGACATTGCACATCTAAATCCTATAAAATTTGTAGTCATAGCTCCAGGAAGATATCTTCTTTGTGCAGGGTCTAAATAATAAGCTCTATCAAGCCAAGATCCACCTTTAAAAACCCTGGCTTCATCATCAACTAGTGTTGTAGCATACTTGTCCTTATCTTCTTTATTTATAGAATTATACATTTGAGCGTAATCACCCTCAAATGTTGGAGGATTATTGTCTCTAGTCGACGTTAAATCTCCATCATTAAAATTTCTATTATCACTAGTTGCGTAATTTACTCTGTCGATATCTTCATCTTTGATAAGTTCCTCTACAAGTGATCCCGGAAGATTATCAAAGTCTGCTTCATCTGAACTAGTTTTAACTAATTTACCTTCCTGACTAATTACGCTTTTAAAAACATTCCCCCTGTAATAATTAAAGTCATTAGCATCTTCATCAATGATAGGTCTATATACGTCTGCCACCCATTCAGCAACATTTCCAGCCATTCCATAAAGCCCAAAATCATTTGGAGGATAAGATCTAACTGATGTTGTAATCCCTGATCCCACTTCTGACCATCCAGCTATTCCTCCATAATCTCCATCAGATAATTTGAAGTTTGCTAGTTGATCTCCTACATTTTTCTTTTTCCCAGATCTAGTATACTCTCCATCCCAGGGAAATTTTTTCTTTCCTCTGTAAACATTTTCTGCTCTTATTTCACTTAATGCTAGTGCCGCATATTCCCATTCAGTTTCTGTTGGAAGTCTGTATTCAGGTAATAAAACTCCTGTTTCACGAGTAGCATAATTAATTTTTTCTTCTTCACCCTCTCCTGCAGATTCTTTTGATTTATCACCAGCATATTCATTCATTTTATCTCCATACGCAGCTGAAGGATCTAGCAGGTAAGCTTTTGTATCAAACGTGTAACCGTCAGAAATATTTTCAGGAATTCTTACACTATCTTTTAAAAAACCTTTATTCACTAAAATTTGTTCATTAACTCTGTCAGTTCTCCATTTAGCAAACTTAACTGCTTGTTTATGTGAAATTCCTACAACTGGGTGATTTTGAAAAGCAGGATGTCTCAAATAATTCATTACCATGTCTTCATTAAATCCAAGTGGATTTCTCCAAACCAATGTGTCTGGAAGGGAGGCTTTGTAAATTTCAGAAAAATTTTCAGAGAAAATAGTTTTCATCCAGTACAAGTATTCCAAATACATTTTATTAGTTACTTCAGTTTCATCAATAAAAAAAGATCTAACATACTGTTGAGTTGCAGTATTATTCCAGTCACGCATGACGTTATCTTGTACATTACCTTTGGTAAAAGTTCCACCTTCAATAAAAACTAGTCCTGGCCCAGCAGGTTGACCTTTATAGTTATTCTCGTTTTGAAAACCACCATCTTTGGAATTTATTTTCCAACCTGTGGCCTGTGATCCGTTTTTACCCCCACCTAAAGAATTTTTATTACAGCCTGCAATTAAAAGTAATGCAATTAGGAGGATTGGTATTCTAAATAAGTTTAATTTTTTCATAATTTAAAATAGTGTACTTAACTAATATCTTGCAAGATAGCAAATTGTTTAAAAAAAATAATTTTTTTATTAAAACAACTAAAAATAATATTTATTTATATTTAGCGTTTTATTTATAATGTACAAAAATTATATTCTTTTACTTATACTAATCTTTTTCATTAATGTTAATTTTTCACAAGATAGAAGAGTAATAACAACTGCTGTTCCTTTTTTAATGATATCTGCTGATGCCAGAGCTTCAGGTCTTGGTGAACAAGGGGTTGCAACTTCACCCGATGCATTTTCTCAACATTGGAATCCTTCAAAATATGTTTTTTCTGAAAAATTATCTGGGATAGGTGTCAGCTATACTCCTTATTTAAGTAAATTAGTGAGTGATGTTTTTTTAGCAAATATTAATTATTACAATATAATTAATGAAAGAAGTTCGTGGTCAACAAGTTTCAAATATTTCAGTTTAGGAGATATTGATATCATTCAAAACCCTCAGGATATTCCTTTTTTAGAAAACCCAAATGAATTCACTTTAGACGTTTCATACTCACTAAAATTAAGTGATTATTTCGGCTTAGCTGTTAGTGGTAGATATTTAATGTCGGATGTTAAATTACAATCCGTTGATTCTGATTCTGATTCTGCCAGTTCATTTGCTGTAGACATCTCTGGATTTTACCAATCTCAAGAAAAAGCCTATAAAACTTTTAGAGGTTTATGGAGAGCAGGTTTTAATATTTCTAATTTAGGTCCTAGAATGAAGTATGAAGAGTTAGGTAGAAAAAACTTTATTCCAACCAATCTTAAAATTGGCTCTGCTTTTGATTTTATTTTTGATACTTCAAATAAAATGTCACTAAATTTAGAATTTAATAAGTTATTAGTTCCTTCACCTAGTATCCCAATAAAAAATTCAAATGGACAAATAATAGGTTACAACCAATCAGACGTTGGCTTATTGTCCGGTATTTTTAAATCGTTTGGTGATGCTCCTAATGGATTTAGCGAGGAACTTGAAGAGATTACCGTTTCTTTTGGATTAGAATATCTATACAATAATTCTTTTGCAATTAGGGCTGGTTATTTTAATGAAAATGAAAATAAAGGGGCCAGAAAATATATTACTTTTGGAACTGGATTTAAAATTGAAGAAATTAACCTAGACCTTTCATATTTGCTTTCTACGTCTAGTATAATAAGTCCATTGGAGAATACTTTGAGATTTTCGTTTACTTATAATTTTTTATAATAATATAATTAGTTTTTAATTTTAAACAATTGTTAAGTTGTATTAACTTTACATAATTATTTTATTGAATTTATAATTTTATAATAATTTTGATTTTTTGTAATGAAAGAGATTAATAAAGAAACTTATTTGAAATGGTATGAAGACATGCTTTTTTGGAGAAAATTTGAAGACAAACTAGCAGCAGTTTATATCCAGCAAAAAGTAAGAGGTTTTTTACATTTATATAATGGGCAAGAGGCAGTTTTGGCTGGTGCTCTTCATGTAATGGATTTAACAAAAGACAGAATGATTACTGCATACAGAAATCACGTCATGCCTATCGGAATGGGTGTTGACCCAAAAAGAATTATGGCTGAATTATATGGAAAATCAACAGGTACCTCTATGGGTCTTGGAGGATCAATGCATATTTTTTCTAAAGAACATAGGTTTCATGGTGGACATGGAATAGTAGGTGGTCAAATACCATTAGGGGCTGGAATGGCTTTTGGTGATAAATACTTTGACAGGGAAGCAGTTACATTATGCTTTATGGGTGATGGTGCTGTTAGGCAAGGATCTCTTCATGAAACGTTGAATTTAGCAATGTTGTGGAAATTGCCGGTAGTTTTTGTAGTTGAAAATAATGGATATGCTATGGGAACATCTGTGAAAAGAACAGCAAACCACTCGGATATTTGGAAATTAGGTTTAGGTTATGAAATGCCTTGTGGTCCTGTCGATGGAATGGATCCAATTAAAGTTGCGGAAGCTTTAGATGAAGCAATTAATAGAGCAAGAAATAATGAAGGACCTACTTTCTTAGAAATGAAAACATATAGATACAGGGGGCATTCTATGTCAGATGCTCAGCAGTATCGTACTAAAGATGAAGTTAACGAATATCGTAAAATTGATCCTATCTCACAAATTAAGAATGTAATTTTAGAAAATGATTTTGCTACCGACCAAGAAATTTCAAATATTGACAGATTAGTTAAATCAAAAGTTTTAGAATGTGAAAAATTTGCTGAAGATTCTCCCTACCCAGAAAAAAGTATAATGTATGACGTAGTATATGAGGAAGAAAATTATAATTTTATATCACATAAATTAAAATAATGGCTCAGATAATTAATATGCCCAGATTAAGTGATACCATGGAAGAGGGGGTGGTTGCAAAATGGCTTGTCAACGTCGGAGATCAGATAAAAGAAGGAGATATTTTAGCTGAAATTGAGACTGATAAGGCTACTATGGAGTTTGAATCTTTTTACGAAGGAACTCTCTTACATATAGGTATAGGTGAAGGACAAACAGCTACTGTAGATACTTTATTGGCTATTGTTGGTGAACAAGATGAAGATATATCTTTATTAGTCAATGATCCTAAAGTTAGTGGGCAGTTAGATTTAGTCGATCAAATTAAAGAAACTGAAAAATCTGAAGATATTGTTGAAAACTCTGTTGACGCTAGTTCAGATAAAAATAATTTTCAGTTAATTAAAATGCCTAGATTAAGTGACACAATGGAAGAGGGGACTGTTTCATCTTGGCTTGTAAATATTGGTGATGAAGTTAAAGAGGGTGATATTTTAGCTGAAATAGAAACAGACAAAGCAACGATGGAGTTTGAGTCTTTTTACGAGGGAACTTTATTATATATAGGTATAAAAGAAGGTCAAACAGCTTTAGTTGATAGTTTATTAGCAATAATAGGAGATAAAAATGCCGATTTTCAATCGGCTATTGCAAATTTTGATGAAAATCAAAATTTAGATGTTTCTTTATCCAATAATTCAGACGAAGAAAAAGAAATAATAGAAAGTGTTATTACTGATAAAGTAGATCAAATTTCTTCAGCTAGTAGAGTTTTAGCCTCACCACTTGCAAAAAAAATAGCTAAAGAAAATAATATTGATTTGTCATCTCTTACAGGGTCAGGTGATAATGGCAGAATTACAAAATCAGATGTTGAAAATCATCTTTCTAAATCACCACAAAGCTTAACTGAAGCTAAAAAAGAAGTCCAGTCGTTATCGAAAGTTAAAAATATTAATGAAGGAACTGAAAGTTATGATGAGATTGAAAATTCTCAAATGAGAAAAGCAATTGCAAGAAGATTAAAAGAATCTAAATTTTCAGCACCTCATTATTATTTAAATATTGAATGTGACATGGATAATGGAATTGCTTTTAGAAAGCAATACAACACATTACCAGAAACAAAAATATCATTTAATGATATAATTGTTAAAGCTTGTGCAATAGCTTTAAAACAGCATCCTAGGGTTAATTCTCAATGGTTTGATGATAAAATGAGACTAAACCATCATGTTCATATTGGTGTTGCAGTAGGAGTTCCTGATGGTTTGCTTGTTCCAGTTATTAGGTTTGCAAATGAAAAATCTTTAACCCAAATAGGATTAGAAGTAAAAGATTTTGCATTAAAATCAAGAGAAAAAAAATTAAGTCCCAATGAAATGGAGGGTAGTACATTCACTGTTTCAAATTTAGGCATGTTTGGTATTAATGACTTCACTTCTATAATTAATCAACCAAACTCTGCGATCCTCTCTGTTGGTAGTATAGTTCAAAAACCCGTTGTAAAAGAGAATAAAATTCAAATTGGAAATAACATGAAATTAACTCTTGCCTGCGATCATAGAACGGTTGATGGAGTTACGGGATCATTGTTTTTAGAAACTCTCAAGGGATACATTGAGAATCCTGTTACGATGTTGGTTTAATTTTTAAAAATCATTTTAATGAAAAATATAATAATTACTGGTTCTAGCAGAGGAATAGGTTTTGAATTAGTTAAGCTTTTTAATCAAAATGATTTTAAAGTGATAGCACTGTCAAGAAATACTAAACCAATTTCTAATTTGAAATTAAAGAATGTTAAATCATTTTATCTAGATATATCCTCACCAGAATCAATCAATAAAACAATAAAGTTAGTTAGTGAAGAATTTAAGAAAATAGATATATTAATTAATAATGCTGGGACTTTAATTAATAAACCTTTTAATGAAACTTCATTTAAAGATTTTCAATCAATATATAATGTAAATGTATTTGGAGTAGCAGAATTAATAAGACAATTAATTCTGTATTTTAATAAAAAAAGCCATGTTATTAATATTAGTAGTATTGGTGGAATTGGAGGAACAAGTAAATTTCCAGGATTATCTGCGTATTCAAGTAGTAAAGGTGCTTTAAATATATTAACTGAAATGCTAGCAGAAGAATTTAAAAATAAAGATATTAGTTTTAATACTCTTGCCTTGGGAGCTGTTCAAACAGAAATGTTAGAAGAAGCTTTTCCAGGTTATAAAGCAAATATTTCTCCATCTGAAATGGCTAATTTTATTTATAAATTTTCTTTAGATGGAAATAACTTTTTTAATGGAAAAATTATTCCTGTTTCTACTACAAATCCATGAAAAGAAACCAGATTTTAAATTGTATTCCAAAATCATCTGTTAGTCTAGTTGAAAATTTAATTAAAGATGACAATGTTATAATTAAGATTGTAAAGGTTAGAAAAACTAAACACGGAGATTTTAAGAAGTTTAGAGACGGTTCAAGTCAAATTACTCTTAATCATATAGAGAATAAGTATAGATTTTTAATTACATTAATTCACGAACTAGCACATTTCAGAGTTGATAGAAATTTAATGAGAAGAGTAAAACCACATGGTATTGAATGGAAAAAAACATTTCAATTATTAATGTTACCTTTTTTAAATAACACAATTTTTCCAGATAAAATCCTCTCAAATTTAGCCAATTACCTAAAGAATCCTTCAGCTACAACTGACTCAAATATAGAATTAGTAATTTCACTAAGTAAATACGACCCTGTAAGTAATACAGTTTTTTTATTTGATATTTTAAATGAAACTTTGTTTCAACACAATGAAAATAAAATTTACAAGAAAATAGGTAAATTAAGAAAAAGATATATTTGTGAAGAGATTAAATCGCGGAGAAGATATTTATTTTCTCCAGTAACTAGGGTAGAAAAAGTAAGTTAAAAATGAAAAGAGTTGCAGTTAGTGGATATTTTGATCCAATCCATATAGGTCATTTGGAATATTTAAAATTAGCAAAGAAGCTAGGAGAAAAATTAGTAGTTATTATTAACAATAACCATCAGTGTGTGTTAAAAAAAGGAAAACCTTTCATGGATGAAGCTGACAGGCTTGAAATAGTTAAAAATTTAAAAATGGTTGATGAAGTTTTTTTATCGATTGATAAAGATAAAACGGTTTGCGCTTCTCTAGAACTTCTTAAACCCGATATTTTTGCTAACGGAGGAGATAGATCTACAAAAGAAGTACCGGAATCTTCTGTTTGTAAAAAATATAATATAAAAATGATTGATGGTTTAGGAAATAAAATTAGAAGTTCTTCAGATTTAACAGGATTAAAACAAAAATAATAATGGAATCTAAGTTTAACTTCTCCGAAGATGATAATCTTCAACATCCCTCTAAAAATGAGAATAGACCATCTAATTTTGTTGGGATTATTTATTTGTTTCTAAAAGAAACTCTAGACATTAGTAAAGGTATTGATAAGGAATCTACTTTAAACTCAATTAAGGAAGATATTTCTATTAAAGGAGCAACAGCATGGATTTTGATTTGTTCAATTTTTGTAGCATCTATAGGTCTTAATGCAGATTCCATTCCTGTTGTGATCGGTGCAATGTTAATTTCTCCTCTTATGGGGCCTATTTTAGGTTTTGGTATGTCCATAGCTATTAATGATTTAGAAACACTTAAAAAGTCTGTAATAAATTTTATAATAATGGTGGTTTTGAGTATTGTGACTGCTTATTTATTTTTTGCTTTTTTTCCATTAAGAGAAGAATCTTCTGAACTTTTATCTAGAACAGAGCCTGATATCAGAGATATTTTAATTGCTTTTTTTGGGGGTTTAGCCCTTATAGTTGCTAGAACTAAAAAAGGAACAATATCATCAGTTATATACGGAGTAGCAATAGCAACAGCTCTTATGCCACCTTTATGCACGGTTGGCTTTGGTTTAGCTACTGGTAATATGGTTTTTGTAACTGGTGCTATGTATTTATTTATGATAAATACTTTATATATTGTTTTAGCAACTTATATAGTAATTAAACTACTTGGTTTTCCAATGATTAACTATGCTAATTCTAAAAGAAGAAGATTTATAGCTAGGTTGGTAACTTTCTTTTCAATTTTAATGATTTTTCCTGCCTTGCATGCATTTTTTGGCGTATTAAATGAAAGTAATTTTAAAAGCTCTGCTAATGAATTTTTAAGTATTGAACTAGATGGATTAAAAAATAAAGATTATTTAGAAAGAACGGCAATTAAAACATATGACTCCAATAAGAACCAAAAAGAATATTCATTTCCTTGGAGTGACAAAGAATCTAAAATAGTTTTAAATACATTTGGATTGGAACCAATTTCTGATGAAGCTATAAGCTTACTAAATGCTAAAATAAAGAAATACCCTTATTTATCATTAACCAAAATCATTTTTAATCAACAGAATATAGAAAATGATTTTAAAGAGCAAAAGCGTTTTCTTACAGAGTTGAAATATAGAGATTCTATAGATTTAGTAAATAAAAATCGTGAAATTGAGATTTTAAAGAAAAAATTAGACAAGCTCGAAAAAAATGATAAAGCTATTGATTTGATTAACTCTATTGTAGAGGAAATTAAAATTAATTATGTTGAGATAATTGACTTTAATTATGAAAAAATTATAAAATATAATAGTAAAGGAGCTGATACTCTACCTGTATTTAATGCTACTTGGTCTAAAAAAGTTTCAGAGGAATTTATAAATAATCAAGAATCGAAGATCAGAAAATGGATAAATTTAAAACTTTCTAACAAATCTTTTATTTTGACAAGAGAAATTGAATTATAAAAATTTTTTTACTTTTTTTAATAATTCTGAGGAGTAAACAAAATCTGTAATTGATTTATTTTTAGTAGAAAAAATTTCCTTATTAGTTCCCTCCCAATTCTTTATTCCATTTTCTAGAAATATTATTTTTTCACCTATTTCCATAACTGAATTCATATCATGTGAATTAATAACAGTTGTGATGTCATATTCTTTAGTTATTTCTTGAATCAGGTTGTCAATTACAATAGCAGTTTTTGGGTCTAAACCTGAATTAGGTTCATCACAAAATAAATATTTGGGATTCATAACAATAGCTCTTGCTATTGCCACTCTTTTTTGCATTCCCCCAGAAAGTTCAGAGGGTAGTTTGTATTTTGCTTTGTTTAATTCAACTCTATAAATAGCATTTTCCGCTTTTTGAATTATTTCGTCATCTTGCTTTTTAGTAAGCATTTGTAAAGGAAACATTACATTTTCTAAAACTGTCATTGAATCAAAAAGTGCACTTCCCTGAAAAACCATTCCCATTTCTCTTCTTAATAACGTTTTTTGTGTATCGGTCATGTTTTTATTGGACACTCCATCATAAATTATTTCACCACTATCTGGAATATGAAGTCCTAATAAGCATTTTAATAATATTGTTTTTCCCGATCCACTTTGCCCAATTATTAAATTTGTTTTTCCTTTTATAAATTTTGAAGAAATATTATTTAAAATCATATTTGCATCAAACGATTTACTAATTTCTTTTATTTCTATCATTAACTTAACAATAATTGAGTTATAACAAAATTAACAATGATAATTATTATGGATGTCCAGACAAAAGACGCAGTACTTGCTTTACCTACTTCAAGCGCTCCACCGTTCATATAATATCCATGGTAAGCCGGAACAGTAGCTAAAATAATTGCAAAAAGAATAGTTTTCATGTAAGAATAAAACATGTGAAAGGGTTTGAAATCCATCTGAATCCCGGTTATATATGCTTCACTTGAAACACCAGCAAATGTCATTGCTAGATACCCTCCAAAAATAGCAGCAAACATTGCTATAGTTATTACAAAAGGGTAAAATAGCATGGCTATTATTTTGGGAAAAATTAAATAATTAATTGGATTTATTCCCATTACTTCTAAGGCATCTATTTGTTCTGTAACTCTCATTGTTCCAATGCTTGAAGTTAT
>TARA_B100001093_G_scaffold519644_1_pt1 | contig 12737 bp, 10 predicted proteins | sample TARA_B100001093 | Tara Oceans TARA_B100001093 (sample SAMEA2623116) | marine metagenome | biome: marine biome (ENVO:00000447); feature: surface water layer (ENVO:00002042); material: "saline water (ENVO:00002010), including plankton (ENVO:xxxxxxxx)" | depth 5 m
CCCAGCCTCACGATGCTGGATCAGTGGCCTCCGGACGGTGGCCTACTGCCGGCAATAGCAGACGATCCAACACTGCGCATTCCAGCACCCGAGCGTCACTGGTTTCCGCTTCGTCATGACGACCTGCTACTGGGAGTCCTAAGGGCAGAACAGCGAAGGGGGAGGGAATGGCCAGACCATCTCGAGCGCCGCCTACAAGCCAGTGCCTCGGCACTGGCTTACAGCCTTGGCCTTGAACTGGAATGCGGTCGGCTGCTTGAAGAGCTCCACCAACAACGCCAACAAATGAACCTTGTGGTTCATCAATTGCGAAACCCGCTGGCAGCGTTAAGGACTTACGCGCAGCTACTTCTTCGCCGTCTTGGACCTGAGCATCTCCAACGCCCACTGGTAACAGGACTCCTTCAAGAACAGGAACAGTTGAACCGCTACATCGCCTCCTTGGATCTCATCGGCCAAGAGAACTTGCCCCATCGCCCCGAAACCCCTGCTCCACTGCTGCTACCACAGGTCACGACCGAAGCACCAGAGCTCACAATCGAAAGACTGCTCAGACCACTGATCGAACGCGCCGGGGCGACCGCAGCACTCCAGAGCCGAGTCTGGCGTTCTCCAACCAACTGGCCTGCATGGACTCAAGAGATCAGGCCTAGTGCAGACGGAGTGGTGTCAGAGATCGTCGCCAACCTGCTTGAGAACGCTTTTCGTTACAGCCCAACAGGCTGTCCACTAGGCCTCAGTCTTTTCGAGCTCAGCATTGTGATCTGGGATGAAGGCCCCCCCATCCCAGATCATGAGCGAGAGGTGATCTTCCACAAAGGCAAACGGGGAAGCCGAAACAAGGATCAACCCGGCTCAGGACTAGGGCTCGCCCTCGCTCGAGATCTCGCCGAAGAAAGGGGAGGCTCCCTCGTCCTAGAAACCAATCCCAGCCGATTTGATCTCAGTCTCCCAAGCCGAGGGAATGCGTTCCGCCTCAGCCTCCCCCAGAGCCAACTAGAGGAGCCAACAAAGCCATCAGAAGCAAAATGAAGGTTTCGCTGAGCATCACAACCGCCCCGTAGCCGTCACCGGTCATCCCACCCAAGCGCCGACCCAACCACTCAGCGACGAGAATCGAGCACAGCACACAAATTGGAACACTCAACAGTGGCAGCTGCTTCAGCAGAGGACTCCCCAGCACCAGCAGGATGAGCGTCGGGACAGCTTCCCCAAGCCCTTTGTGGTGTTTCCGGTGAAAACCAGCAGTTCCATTCACGCGTAAGTAAGCGAAACGCGCCATCGCCCAAAGCGGCGATACGCGTGCCAAAGCGCTGGCGACAATCAGAGCCATCGGGACCATGGGACCCAACCGCACCAGAGCAGCAAACTGCAGCAGCAACACCAACACCAACAACTGCACACCACTGGCACCAATGCGGCTGTCCTCCATTGCCTCAAGGCAATGCTCGGGGCCCGCCGCGAGACCATCTCCTGTGTCCACCAGCCCATCGAGATGAAGCCCACCGGTGAGCCAAAGCCCAAAGGCCAATACAACCGGTACAAGAGCGACTTGAGGCCATCCCAATCCAGACAAAAGCCACCACATTCCCGCTTGCAACCCACCAATCACAAAACCGATCCAGGGTGCAAACCGAGCAATACGCTCGAAACTTGGCTGGGGCCAGGGCCAGGCGGGCAGCACCGAATAAAAAATCCAGGCACCAACCAAATCGCGCAGCCAGGCGGGGGCAGAAGGCATGGCCTAGACCCTTGTACCGACACTGCTCACCGTAAATTGGTGCGTTGCACAGAGGGCCTGTGTTCAAGTTCGAGATTCAGGCCACTTGCCGAAATACAGATGCCCGCTGCGGTTCCTTTCAAACACCTCACGGTTTAGTCACAACACCCCGATTCATGCCCGTGGGCACTCTCGGCACCGTGAAAGGGGTAACCACCTCTCAACTCGCCGCGACCGGTGCCCAAATGGTGCTGTCCAACACCTATCACTTGCATCTCCAGCCTGGTGAAGAAATCGTTGCCGAGGCAGGCGGGCTCCATCGTTTTATGGGTTGGGACGGCCCGATGCTGACCGATTCGGGAGGATTCCAGGTGTTCAGCCTCGGTGACCTCAACCGAATTGATGACGAAGGGGTGGACTTCCGCAACCCTCGCAACGGCAGCCGCATCCTGCTGACCCCAGAGCGTTCGATGCAGATCCAAATGCGCCTCGGCGCAGATGTAGCAATGGCCTTCGATCAATGTCCGCCTTACCCAGCCACCGAAAACGATGTCGCAGAGGCATGCCGGCGCACGCATGGCTGGTTGGCTCGCTGTGCAGCGGCCCATAACCGAGAAGATCAAGCTCTCTTTGGAATTGTGCAGGGAGGTTGCTTTCCTCACTTACGCGATCTGAGCGCGAGGACGGTGGCGGACTTCAACCTGCCTGGCATCGCCATCGGCGGCGTCAGTGTTGGGGAGCCGGTAGAGGAGATGCATCAGATCGTGCGACAGGTCACACCCCTGTTACCTGCTGATCGTCCCCGCTACCTCATGGGCATTGGCACCCTTCGCGAGATGGCGGTGGCCGTTGCGAATGGAATTGACCTCTTTGATTGCGTTTTGCCCACCCGTCTAGGCAGGCATGGCACCGCTCTGGTTGGGGGCGAGCGCTGGAATCTCCGCAATGCACGCTTCCGGCATGATCACACTCCCTTAGATGAAAGCTGCCCATGCCCTGCCTGCCGCAACCACACCCGTGCCTATCTTCATCATCTAATCCGTAGTGAGGAACTGCTCGGCCTCACGCTCTTGAGCCTGCACAACCTCACTCATCTCATTCGATTTACAACCGCTATGGAGCAGGCCATTCGTGATGGTTGTTTTTCAGAGGATTTCGCTCCATGGGAGCCGGGCTCTAGAGCCCATCACACGTGGTAGCGTCCCAGCTTCGTCCATGAATTCGCCGGGATGGCTGTTTACACCCTCGATCTGCTGGCCCAACTACCTGAGGCCTATCAAGCCTTTGGTCCGCTGATCGACATCCTGCCGATCATTCCACTCTTCTTCCTTTTGCTTGCTTTTGTTTGGCAGGCCTCTGTTGGCTTCCGTTGACCAGAACAGACCAAACAAAATGGGGGAGTGCCAGATATCTTCTCCATCGGCTTGGCTCCTGCAAAAACCTATACAGCCATTCGATTTGTAGTCGACTTGCCCATTGAGGGGCGCGTTGCTTGGTTCCTGCCCATACATCAAAGCTTCCACCCACACCCATCCAGACACCTGCTTGGTTGCTCTTAAGGCGTTGAGCCCAAAGTTCTTGACGTGGAACCCCAAGTGCGACAAAAACCAGATCTGGGTTGAGCTCGGTCAATTGCGCCTCTAACCCTGGCCAGGCGTCCTCAGCGAGATAACCATGTTGAGAAAATACGAGGCGCAATGCAGGGCGCTCGACCATCAAACGCTCCTTCAATCGCTCCATCACATTTGGAGCTGCGCCTACGAGAGCCACTGACCAGCGGTGAGCCTCGGCATAACGCAAGAGATCCCAAGCCAACTCAATACCAGGGCTCCGACGAACGCGCACACCCTGGAGTCGAAGGGCCCATACAACTCCAGCGCCGTCAGGGACCACCAGATCGGCGCCATCAATCACCGCAGCCAAGCGAGGGTTCGAGCGAGCCGCCATGGTCATCTCGGCATTGAGTGTCACGATTTGCCCTCCCCCATCAGCATGGACCCCGATTGCCGCAGCAGAGACATCGCGGCAAGCATCAACTGGCACGCCGAGCACATGGAAGCGACGTTGATCACGCGGACCGGCGCTGGTGATATCCATCCAGAAATCGACTGCGAGAGAGAATTTAGATCCGGTCGCCTGGAAGGCCACGGTTTTGTCGCATCCGAACCCTAAGGAGCAACACGAGCTACGCCTAGAAAAGCTCAAGAGCCTTGATGTCGCCATCGAAGCGGTGCTCTTGAAACGTCAGCATCCAGTGAGCGGATTGCTTCCAGCCAGCACGGCTAACACCGTCCACGGAAACTATGGAGACGCCTGGGTCCGTGACTGCGTGTACTCGATTCAGTGCGTTTGGGGCCTAGCCATTGCCCATCGCCGCCTTCACGGAACAACAACCCAACGCAGCTGGGAGCTCGAACAGAGGGTTCTGGGGCTGATGCGTGGCTTACTCAACTGCATGATGCGCCAAGCCGCGAAAGTGGAGCGCTTTAAGTACAGCCTCGATCCGCTCGACGCTCTGCATGCCAAGTACAACAGTGCAAGCGGCGACGAAGTTGTTGCCGATGACGGCTGGGGGCATCTGCAGCTTGATGCGACATCGCTTTTTTTATTGCAGCTCGCTCAACTCAGCCGCGGCGGTCTAGCCGTGATTCGCAACCGCCATGAGGTGGCTTTCATTCAAAACCTCGTGTATTACGTATCTCGGACATACCGCGTGCCTGACTACGGAATCTGGGAACGGGGAGACAAGGGGAATCAAGGCCTTCCAGAACGAAATGCAAGCTCCGTTGGCATGGCCAAAGCAGCCCTAGAGGCTCTCGATGGCGTGGATCTATTCAGCTCCCACGGCGATGGATCAATGCAGGTGCTCATTCCCCAAGGCGCTGTCGTTCGGCTGCGTCGGGCCCTCAAAGGACTGCTGCCTAGAGAATCCGCCAGCAAGGAAGTTGACAGCGCTTGTCTCTCCGTGGTCGGTTACCCAGCTTGGGCAGTGGAGGAGGCAGACCTTGCTGAGAGAACCGTCCAGAGAATCCGACGCGAGCTTGGAGGACCTTATGGATACAAACGCTTCCGACGCGATGGGCATCAAACCGTTGTCGAAGACGTCAGTCGTCTGCATTACGAACGGGCGGAACTCGTCAACTTCGAAGGTGTTGAATCGGAATGGCCTCTCTTCCTTGCCTACGAGCAGCTAACGGCCTGCTGTGAAGAGCGTTGGACTGACGCGCACCACTGGCAAGAGAGGCTCAAGGTCCTGCAAGTAGAGCGCAATGGCCAGCACCTTTATCCCGAGCTTTATCTCGTGCCAGACAGTGCAGTGGAGCTGGAACGGCGGACACCCGGCAGCCAAAGACGACTTGCCAACGACAACGTACCTCTGCTCTGGACTCAAAGCCTTGCCTGGCTTGGAGAAATGCTGATCGAAGGACTGATCGAACCTGCCGACCTTGATCCTTGCGGTCGCAGGTTACGAGCGGAGCTCGGCGCCGATCAGGTCCTTGTCGCACTGGCACCAACTAGCAGCGAACTCTCTGACGAACTCAAAGAACGTGGGCTGCCAGTCAGTGATCCCCTGACCTGCCCGATCAAGGTGGTGCCATCAAGCACACTCAACGATCGCTTCAACGCAGTTGGAGGCGATGAAGCCCTCAGTCTGAGCGGTCAACCGATGCTCCGCCCCGAAACATCAGATACCGCCCGCCTCTATCGAAAGGGACAAGAGCAGATTGCTGCCCTACCTGCTGTCTTGGAAGAAGACATTTTTTTCGTTAGTCACGACCCACGTCAACTCATGGAAACGGTCATCAATGAACTCCATTTGCTGCAGCGGCATTGGCGCGGCATTGGGTCACCATTGTTGCTGATCCCGGTTGGATCCACCCTGCTGAAAAAAAGTTCAGAGTTACTGGTGGAGCTCACCACCCGCCTGCAATCAGGGCGCATTGAAAACATCCCTGTTTGCTTCAGCGATCTCGAAACACTCGCTCACAAAGCTCAATGGGTCAATCTCCCAGCCGTCGCGGAGAGCAACAACGTCAATCAACGGTCCGATGCGGCCCTATTGCTAAAAGAATCCACCGACTTCAGCGACCTCACCGCAGCCCAGGAACAGGAGCTTGATGACATCCCCATTGGTCAACTCCGCGATCGGCTCTGGAATAGCCGTTCGCTGCGAGAACAAGCAGAGGTGCTCGAACTTCTTAAACGCCAACTCGGCAGTAAAGCCATTCTCAGTGGACCTCAAGGCACACCAATCGAACTGACCACACTGCTGGAAGAGATCTACCACCGTGGGCTGAACCAGGAAGACTGGAATGTGGCTCGCCGGTGCGCTGGCGCAATGGGGCTCGTCCATCCGCAGCTTGAGGATGCTGTCATAGACCTGCTCAGCCGCCAGAAGCAAGTCGTGGTGGGGCGGAACTACACGAGGGATTCCCGACTCAGCGCCCCTGCCTCAAGCCAGGCAATTGCTGCACTCATTGAACGCACCTGCGGCAGCGATGGTCGAGAGCGAATGCTTCAGCAGGAAATATTGGTCGCTCTCGATGGCCTTGCCCGTCGAGAACCGGAAAAACTGAAGGGCACCCTCACCTTGCAGCTGGGCCAGCTGCTGCTGCTGCTCACCTCAGAATTGGCAGCAGAGAGACAACTGAGCCAGGACGAAGCCTTCGAAACGCTGTGCTGCGAAGCTCCGCATGCGATCAGTCTTCGTCTCCAATCTCTCCTTAACGATGTAGACCATGCCAGAGCAGCATTACAGCGCAGCGAATTGCTTCACCTGCGCGGACACGTGCAGTGGACTGTTCCTGAACCTCTTGAGGAACAGCCCAGTGGATGCGACTGGTTGCAGCACCGCACGCGATTGGGGTCCCTGCAACAAGTTCCGAAGGAGTTCTATGCAGGGATCTGGTCCTTACTCCATCACTGCCGTGGATTGGTGATCGGCGACAAGCTGGAAAGACGCAATCGTCTGACCAGCTCACTGCTTCTGGAGAAAACTCCTGGGGAGCGCAACTTCGCCATTCAGGTTGAACACCTTCTCAGTCGTATCGAAGCTGCTGAGTACCGCCAACTCTGCACAGAGAGTCTGCTATCACTCATGGCCTTCGCAATGACCAATCCAGGCATGCGTTTCGAAGATGACATCGCTTTAGATGTGGTGATTGGCCATGCCGTAAGAGTGGGATGGCAGAGCACCAACCCCAACCTGGACGTCAGTACTTACAGCCAGCACAAGGCTTCTGCTTGGATTCAATTTTACAAAGCATCACCAGCACAATGCCGCCTGTGGCAGATCGAGGCGCTACGCGAGCTGGCAGAACAAGAAGGCCTGATTTGAATGAAGAATCAGATCGGAGCTTCGAGAGCGATGCCAACCCCTGGCCGCTCTACGGCCTGTTCAATCAAGTCGGCAAGACGGAGTGCTCTTGAAGCCTGCTGACCATCCACCGCGGGGGTTTCTCGCCCACGAACGCACTGCAAAAAATGTTCAAGCTCGGCATAAAGCGGTTCAATTGAAGTGGTGCTCACCTCTTCAATGAATCCGTCATTTCTGTACAGCAACTCGCCGTGATCAGCTGAATACCACTCGTGAGCCCGCCGATGGATGTGCAGAGTGTGATTCAGAAAATCAGTTTCCACCAAGCTTCCACGGCAGTGAGCACTCAGGCTCCTTATTTTGCGATGGCTCATTTTGCTAGCCGTGAGGCTGGCCACCACACCATTGTCGAATCCCAGGGTTGCGTTCACATAATCGATTGGGCCTTCAGAGCTACGTCCGCCGGCCGCCGACAAATGCACTACAGAGGCGCTGGCCAGTTCCAAGACCAAATCCAAATCGTGAATCATGAGATCAAGCACTACAGAAACATCATTGGCACGATCTGAATGGGGGCTATGACGTCGGGCTTCAAGTACGACGACTTCCTCATTAGCCACAACCTTGGTGAGCTCACGAAAGGCAGGATTGAAGCGCTCGATATGACCTACCTGCAACAGCCGATCGACCCGGCTTGCCGATTCACTCAGAGCAGCTGCCTCCTCCTGGCTGGCAGCAATTGGCTTTTCGATCAAAACGTGCAACCCAGCTTCTAGACAAGCCATTCCAACGGCGTGGTGAAGAAGAGTCGGCACAGCGATACAAACCGCTTCGACCTCGGACAGCATCTCGCGATAGTCAGCGAACCACTTGCAATCAAACTGAGCTTTAGCCAACTCTCCACGCTCTGAATCCGGATCGGAAACTCCCACGAGATCCGCATCCTTGAGAAGACTAAGTACACGGGCGTGATGCCAACCCATGTTCCCGATTCCGATCACTCCGACCTTTACCGGAACCATAGGGTCGGTCATCGGATGGAATGCAGGTCATAAGTGATTATCGGTGATCAACAGCAAGGGGCGCTTCAGCTGTCCACAGCTTCAGGAATCACCAGCCTGACCTGAACGATGCGCGGGCCTCTCATCGTGATGATTTCAAATTGAAGTCCGTTGTGCCTCAGAGCTTCTCCAGCCGCTGGGATGTGCTGCAACCTCTCCAGCAGGAACCCGGCAAGCGTGTGATGGTCGGACGCTTCGGGCAGTTCAAGATCCAGTTGTCGATTGAGCTCGAAGATCTCCAAATCGCCAGCCACCAGCCAAGCCCCCTCTTCCCCCTCAATGGCCTGCAAATCTGGCTCGGCACTCTCAGTTTCTGGCTCATCCCCAACAATCTCACCAGTCAGGTCAGCTGCCGTGACCAATCCTTCTGTTCCACCGTGTTCATCAACAACCAGTAACAGCGGATGTCCAGATCGGATAATTGCCAGTAATTCAGCAAGGTTGCTGGTTTCTAGCACCCGTTCTGCAGGGCTTAAGTAAGGCTCTAAAGCGGAATCTTTTTGAAGTTCGCCGCGCGCGATCGGCTCAGCCAAACGGCGTAAATCGAGAACGCCACGGACATCATCCAGTGACTGGCCAATCACGGGAAAACGAGCATGACGAGTGTGATGAACAGCCTCCATCAATTCTGCAAATCGAACCTCCACAGGCAAGGTCACCATTCCGGAGCGAGGAACCATGACCTCCCTCACCTGCATATCTCTCAAAGCGAACACCCCTTCAAGGATGTTCCTTTCATCAGGCCTTAGGCCTGTCACTCCACCACTCTCAACGAGGGTCTCCAACTCACCAGCTGTCAGTGCTGGCACCAGGGCATCCCAGCGAGTCTTCAACCCAACAAGACGCAGAAGAAGAGACGCAATCGCATCAAGAACAGACAACAGAGGTCGTAACACCTGCATGGTTGTCTCTAGTACCGGGGCTAATTGCAATGCAGCAGGCTCAGGTCGGCTTAGCACCAAGGCCCTTGGGAGCAGCCCGGACAGAAGCGTGGCGAAAATGACTAAAACAAAGAACCAAGCAAGATCCCACCAACGCCCTGCTGGCGTCTCAATCGGCCACCACCGCTGACCAAAACCTTTTGCAATCCAGCCGAGGGCTACTAACGACAGAGTTGTTCCGAACTGAGTCATCAGCAAGGCTGTCCTCAGTCGACGCTGGAGGCGTTCAACAGCCGGAGCACCAGGCAAGCCCTCGTCTCGTAACTCATGGACTCGACTGGGACGCAAACGCAGCAAAGACACCTCTGCGGCAGCAAAAAAGGCCGGAAGCACCAAAAGCGCGATCAGCAGCAGGTTGCGCATCGATAACGAATAAATGGGGGTCCCGAGGATCGAACTCGGCTAAGGCGAATTATGAGTTCGCTGCATTCACCAGATTGCTAGACCCCCGTACCTTCAGGGATCTACCACAGGGCACGGATAGGTGCTGCGGGTTGATCATCACTTTCAATTGTAAGTCCCACCTGACTCTGCTCGGCCAAACTGCTTGTAAATCCGTTGGGGATGTCAACGGTGCGCCAAGGGATGGCTGGGCTCTGCTCTTCAAGCAAAACCTGATAGGTGTTTTGCACAGCGGATCCATCCCAAATAATCGTTTGATCGGGGAATCCAAATCCCATCACCCTGTTGCCCTCCGGCCCAGCAACTGCGATTCCAAGAAGGTCGGTGATTTGGTGCATCACCCCCACTCCACGCGCAAAGGGGGCGGTCCATGTGTAAAAACGATCTGAAACGATTGACTCCGTGGTGTTTATTCGTCCACAACGGCTGACCTCAACTGGGTCAAGGAGTTCATCGCTGTCCGAACTTGAACGCGACGGTGCTTCAAGTGTGGTGCTGCAAATTACGGGACTGGCTAAAGCAGGATTGACCTGATTAAGACCCACCGGAATCAGGATCATCAGAACACCAAATGGGAGCCTGAGCACAGAGAACATCACCACTGCGCGCAAAATAGGCACAGGATCCGCTGCGCACCAGCCCAGATGTCTCAACGTTCTGATCACGACCCTCTGCTGAAGCGGCTAGCAAAAGAGGCTTATCGCCACGGCAGCTTCACCCTTGCCTCTGGTCGTAGCAGTGATCATTATGTCAACTGCAAGCCGATCAGCTTGAGCGGCTCAGGCCTTGCCCTGCTCTGCCCAGCGCTTTTACATCTAGTGGAAAGGGATGCTGTAGCCGTAGGCGGACTGACTTTGGGGGCAGACCCTCTCGTAAGCGGAGTTGCCCTTACTGCCGCCCAAGAAGGTCGCTCGCTCGATGCACTGATAGTGCGCAAGCAAGCCAAAGGACATGGAACAGGATCCTGGCTGGAGGGTCCATTACCTGACCAAGGTGCTCTGGTGACCGTTCTTGAGGATGTTGTCACCACTGGAGGTTCGTCAATCAAGGCTGTGGAACAACTCCGCAATGCGGGGTACATCGTGCATCGAGTGGTGACGATTGTTGATCGTGAAGAAGGAGGGGCCGCAGCAATGCAGGCCGCAGGCCTTGAATTGCGCAGCCTTTACCGTTTGCAGGATGTAGCCGCCCACTCCCGTGAGCTTCAAAGATGAGCAGGCTCCTATGGGATCAATGTTTCCCAGTACTGAGACTTGAGGGGAGTGGCAGTCGTTCTTTCCTGCATGGTCAGACCAGCGCAGACATCCAACAGGCTGAAACAGGCATTCCCATTCCGGCCTGTTGGCTTGATGCCACTGGAAGAGTGCAGGCTCTGCTTGAAATCCGATTGGATCTTTCAGGCGCTGATGTACTCGTCCTGGCCGGTGCTATTGACGACGTCAGCGCAGGTTTTGATCGCGTGATCTTTCCTGCAGACCGACTCCGGCTACGAGGAGCCAGACAACAGAGAAGGCAAGAGCTCCTGGTCAGGGGACAACCAACCGAGCCAGTCAACGTGTTTTGGGCAAATGATGACCAGGGCTCAGGCAATCAATTTTCTGAGTATGAGGCCGGCAACAAAGGCCAACTTGATCATTGGCGCCTGAGACAGGGTTGGCCTCTAAGCCCTGCTGAACTAGACGGAACGACCAATCCATTTGAGCTTGGCCTCGCTCCTTGGGTGAGCCTCAATAAGGGTTGTTATTTAGGGCAAGAGACAGTGGCGAAGTTGGCTTCAAGAGGGGAAGTCAAGCAACAGCTCCGAAGTTGGAGTGCCACATTTGGCTCCGATCTAGAGCAAGCTCCGCAAAAAGGCACAATACTTCGCTGCAAAGGAGAGCGCGCCGGTGTCATTACCTCCGCTCTTCAGATTGAAACTCTTGATGGAGCGGCTCAGGAATGGGTTGGACTCGCTCTAGTGCGACGGAAATCACTCTCGGAACCAGAACTCAACATTGAGAGTGAACACCAGTCGGTTCAGCTGTTCAAACCGCTTGGCTTTTCGGAACCACCCACTCGAGATTGAGTCAGTGACTGATCACCACTCAACAACCAATCAGCAACCGCCCAGGTTGCTAATCCATCATCTCGATTGTAAGTCAGGATCCAACGTAAGGCATGGCTCGATCCCCGCGAGGCAACGCCATTTCCTCTCCACTGACGCCACCACAGCAGTGCCCTGGCTCCGTCAACCCCAGGCTGCCCCCATTTAAATCCTCTCCAACCAGCGACAGCCTTAAGTCCATAGCTGCTTAGAGGCAGCTGCCAATGGGCCCTCAAGCGTGCATGAACATCAATCAACCGAGCCTTAAGAACTTGTTGTTCCATCGCTGATGCCCCTTGGCGTTTGGCCATGCGCAGCAGAGCAAGGGACTCGGTTTCGCCGTAATGAAGGATCAGCCAATCAGGATAAGTGGCGAGAAATCGCTGCAGCCTTTGCCAACACCGCCTCTCACCATGTTCTTGAAGGACCAACAGCGGGTGATATGTGGCACCAGTCAAATCCCAGCCATTGAGGCTGTCGTTAGGAAGGCGAACAAATCCATGCAAAAAATCATCACGCGCATCGGGATCAGATTCGATGTCATAGAGCAACACCCCTGGAGCATTCACCAATTCAGGTAAAGCAGGCAGAACATCGAGGCGCTTAACAACGCCGTCACGCTGGACACGGGCCTGAGCCACCAAAGGGGCTGCCATCTCTGCATGCTGATCGCCGAAGCGCTTGAGTTGCCCACCAAGATCATCTGGGTTGGCTGCCGCCAAGGCATGGAGACTATTGACCCCAATTTCTTGGAGCATCTCCCGTCTTTTGGCACCAATTCCGCTGACTTCACTTAGGTGTCCTTCTTCGGAAGCAACGTCATTGCACAGGCCCCGCCAACTGCACAGCGTGCACTTGCGCCGATCGGCAACGAGAGGAGGCGGATCGGTTTTTTTTAAGTCAGCCGACAATCTCAGAAGAGATTCATCGAGCTGCCGATTCAGACTGACGCCAAGAGGCAGACGCTCAAGCTCCAAGCGTCGTCCAGAACCAGCCACCGCAAGACCTTCCAGCACAGGCCCGCACTGGAATTCAGCCAAAAGGCGTCCAGCCAAGGCAAGTTGCATGCGGTGTTCTCGGATCAATCTGCGTCCTTGCCGAGCGATCACAGGGCGATAGGCAAAGTCACCCCATCGACTCGATCCTTTGACCCTCTGCAGGAGCGGCGGATGAGCTTCTAACGAAGCACCATTGAGGACTGATCCATCGAAGA
>TARA_B100001093_G_scaffold214033_1_pt1 | contig 12724 bp, 11 predicted proteins | sample TARA_B100001093 | Tara Oceans TARA_B100001093 (sample SAMEA2623116) | marine metagenome | biome: marine biome (ENVO:00000447); feature: surface water layer (ENVO:00002042); material: "saline water (ENVO:00002010), including plankton (ENVO:xxxxxxxx)" | depth 5 m
AGGGGATTCTTAATCATTTTATTACTACCCTGAACATGGAGGTGGTCTTATTAGTATTTATACAAAATCAGGAAACGGAGGGATTGCCTTTTGACAGAGGTATTTTTTTAGTTTCCGACTAGATTTTTGTTATTAACAAAAAATTAGTTTATTAACCCCCAAATAAAATTTGGGGGTTTTTTTATACTCAAATTATGGAATTAAAGTATTGGGCAGTATTAACATTCTTAGGTGCTATATGGGGCAGTGCTTTTATTTTTATAAAAATTGCAGCTCCAGAATTTGGAGCTATTGGATTAGTTCAAGCAAGGTTGATAATAGCATCAACTGTATTTATACCAATTTTATTTAGAAAAAAATACTTATCACTATTAAAGTTTTCATGGAAACACTCTTTATTATTAGCAGTAACAAATAATGCTATCCCTTTTACACTTTTTTCATTTGGAAGTTTTGGAGCTGATTCAAATATTTTAGCAATTTTAAATTCGACAACAGCTTTCAACACAATGATTATTGCTTTCTTTTGGTTGAATGAAAAAATAACTATTAAACAAATAATTGGACTAATACTTGGATTTATCGGTGTGATTATTCTAGTAAACCCTGAGTCATCCTCAACTTCAATTATATCTGCTATATTGTGTTTGATTGGAGCAACATGCTATTCATTTTCAACAGTATTTATTCAAAAGTACTCACAAAAAACTGATAAGTTAGTTTTAATTGGATGGTCAATAGTCTTTAGTGCATTTATTATGATGCCATTAACACTCTTAAATCTTCCTGCTGATATGCCATCAATAAATGCATTTACAGCAGCAGTATGGCTTGGTTCAATTTCCACCGGTTTAGCATTTTTTGGTTATGTTTATTTAATTGAAAAGATTGGCGCAGTTAAAACTTCAACAGTAGCTTACTTCCTTCCAATTTTTGGCATAATTTGGGGAAGCATCTTTCTAGATGAAATTATTACACCAGGAATAATACTGGGCTGTGGTACTATTTTGGTTGGAGTATTCTTAGCAACTTCTAATAAAACAAATTTAACTACAGGAGATATTCATGCAAACTAAGTCTTTAGATCTTCTTCTTGATGAGGCAAATAAACAAATCAAAAGATTATCTTTTGAAGAGACATTAAAATTAATAAAAGAAACAGATTCAATTATTATTGATGTTAGAGAAGAGTCAGAAGTTTTAAACCAAGGAGTTATTAAAAATGCAATTCACATCCCAAGAGGTCTTATAGAGTTCAAGTTAGGACCTCATTCTCCAAATAATCCTAATAATATAGATCAAAACAGTACTTTATTAATTTACTGTGCAGGCGGCTATCGTTCTGCTCTTGCTGGGAAAACTTTATCAGATATTGGTTTCATAAATGTTTATAATATCGGCGGCTATCAAGAATGGATAGATAATGGTGGAGATATTCAAGCATCTCCATAATTTATGTATAATTGCTTTACACTTTTAGGAGTATTTGATGAAACGATTGATTTTTGCTTTACCTTTATTTTTAATAACACCTGGACTTATATTTTCTCAACAAGCTGTTGAAGAAATAATTGTTACAGCAACAAAGACAGAAAAAACACTTCAGGAAGTTCCTATTGCTGTTTCTGTTGTCACAGCTGATACAATCGAGAAATCTAATATTGTTGATATTCTTGATTTAAAAGCTGTCGTACCATCTTTAGATACTCGACAAAGAACAACTTCAACTCAGTCTACCTTCTTTATTAGAGGTTTTGGCAATGGAGATTATAACCAGGGAATCGAACCCTCTGTAGCTGTTTTTGTTGATGGTGTTTACAGATCTAAAATGCAATCACAGATCTCAGATTTACCTCTAATAGAAAGAATTGAAGTGCTGAGAGGTCCTCAAAGCACACTTTTTGGTAAAAATGCTACAGCAGGTGTTATAAATGTTGTTACTAAGAAACCCTCATTTGAAAAGTCTAGTTTTATTTCAGCTACTTTTGGTAACTTCAACTCAAAAATAACAAAACTTTATACCACAGGCCCAATTAACGATACTGCAGCCTATAGTTTTTATGCAAGTTCTAATATTTCAGATGGACATACAGATAATTTAACTACAGGAAATGATGTTAATAATAGAGATAGATTTAACTTAAGAGGTGAGATATTACTTCAATCGTCTGATGATCTTTCAGTACGTTTTACTGCTGATTATGATGAGTATGATGAAACCTGCTGTGCTGTTGGTAGTACAAATTATGGTGTTGGAAATCAGATTGCTGCAGCAATGGGTGGTGGCATAATACCAAACAATCCATTTACTCAAAAAGTTTATTATGATTTTGATCCTGATACCTCTGGTGATAATTCTGGTATTTCAGCACACGTTAAATATAGTTTTAATGACATGATGTTTGAAAGTATTTCCTCTATTAGAAACTCTTACATGGAAAATGTTCAAGATGTTGACTTTGACGGAGCACCAATTGTAAATCCTAGTCCAATTACTCAAGATCTAGAGCAAGTAACTCAAGAATTTAGATTGTATAGCGATAGCGATAGTGATTTTAATTGGTTAATAGGTGCTCATTATTATCAAGAAGAAATGGATTATACAGAATCTATATATTATGGGCCTGCGTTCAGACCTTATATGGCATCTTTTCTACCTGCGGGTGCATTTGAAGGTCTTGAGGCTGCATTTGGATTACCAAGTGGAACTATTTTCCCTGCTGGTGCTGGAAACACAGAAACTGCAACGCAAGACAACACAAGCACTTCTTTCTTCATGCAAGCAGATTACGATATATCAGATCAATTAAATCTCCTTGTCGGTATAAGCTATATGGAAGATGAAAAAACAGTTTCATATAATCAAATCAATACTGATTTCTTTTCTCAGCTTGATTTTGTTGGAATTACTGCTGCTCAATTAATAGGGGCAGGACTTCCTGCATCTCAAGCATTAGCAGCGGCATCTAATCCGGCCACAAATCCATTACTTGCATTCCAAGCATTACAATTATTGCCTCAATTTGTAAATTTTCCGAACAGCGCTCTAGATGGAAAAAGTAAAGATGACAATACAGATTACAACATAAAGTTTTCTTATGCTGTTAATGACAACACTTCAATATATGGTGGAGTATCAACTGGTTTCAAAGCAACGGCATGGAATATCTCAAGAGACTCCAATCCAACAACAGCTGAAATTGCAGCACTTGCAAGTGCAGGAACTCCTGTTGGGGCAAACACTGAAGCTGGTACACGTTTTGCGAATCCTGAAAAGGCTGAAGTTGTCGAACTTGGTGCTAAGATTTCTTTGCCTTCAGGATATTTAAATATCGCTATTTTTGATCAGGAAATTGAAGACTTTCAAACAAATACCTTTGTTGGAACTGGATTTGTACTTGCTAATGCAGGGTCACAATCGGCAGATGGTTACGAATTTGATTTAGTTTATTCACCAATTGAGACTGTTGATCTTGCTATAAGTGGTTTATTTATTGATCCAATTTATGATTCATATGTTGGAGCAGCGCCTGGTGATTTAACGGGTACGGTTCCATCAAATATTCCAGATGAAACAATATCTTCAACAGCTACTTGGTACTTTAGTATGAGTGGTTGGGATTCATTTTTAAGATTCTCCCACCTTTATTCAAGCGAAACAAAGTTACTTGAAGATCCAGCTGGGCAGGCAATTATTGCAGCTCAAGGTAATGGATTCAGAGAGCAAAATACTCTTAATTTTACTGCTGGATTTGAAAAAGATAATTTAAAAATAAGTTTTTGGGGTAAAAATATCAATGATGATGAATATTTAACCTCAGCTTTTATTGCTGTAGCAGATCTATCTGAGACAACATACTTTGGATATCCAAATAATTATGCCACATACGGCTTAACAGTAAATTATCAATTTTAGATAAAAACCTCAAAACAAAAGGGACGCTGATGTGTCCCTTTTTTTTATTGGCGCGCCCGGGAAGATTCGAACTCCCGACCCCTTGGTTCGAAGCCAAGTACTCTGTCCAACTGAGCTACAGGCGCTAAATTAGATATAGGTTAAATGAAAGTTATTGAAGTATCAAAAATTATTTCAACTAAATATTGTCATAATATTTGTCAAAATCTATAATCTTTAACATACATAAGTTCTTTGGGGGAATAAATGCGATACTTCAGAATTCTATTAATTGCAATAATTGGTCTTTATATAACAATGCTCGCTCTTATTTATATAGATATTGAGGACAGCAGGCCAATTATTAGCCTTTTTAAGAATTTACAATCTGATTCATCTCTAGAAATAATTGATTTTTCTGTAGATAAAACAAAAAATCAGAATTTTAAACCTGCACCAAATAAAGATAGAAATGCTTATTATGGCGATTTACATGTCCATACTAAATATTCATTTGATGCATATGTTTTTGGTGTCACAGCTTCACCAGATGATGCTTACAGGTATGCAAAAGGAGAGGGTATTGATCATCCCCTAGGATATGAAATGAAACTTCGAGAACCTTTAGATTTCTATTCTGTGACTGACCATGGATTTTATATGGGAATGATCCAAGCATATGCAGATACTTCAACAGATATTTCACAGAATGATTTTGCAGAACCCTTTCATAACCTAAATAGGCTTGAAAATTTAACAGTAGAATCTGCTGGAGAAAGATCAAATATATTTAGTTCAGTATTAGGCGCTACAATTATTCAACCCTATCCAAACTGGCATCCAAAATTACTTAAAGCATATTTCACAAGAAATACTCAAGGAGCTTTACAATCATTTGATTATAAAATACATAAATCTGCTTGGGCAGATGTTGCGAGGTCTGCAAATGAGCATAATGATCCTGGTAACTTTACAACATTCATCGGATATGAATTTACAACTTCAACAGATATAGAGGGTGGAAATCTTCATAGGAATGTAATCTTTAACTCATCAAAAGCCTCAATCAGACCTTGGACAAGGATTGACTCTATAAATCCAGAGGACTTATGGACATGGCAAGATAAATTAAGAGAAAAGGGTGTAGATACTATCTCAATGCCTCATAATCCGAATGGCTCCAATGGTCAGATGTTTGAAATGGAGACTTTTAAAGGTAACGCTATTGATCGTGAATATTCAGAAAAACGAATGAGAAATGAACCTATTGTTGAAATTACTCAAGTAAAAGGAACTTCTGATACTCATCCATTATTGTCTCCTGATGATGAGTGGGCTGATTTTGAAATAATGGATGTTAGAGTTGGCAGCAGACCTCCAACATATAGCAAACCTTCTGGCTCATATGTTCGAGAAGCCTATTTAAATGGCCTTACCTTAGAATTTACAAAACAAGGTAATCCATATAAATTTGGTTTAATTGGATCTACGGATACACATACAGGTGCCGGTGCATTCGATGAATCTAATTATTGGTCAAAAGTTGGGCTGCTTGATGGTGACCCTGAAAATAGGGGATCTGTGCCTCTTGCTGAAGAAAATGTTGAAAGGTTAGAGGAATATATGAGGGCATTCAATCAACCAGTTAGCACAGTGGAGTTGGAACAAGGTGAATATGCAAACACAGGGTTTACTCAGTGGGGAGCATCAGGTCTTGCTGTCGCTTGGGCTGAAGAAAACACAAGAGACTCCATATTTAAAGCTTTTAAAAGAAAAGAAACATTTGCAACGACTGGAACACGAATTGCTGTTCGGTTTTTTGCTGGCTACGATCTTTCATCAATAGATTTATCATCAGACTCCTTAGTAAGAGAAGCCTATAACAAAGGAGTAACAATGGGAGGAGATCTGATACAAGATGAAAATAAAATACCAGAATTTTTAGTATGGGCACAAAGAGATAAAAATGGCGCACCACTTCAAAGAGTTCAAATAATTAAGGGTTGGATTGATACAAATAGCGGCAGACCAAAAGAAAAGATTTATGATGTAGCGTGCTCTGATGGTATGAGCGTAGATCCTATTACTAATAGATGTCCAGACAATGGCGCAAGGGTAAATATTTCAGATTGTTCAATTTCAAATAATATTGGCTCATCTGAAATAAAAACTATCTGGAAAGATCCAGAATTTGTTCCCTCAAATAAATATTTTTATTATGTCAGAGTTTTAGAAAATCCTACTTGTAGATGGAGTACATGGGATGCTATTAAAAGAGGTTATAAACCTCGTGAAGATCTCCATGAAACAATACAAGAAAGAGCATGGACATCTCCAATTTGGTATACCCCTTATGAATCTGATGTTGAAGTTATTCCTCTCGGGGGAACAATTCGCCTAAGAAATATTGATTAAATAATATCAATTTTATTTTAGCTTGAAACGTAAAATATCAATATTCTTCTTAATAGGCTTAACCTTATACCTGATTGATATAGGCTTAAACTCTTATAATGATAAAGAAATTTATATAAGTGACCAGGAGATAATTAGCTTAGTAAATGCATGGAAATCACAAGTTGGGCGAAATCCAAATGAAGATGAGATTACTAGAATAATTAATAATTTAGTTGAAGAAGAAATCTTATATAGAGAGGCACTTATTCTTGGTCTAGATAAAGAAGATAGAATTATAAAAAGAAGGCTTGCTCAAAAAATATCCTTTCTTAAGCAAGAATCAATATCAAGAAAGCCAACAAATAATGAAATTTTAGAATTCTTCAGTAAGAATAAAGATAAATATTTTATAGATTCTAAATATAGTTTTAAACATTATTTTTTTTCATCAGAAAATAACTCAAAAGAAAGATCTTTAATAAGTTTTGATAACATAGATAAGAATATTTCTATTGCATCAGATCCATTTTTTTTAGGAAAAAATTTTGTTGAACTAAATACAAATGATATTAAAAATGATTTTGGTATTAACTTTACTTCATATTTTAATAATATCGAACTTAATAAATGGATAGGACCAATTGAATCGCCTTTTGGCCATCATATAGTTTATATCACAAATTTTACGGAAGGATATTATCCTGATATTGCAATGGTATTTAAACAGGTTGAAATTGATTTATTGCAAAGCAAAAGAGACAAAGCAATTAAAAACTATATTGAAGAAATAAAAACTGAATACAAAGTATTCATTAATCCTGACATAATAATTGAATGAAACAAGTTTTTTTTGTTTTATTCCTAGTAAGTATTTTTGATATTGAATCTCATGAATTCAATCCTGCACATTTAGTAATAAATTCTATAGATGATACAAGCAATTCTTATGAAGCAACCTGGATGTATCCTTTTAAAAATATTGGAAGAAGAGCAGAGGTTAACTTTCCTGAACAATGCTCAGTTGATAAAGGAGAATTATATTATCAAGGCAAATACATCAATGAAAAAATATATTTAGAATGCTCATCATCTTTAAAAGGATTGTCTCTAGAGATAGTAAATCTTAGCGTTCTTACAGATGCACTTATAACAATAAATTTTATTGATGATACTTTTGAAGGTCTTGTAAATGTTCAGACAAATAGAATTAATATACCGATAAAGAATAAATATTATCCATCAGCATATCTAAACCTTGGTATTTCGCATTTATTAGATGGGCTAGATCACATACTATTTATATTTGGTCTTCTTTTTTGTATTTCGGGTTTTGTTAATCTTATTAAAACAATTACAGCCTTTACCATAGCTCATAGCATTACCTTAGGTTTAACTGTTCTTGAAATCATAAACATACCCCAAGGAACTGTTGAGGCATTAATTGCACTTACAATCGTCTATCTTGCAATTGAAATTAAACAAAATAAAGGAAATATTAAGTCCTCATGGATAATGGCCTTTAGTTTCGGTTTGTTGCATGGGTTAGGTTTCGCTAGTGCATTAATTGACATAGGTATTGATAATAATAAATTAATTTTATCGTTATTATTTTTTAATATTGGTATAGAATTTGCTCAAATAGCACTTATACCAATTCCCTTGTATTTAATTTATTTATCAAAAAAATATAATTATTTAGATAAATTAAAAAATATTGCTAGTCTTTGTATAGGTGGACTTGGATTCTATTGGTTTATAGACCGTGTAATTGGTATTATTCTCTAATCATTACTGACTTAATTTATTAATGCTAAGCTTTTCAAATAAAAATATAGTTCTAGGAGTAACTGGAGGAATTGCTGCATATAAAGCTGCTGAAATAATTCGTCTTTTTAAAAAGAATGGAGCTGATGTTAGAGTGGTAATGACAGAGTCAGCTAAAGAATTCATTACTCCTTTAACCCTTCAGGCTGTTTCTGGTAATGAAATTCATGATTCACTTCTAAATACAAAAGCTGAAGCAGGGATGGGCCACATAGAACTAGCTAAATGGGCAGATATAATTCTGATTGCACCATGTACAGCAGAAACAATCGCAAAAATTACACATGGAAGAGCTGACGACTTAATGGGCGCTTTGATTCTTGCTTCTAAGGCAAATATATTTATTGCTCCAGCTATGAATATGAATATGTGGCTTGATGAAAGTACACAAGATAATTATAAAATTTTATTAAAAAGGGGCATTACATTCATTGGTCCTGCCGAAGGTGAACAGGCTTGTGGTGATGTTGGGCCAGGTCGAATGATAGAACCTGATAATATTATTGAGTTAATTAGCTCTTCATTCAAAGTTGGTGTATTAAATGGAATGACAATAACAATTACAGCAGGCCCAACACGAGAACAGATAGATCCAGTAAGATTTATATCTAATAATAGTTCAGGAAAAATGGGTTATTCAATAGCTGAAGCAGCCCTTGAAGCAGGAGCTTTGGTTAATTTAGTTAGCGGACCAGTTGCTTTAATTGCAGATAAATCTATTAATTTATATAAAATAAATTCAGCAAGTGAAATGATGAGTGCTGTAAAAAAATGTATGAAAAATTCTGATATTTTTATTGGATGCGCTGCTGTTTCAGATTATAAACCTTCAGATTATTCGTCTAAGAAGATTAAGAAAGATGATACTGAGAATTTGGATATAGAGCTTAAAAGAAATGAAGATATATTGGCTGAAGTGGCTTTAAATTTTTCATCATCTTATATTGTTGGATTTGCTGCAGAAACATCAGATGTTAAGAATAATGCAAAGAAAAAATTGTTATCAAAAAATCTAGATATGATTATATCGAATGACGTTTCAGATAAATCAATAGGATTTGATGTTGATGATAATGAAGTTAATATCATCACAAGTGATAAAAATATTTTTCTAAAAAAAGATAAAAAGATTAAAATAGCTCGTCAAATACTTAAAGTTATATCAAATAATATTAATACATAGATATGTCCAGTAAATCTAATAACAAATCAGTCAACTTAACTACCTTGACTAAATTTAAAGAAAATTCTGAAAAATTCACTTGTTTGACTGCATACGAGTCAACTATGGCATCCATAATAAGTGATTCTGGAGTCGATGTGATTCTTGTTGGTGATAGTCTTGGTATGGTTATCCAGGGCCATGAAAGCACTTTGCCGGTAACAATGGAGCAACTTATATATCATCTTGAGTGTGTAGTTAAGGGTAATAAGAAGTCTCATATAATGGCAGATATGCCATTTATGAGTTATTCAACAGATGATTTGGGTTTAGAAAATGCAAAAAAATTAATGCAGGCTGGTGCAAATTCAGTGAAGATTGAAGGCGGAGAATGGATTGCAAAGATGGCACAAGTATTATCTGATAGAGGTATTCCAGTATGCGCACATATGGGTCTTACACCCCAAACAATTAATAGAATTGGTGGTCATTATGTTCAAGGCAGAGACCCTTCTCAAAAAGAAAAAATTATAAATGAAGCTAGAGCTCTTGAAAAAGCTGGAGCTTCAATGTTGCTTTTGGAATGCGTTCCTGGTGATTTAGCAAAAATTATTACTAATGAATTAAGGATACCAGTGATTGGTATAGGAGCAGGTATTCATACTGATGGCCAGATCATGGTTGTGCACGATTTATTGGGTATTTCTTGTCTTGATAAACCTCCGAAGTTTGTTAAAAATTTCATGGAGGAATCATCTTCAATACAAGATGCCATAAAAAATTATGTAAGTGATGTTAAAAATTTAAAGTTTCCATCTAAAAATCATACATTTGAATAAATGTGAAAATTTATAATTCAATAAATGAATTTAATAGAGCAAAAGAAAATCTTTCTAATCTTTCTTACATCCCGACAATGGGAAATCTTCATAATGGGCATGCTGCACTTATAGATAAAGGAAAAAAACTTAATACTGAAGTTATTTCATCGATATATATCAATAAATTACAATTTAATGATAATAATGATTTTAAAAATTATCCTAAAACACTTGTTAATGATATAAATTTATTAAAACGGCATGGATGTGATCACTTATTAATTCCAGATGATTCAATTCTAAATAATATTCAATCAATTAAAGCGCCTCCAAAAGCTAATAAATTGTGTGGTCTAAATAGACCAGGGCACTTTGATGGAGTATTAACAATTCTAAATAAGCTTTTTAATATCATAAAGCCAACTAATGTAATATTCGGCAAAAAAGACTATCAACAATTTATTCTTGTAAAAGATTTTATAAAAGATAACGGTCTTGATATAAAGATATTTGGACTAGAGACTATTAGAGAAAGCAATGGCTTAGCTCTTTCTTCTAGAAACAGCTTGATATCAAGAGAATACAAACCAATTGCACCAATGTTATTTAAAGTTTTAAAAGAAATTGATTCTGATAAGAGTTATATATCCAAAGATTTACTTCAATTCAAGGCTGATTATTTAAAACATATAGGCTTTGATGTAGATTATTTAGTTGCTAGTGATTCAGAATCACTTGAGGAATCATACAGCATTAATGATAAAGATATTTTAGTCGCACTTGCTGCAAAGCTTGGTGATGTAAGGCTTATCGATAATATTATTTTGACGAAACTTTAATAATTACTAATATTTCTCTATACTTCAGCTCATATGAAGAAAACGTTACTAAAATCAAAACTACATCGCATTAATGTTACTCAGGTTGAATTGGACTATGAAGGATCGTGCGCTGTAGATAAAGATTTTTTAGACTTAGCAGGAATGCAAGAATATGAAAAAATAGATGTCTACAATGTCACCAATGGTGAAAGGTTTTCAACTTATTTAATATTAGCTGAAGCTGGCTCAAAGACTCTTTCTGTTAATGGCGCTGCTGCTCATAAAGTTTCAAATGGCGACATAGTTATAATATGTTCTTATGGTGAATTTGATGAAGTTGAGTGTGCGTCTCATATTCCAACATTGGTGTACTTTGATAAAGATAATAATGTAACAAGTATTAAAAATTCAATTCCTACTCAGAAACTTCATTCTGTATAAGTTCATTCTAATTCTTTAACTCATCAAATCTATTACACCTCGAGTAAATCCATATTATGAAATTTAATGATCTGAATTTATCAGAGAAAATAATTAGATCGTTAAAAGATCAAAATTATAAAGAACCGACACCTATTCAAAAAGAAGTAATTCCTGCTATTTTAAACAATAGTGATGTAATGGCTGCTGCCCAAACAGGAACAGGCAAGACTGCAGCATTTGTATTGCCAATATTGAGCAAGTTATCACACCCTAAAAATAATTATAAAGGGCATCAATTACGAGCATTAATATTAACTCCTACAAGAGAGCTTGCAGCACAAGTTAGAGAAAATGTTAATACATACAGTAAATATTTAGCAACACGTTCTGCAGCAGTTTATGGAGGTGCAAGAATACACAATCAAAAGCTTAAGCTAAGAAAAGGTATCGATATATTAGTAGCTACTCCAGGAAGACTATTAGATTTATATAATCAGAAATCTGTAAATTTTAATAATATAGAGATACTTGTTTTAGATGAAGCTGATCAGATGTTAGATATGGGTTTTATTCATGATATTAAGAAAATAATTACCTTACTTCCTGACAGGAGACAGAATTTAATGTTTTCAGCCACTTTTTCTAATTCTTTTAGATCTCTAGCTCTTGAAATAGCTGATAAAGCTATTGAAATTTCAGTTACAAATGATAATCAGACTGGAGACAATATAGAGCATTATATCCATCCTGTAGACAAATCAAGAAAAACAGAATTACTTATAAATTTAATAGAAAAAGAAAAATGGGAACAGGCCTTAGTATTTACAAGGACAAAACACGGAGCTGATCGACTTAAAAAAAGTTTAGATAAACTCAATATTAATGCTTTAGCAATACACGGAAATAAGACTCAAAATAATAGAATGAAAGCCTTGGAGGCCTTTAAGAATAATAAAGTTAGCATTCTTGTTGCAACAGATGTCGCTGCTAGAGGAATTGATATAAAAAATATGTCTCATGTTATAAATTTCGATATTCCTACTATTGCAAAAGATTATGTCCATAGAATTGGAAGAACGGGAAGGGCTGGTGAAAAAGGCAAAGCTATCTCTTTAGTAAGCGCAGATGAATTTAAATATTTATTAGATATAGAAAAACTACTAAATCAAAAGTTAGAAAGAATAGAGATCGAAGGATATGAACCAGTTAACGCAGTGCCTTTGAAACACAAGCAAGATAAAAAGAATCCATATAACAAGGGTAGATATAAAAAAAGGAGAAGAAGTAGAAAGGGGTAGTATAAATTTTTTCAATATTCATACTACTGGTAGAGAAAATGGCGCGCCCGGAGAGATTCGAACTCCCGACCTCTTGGTTCGTA
>TARA_B100001093_G_scaffold505670_1_pt1 | contig 12717 bp, 20 predicted proteins | sample TARA_B100001093 | Tara Oceans TARA_B100001093 (sample SAMEA2623116) | marine metagenome | biome: marine biome (ENVO:00000447); feature: surface water layer (ENVO:00002042); material: "saline water (ENVO:00002010), including plankton (ENVO:xxxxxxxx)" | depth 5 m
GGGGGAGGAGGGGGGGGTAGATGGTCCGGCTACCGCCCAGGCGGCACCGGTGGTTCAGGTATTGTTATTTTTCGCATTGACAATACACAAACAGGCGCCATTGCAACCGCTATCGCCACCAGTGGTAGCATCACGAGCATGACGGATGATTTGGATATGGGAGCAAATGATATCACGAATGTTGGAAGTATAACCGCAAACTCGTTTGCCGGCGATGGATCAAGCTTAACTGGTATATCGTCTTCGTGGGTGGGCACGGCGACGAGTGATTTGAATATGGGGGCAAATGATATTACAAATGTGAGTACACTTGAAACCACTTATTTTCAAATAGGATCAGTTACCCCATCTTCAACATACCCAGTAGAAATTAACACAAGTAATATTGTTCGTATTACAGGTTCATCCTCTATTTCGGGTTATGAATGTCTCATTATAAAAAGATCGACGTCCAATGGGACTCTAATCGGGTTTATGAATGGTGGGTTGGGTATAGGAAGTATATATGCTGATTCATCTACTACAACTTACAACACAATCAGTGATTACAGATTGAAAGAAAATGTTATTGAAATGACTGGAGCGATAGATAGAGTAAACCAACTACAACCAATGAGATTTAACTTTATAAGCGACCCAAGTAAAAATATAGTCGATGGGTTTTTAGCTCATCAAGTAAGCGATATTTGCCCACAAGCAGTCACTGGCGAAAAGGATGCTATGAAAATCAACAGAGAAACGGGGGTAGAAGAACCGGATTATCAAGGAATAGATCAAGCTAAATTAGTGCCTTTATTAGTGGGAGCAGTTCAAGAACTCAAAGCCGAAAAAGACGCCCTCCAAACCGAGGTTGAAAGCCTAAAAGAAAGAACAACAACACTTGAAACGGAAGTTACAGACCTTAAAACTTTACTTCAATCCAAAGGAATTTTAGATACATAAAACATTTCTAGAGAGATTTATTAAATATTATATTTTTAAAATTTATAAATATAATATAAATACATGAGTTCAAGTAGTTCGCGCATAGCTAGATTAAAGTATGTTTCCAATAGAAACCACGTACAAAGAAAAGCTTCCAATAAATTCAAGAAATCCGTGGGGAATTTAATGGCGTATGGCGCTAGAACAAATACCTATTACAACCAAAATCAAATAAAACATTGTCCTGATGACTGTCCAGAAGATGCCGCAGAAAACGAAGAAGAAGAAGATACCTCTGGAAATGTAATCCTTAAAATCTCTCCAGCTACGGAAGAAGAAAAGAAAAGAAACTCAAACATAAAGTCAAGTTTAGGTATACTTATACCAAAATACAGCGATGCTTCGAAAACTACTGTAAATGAGTACTTTAATCCCTATAAGTATTACACACTGATTCATAACTTAATATTTAAGACTACGTTGAGAAAGGTAAAAATCATAGATTACAACCGAGATTATGTAGCCTTGCCACCCGGACAGATCGGTTGGGACGATAAACTATATTGGTATTCACAGGGATATCTCTACTATTATGTAATACTTTCAAATGGTTTGAAAAGCTATCCAACCAATAAATATATACCGCTGGTATACCTAGATGCGGCAGAAAGCGATAACTTCAAACTAGTCGACACAGTACCCGTTATCAATAACAAAACACCAGACAATATATATACAACCAAGGTTCGCCTCCTAGTGGCTGACACCGACACAGACGATACCGACGACTACAAAAAAATAGATATATCTGGTTCTGCTCTGGATATTTAAATAAATATTCAAATATTGGAATTTTTTGCAAAAAAACAAAAAAAAAACAGTTTTCAAAAGTCTTTTCAGAATATAGGGATTTTCAGAGAATTTGGGCCAAAAATTTTCCAAACTACTTTTGGAATTTCGTTTTTTTTTTCAAAAAAAAGTGGTTTGTCTAGGTACTTGTAGGGAATTCTAGGAAAAACCGAAAAAATGGATGTAGGGAGCTTATGCAGTACTGAAAAAAAGGTACTACACAACCGATTTTTGACCCGTTTTTTTCAGAAAATTTGGCCCAAAATTTCCGAAAAAAATACTTACAAAATACTTACAAAAAGTACCCGAGTTTTTTCGTGGTTTTTTTTCTTACGACGAACCATAAGAAAAAACGAAATTTTAAAAGCAGTTTTAAGAGCAAAAAAAAAAATACTTACAAAATACTTACAAAAAGTACCCGTAGCATAAATGCTCTTATTTTTTTTTGTCAAAAAATATCTTGTTATGTATTTTGCTTTAAAAACGCGAAAGTGGGAAAAACAAAAAAAGTACCCGCATGATAATCTTACTGAAAAAAAATCACACCCTTCAACAAATGTTATTGAAAATGCTTATAAATATTTTTTTTTAAAAAACGCAAAAAAACGCAAAAAAGTACCCGTACCATAAATGCTTTGATGCGTTTAAATGTCTAAAAAATTCTAACATGAGAAAAGGTAATAAAATGTTAAAAAAACAAAATTCTATTTTTAAACAATTTAGAAGAAATCTCAGATTATATATAATGGAAAAAAAAAAAATGAGAAAAAAAAAGTTGAAAAATAGAAATCCGGAAGATGTAGAGGTTTTTATTTGTGAATCCTGTAATTATGAATGTAGGCATCGAGGTAATTATAACAAGCACTTGCGATCAAAGAAACATTTGATGCTCAAAGAGTCAAAAACTGAAGAAAAAGTGGAAAAAATGGAAGACAATATATTTTATTGTAGATGTGGAAAATCCTATAAACATCGGCAAAGTTTGTATAGCCATGAACAGCGTTGTAAGTTTATATTAGACGAGGGAGAAGAGGATAAAGGTTTAAAAGAGGATAAACCGTCGTATGATGATCTAATTAAAATAATAGGAAATTTGATACCGAAGATAGGAAATAATAATAATAATGTCACGAACAACAACATAAATATTCAGGTTTTGTTGTCTGAAAACTGTGGCGACGCGATGACAATACAAAACTTCGCGGATAAGCTAACATTAACAATCGAAGATCTATTGAAAGAGAGAAAGATGATTGGAAACGTTGGAAATATTGTAGTAGAAAATTTAAAGCCAATACCTTTGTTAAAAAGACCGATCCACTGCACAGATGTAGGGAATAGCACGTGGATGGTAAATGATGCACAAGACGGTTGGAAGGAGGATGATGGAAAAAAACTAATACAAGAGACGGGGTTTGGTATAACAAAAAAGTTCCAGGTTTTATGGGATAATGCATATCCGGATTGGAAAAATAATCCGGTTCAGCAGCAGCATTACACGAGTTTAGTGGAACAATTAAGTATGGAGCATACAGAAAGTGATATAGAGAACATTTTGCACCAATTAGGTTCAAAATGTACCTTAACGGTAAAAGAAATCGAGGAGTCATTAAAGTAAATTACGCGGACATACAGAATATGCATATTTTCTTATTATCGCATACTACATTTTTATCGTTTGTGTAGGCTATGTAAGGCGGACATAAAGTACAAATGTGAAAAAGGAGGTCCGTATTATCAGGAATTTTTCCACATACGCTGCATTTTATATTATGTTTATTCGTGAATTCGTTTATACTACATTTGGGTTGATAAACAAAAGAATACACGTGTTTATATAGCTCATCGGGTAATAGTGTCAATCGGCTCATTTATTGACATTATTTTTATTTTATTCATCTTTTCAATTTTAATTTTTTAATCGTATTTCTAATGATAATAAAAGTCCAATAAACATTTATTAGACTTATGATAAACATAACGCTATAAGAAACATATACTTTAGTATTATTATTGTTATAGTATGATCTCAGCATTAAAATAGTATTATAATTCCATACGGCTTTATTGAAATTATATCTATATATGATAAAAGAGGCATAATTAAGATATTTAAAAACAGGTTTATATTTAGATCTAGGTAGATACATTTGTAAATTGCTAAATACGCTGCTTGAGTATAGACCGTATCCTAATTTAACATAATAAATCGTTTCTGGCATATCTAAATTAAAAGAGTTTACATATGGGTTATTTAGATATAAAAACAACAGCATAACGCCGTGGTGTATATAAACTTCAATAGTAGAATCGTAGAGGAAAAAGCTTTTTAATAATGCAAGATTGAATATAGTTTTACCGATAAGGGAGTTAGGATTTTTAAGGAATAAGCATAGGATGCCGATAGCTGTAGAGAAAGAGATGGCGCCTACATAGGTGATATGTCTATATATGTCTTTGTAAGCAAAGATATTATCTTTATAATAATGGAAAAGATTCATATATTATTTATTATTATGTTTTACTTTTATATTTAATTTAAAATTGAATTGAATATAAATGAAATGAAATAAAGTAAATTAAATATGCGTAGTGGTGGATGTGTTGAACAACATGCCACAAAGATATTATGTTTTGTTTTAGTGATTGTTTTTGCATGTATGTGTTTAGTGGTAATGATAGTTTAAGAATAATTCGTGAAATAGTTATATTAAATAATCCAAATATAGATTATATGGCTGATAAAGCGGGGATAATAAATGCTATGCGTAGGTTGTATGATAAAGGTTATATTGCAGCACGGGATGGTAATATAAGTTTTAAGCCAAGGAATAAGGATTTTTTTTATATAACCGCGGGTTCGGTTAGAAAGGATGAGTTAAAAAGTGACGAAATAATAAAGGTGAATTTTAACGATAATGCAACATGGTATGATAAAAATAGTATGCATAGACCATCTAGGGAGTTAAAGATGCATTATTTTTTGCATAAAAAAAGTCAAAATTATGTAAAAGATCTTTATGTTGTGCATGCGCATCCACCGAATGCAATAGCATTTATGGGAATAAATCCTGTAAATAACGAGTTAAATAATATTAATAAGGTGTTTCCGGAGTTGAATGTAGGAATAATAGGGAGGAATGTACCATTATTTGAGGCTGGTTCGAATACGCTAGCTACTGCGTGTTTAAATCATCTTTGTAGTCGAAATACAACAGTAGGGTTGAAGCAGCATGGAACCTTATGTATTGGTTCAGATTTAGCTAAAATAGAAGAAGATATAGAGACGCTTGAGTATCATTTAGACATATATTTCAAGGCTATTAGTTTAAAGGGGTTTTAAGTACAATATTTTTAAGTTTTTGAACGGATTCTTCTCCCCATCGGTTAATTTGGTGTAATATGGGATAAACGGTGTTGTTTTCGTTTATAACGAGGCCGAGTTTATTTAATTTAACATTTTTATCGTACATTAGCACTGCTCCAGTAGTTAGTATAAGTCCATAATTTTGGTCAAGTTCATAACATTTATCTGGAAATTCTCTGCAATATACGTTGTATAATCCTTGGTCATTAATTCTAGTTTTACCTTTATTTATATTGCAGAACCAGGTAATATATTCTATGATACTATTGTAATCTCCAAATATAGTTCCAGCACAAAATATATTTTTTTTAAAGTATAGTTCTTTTGGAAAAGGTATTTTTTTTATGCTATAATAGTTTTTAATCCATCCGGTATTAATTTTGGATGGGAAACATTCTTGGTTGTTATTTTGGTTGGCATCGCCTATTTTAAGAGGTTCGCAAGCACAGTATAAGGTATTGTTGTGTTTTATAATGAAAGGATCCGCTTGAAACATGACATCAGCGATATCAGATATAAGTATATTTTTATATTGATTATATTTGAGGAAGATATCTTTCATAATAATAAATTTATCACCGCAACGATGTAGTTCTTTAAAATCGTTATAAAGAATATTAGCATTATTATTCTTAAGATATAATTCTATTTCTTCGCTTCTATTCTGAATATTACATACTATAATAATACAACATGTTTTATTAACTTTTCTTAATGTATCTATAAATAGTTTTAAGCCACAACCTCTATTTACGGTAAGTTTAGGGTTTTTATAGTTGTAGGAACCTATGACAAGGTCTGGAGAGTTGACGTTGTATTGAAAAATGTTTTGTTCGAAATGTTTCATATTTAATATATATATAGGTAGGATTTATTTATATATTAAATTACTTAAAGGTAATTTTTACCATGAAACCAAAGAGACGTACAAAAATGAATACCATAGATGCCGGAGGTTCTTAATTCTTCTATATATTTATAGTTATAGGTGGAGTTAAGGGATGGGGGATGGAATAATTTTCGTTCGGCTACATAAATATCTTCTTTAGGGAGGTATTCTTTCCATGTTTTGCTTAGAAATTGTGGTCCGGTTTCGCGTATGACGTCCCATTCGGATTGATATCGGATGGTTCTATTTTGTGCAAAGAAGTTGTCTAGTAGTTTTTTCCAGAAGGGTTGGTTTGGTTGTGATGCCATAAGAGCGTTGGCAACGGATATGGGTTCTCCTTGTTCATTTTCTTTGTTGCATGTAAGAACGATTTTATGGTCTAGTAGGTCAAAAGGTTTAAAGAAAAAATAATCAAAATCGGCCCATATTCCACCAAAGACATACATAAGCATAATTCTAAACATGTCTATTTTCATGATCATTCGCGGTAAATTATTCCAGACCTCTAAATATTCGGGGCAGTGTTTTTTGATGACATTTTCCATGTCATTTTCATCGTATAGTTTATATTGAAAATCAGGATGGTGTTCCCATACGGTTTTTTGGCATCGTTCGTATTCTTTTGGGAAAACGGAGTCAGGTTTTTGTTTAACATAAACTTGATGGATAATTTTAGGGATCATTTAATATATAAATAAATTAATAATAATTTTTTCTAACGAAATAGTATAATGCAAACTTTAGGATTGCCTGAACATATAAAGCATAGTATTGTATCTATGCTAGTATTTTTAGCAATAGCTGCTCCTATGACTTACAAACTAACCGATGGTCTAGCTCGTCAAGTAGGTTTAAAGTTGGCGGAATCGAATGGATGCCCAACTATGCTAGGATTACTAGTACATGCGATAGTATTTGCTTTACTAAGTGATTTATTATATGCTACCTTGTTCGTAGGACTTGATGTTTAAATAATTGCAAATTACATTTATAATTGATAATGTAATTTACAAAATAATATAAAAGAAGAGGAAATAATAGTATAATGTATTCATTAACTAGTGAAAAATCGATAAAATTTTATGATGAGAATAAGCATTTGGATTTTAATAGGATGAATGATTTGTTTGTGGATATAATTGGTTATGTATTGGATTCAACGAGTTCAAAATTGTCGGAGGTGGGTATGAAGGGTATGTTGGAGAGTATTATAGGAAAGTTGGATGGTTTGAATACGAGTTATGGGTATGTGAATACGTTGATAGAGAAGAACAAGGAGTTGTATATATCGGAGATGCGTAATTTATTTGAGCGTAAGGAGGTGGAGTCGGTGGATAAGATAAAGGAGGGAATAGTGTTGGCAAGTGGAAATTTATTTAAGGATGCGTTAAATGAGATTCCAAAGGGGAATGAGGGGTTGATTCGGGAGTTGGATAATCAAAAGAAGGTGTTTGAGTTGGAGTCAAGGAAGATATGTGATATGATAAAGGGTTCAAATGATTTTGATAAAATCTCTCGAGAGTTGGATATAAGGTATGAAAAGATGCAGTTAAGACTAAGTGATTCTATGCAAGGAATTATGGCAAAGACGAATGGAACTATAATGGAGAAGATGGTTGAGCAGGGTTGTGGTATATCATCGGTTCAAAGTATGTTTAGTGAATATTTGGAGAAGCAGAAGAATTCAACGTTGAAGGGAAAGGAGAGTGAGATACGGTTGGAGATATTGTTAAATGAGTTGTATCCAAATGGCAAGATATCGAACAATACGGGAGAGGCTCAATCGTGTGATTATTTACTGGAGCGTGATGGGAAGGATAATATATTATTTGAGAATAAGGATTACAGGACGAATGTACCGGATGTGGAGATAAAGAAGTTGATTCGTGATATAGAGAATAAGAAGACGCATGGTATAATATTATCTCAGCGTAGTGGTATTCAGAATAAGAAGGATTATCATATAGATCTTCACATGGGTTTTATAATAGTATATGTGCATAATGTGAATTATGATGATGCAAAGATCCGTATAGCGGTACAGATAATAGATCATTTGGTGCCGCAATTAAAAAAGTTGAATGAGACGCAAGAGTCGTCAGTTTCTTTAGAGTTAATGTCGGAGATAAATAAGGAATATTTATGTTTTATAGGTCAAAAGAAGCAGATATTGGAGTCTATAAAGAAGTTTAATAGGGAGATGATGAAGCAGGTGGAGGATATAGAGATGCCAAGTTTGACAAGTTTGTTGAATAGTAAGTTTACTAATGTGGAGCAGTTGGAGTTTAAGTGTGATATATGTAATAATTATACGGCAAAGAATCATCGTGCGTTAGTGACGCACAAGAATTCGTGTAGGAAGCGTTTAGCGGCGACAAATACGGTGATTACGGTATCGGACGAAGTGGTATCTTAGATAATTTTTTAGTTTTCGTGGATTTTTTAACTTTAGGAGAATCTTTAATTTTGTATATTTTTGAACCAACGTGGTCTGGTAAATTAAAAAACTTTTCATAGGAATTACCGAAATGTTTTTGCATGCATGGTTGGATGATTTCAATAATGGGGTCTGGTATATCGGTGGGGTTTCCTTGGAAGAGGAGTTCTTTACCGTGTTTAATGGAGAGTGTGTTATTGTCTAAGAATTTGATGTATAAAGTCATTTCAAAGTTTTTATTCATGCAAGTGATAAATGGGTATTGTTTTACGGACATAAAGAATGAGCTAATGGCTTTATCTGGGTTAGTGATTTCCATAAGATAGTAGTTCCAGACGTCATCTAGGTCATTTTGTTTGCGTGTTTTAACGTGGAAGGAGGGTCCGGGTATGGTTTGAAAGTCATTAAGTACGTCATCTTCTGGTTGGTATTCAAGGTTATAGATAAATGTTTCAGGTAAATCGTTGTAGATGTCTTTAGATAGAATTTCGCTGGAGAGATTAGATTTGGCAGAAATTTCCATGGGTTCCATGAAGTAGAATGCGGGGTCGCATATGAATGCGTCATCTAGGTTAAGTAGTATTGCAACTGCAACATGGCTAATATTTAGGTAATCTGGGTGTGAATATATTTTAGGAATGGAAGCGGGTATAAGAATAGATTTGATGTTGTGTTTTTTAAGTTTGTCTTTAAGGTACATAGATAAGGTGACACAGTTTCCGGTGTGGTGTCGTTTGTTTGCTTCTGTAGAATTAAGGTCAAATACATAGGGGAAGGTAGAGAAAGGGCATTCTTCGGCGGTTTGGCTCAAAATTTCTCGGATAAATTCTTTGGTGATAGGGACATCATTAATTTGTGATTTTTTGAAGTGTTTAACTTTGATAGGTGAATACATTAGTATATAAATGGAAGAAAAAATTATATACTAATAATATAATTTAAAAAAAAATTTATTACTAGATATTTGTGGCAAGTCATTATTTGTATCTTCAGGTCTAATTACATTTATTCCAGTGGTATAAAGGAGTTGAGTTAGGGTTTGATAAATAAATTTATAGTTTTAAGTTTGGTAAGAAAGTAAGTGTAGAAGGAGTAAATGTATGGGTAAAGTAAAATATGGTTGTTATTGGATACATAGCAATTGTTATTTTGGTCGAATTGTATTTTAAGGTTTACCATGCGGGAGGACATGTTTTTAGTAAAGGGAAAGAAAATAAAATAAGTTCAATTTTTAGGAAATAAATTAAATCTCTCCAGAGATTAAAGATGTTTCCTTTAAAGTATTTACCGAAGAGTATGTCGAGAAAGGATAGGAAGAAGCAGAAGAAGAAGTTATTAAGTGCTAGAAAGGGTTATAAGAAGGGAAAGTATGTGGATCGTCCAAAGGTGAAAAGTTTCAAGAGTGTGGAGTCTCCGCATGTAAAGAAGGCAAAAAGGATGTATAAGGTAAAGACGTTAAAGGTGAATAAGGAGTTAGAAAAGAGGACGGGTTGTACAAAAAAATGTTTAAGAAAGATAATAAAGAAGGGAATGGGTGCTTATTATAGTTCTGGGTCTCGTCCCAATCAGTCGGGTTCGTCATGGGGTATAGCGCGATTGGCGAGTTCTATAACGGGAGGGAAGGCAGCGGCGGTGGATTATAAGATACTGGAGGAGGGTTGCCGTAATGATTCTCGTGCGTTGAAGTTGGCGAAGCGGTCTCGTCGTAAGCATGGTTATGGGAAGCGCAAGGTTCCTAAGACGAATTAGTGTTCCAGGAGTTATTAGCGGGTGAATTTTTAACGTACATGGTAAGGTGATAGTTGTTCCGGAATAATTTGTTATAATGTGTGTTGACGGTATTGGTTCGTTTTTTATAGGCGGAGGATTGAAGGGTGCTCCAAGAGGAGTGTTTATTTGGTTGATAGGTAGTGAAGGGTATTAAGGGAAAGGGTATGTATTGTTCAAGTGTTAAAAATTCTTCGCTGTTGTTAAGTTTTTTCCAGGAGAAGACCCATTTAGAATTGGGTGGTAAGGTGTTGTTGATGAGTGGGTTTAAAGGGATTTCTACGTATTCGATGGAGGTTTCTAGGTTTTGAGGGATAGTTTTTTTAACGAAACTCCTATTAGTTTCACCGAGTTTGAATGCGGATACGGTGATTTCGCGGGTTGAAAAATCAAAAGATACGTGTATGGGTTCTGGTTCAAAGTTAGCCATGATTATGGAGGGAGTTTGTTTAGAACCGAATGGGAAAGTATTTTAATTTCAATTTTTTTTTTTATATAAATAATTAAAATTGAAATAGAGGTAAGTAGGTGATATATGAGTAATAAAGTGATGGAGAAGGAAAGTTTAAGATTAGAAGATATAGTAAAATTGCGTAACACAATAGAGATGCGTGATAAATTAGTGTTGGCTCTTGGAAAGGCGGAGGAACGTCTAGAGAAGTACGGTGGTATGTTTGAAAGGTTGATGATGGCATCGGATAGGTTATCGGATGCTGGAGAGATTCAGGAGATTTTGAAGGAATATATTGTGTGAAATATTAATGATGTGGTATATATATATGAGCAATAAAAAGAGTGAAAACTTTGATATAATTCATGCTATACACAAAACTGGAGATAAATTTACTAATCATCAAACAGGTAAAGGAGAAACTATTTTAGCTGAATATTTAAAAGATTTTAATTTATTGCCACATGGTACTAGAAAAAAAAAAGGTGGTAAAAGGAAAAGGAAACGTAAAGAGAAAACAAAAAAGCGAGGACATAAAAATAAAAAAATGGTTATGACAATAAAGTACCATAAGATAAAAGGATGGCGTGATTCGACTAAAGAAGCAAACTTCAATAAGTTGTTAGTAAAGGCGTATTTAAAAGGTATTAAAACCATTATAGTGCAAGATGATGAATATGCGGATAAAAGGTATAACGTATTGAATCAAATAAAAAAACGAAAGTTACTTTAAAGAAAAGTCGTGTTAATATATATATATATATATATGAATGAATGGTATAATACGTTAAATAGAGCTCCATGGAATCCTCCGAGTTGGGTATTTGGAGTAGTATGGCCGATATTGTATATGTTAATGGGTATATCTTTGTTATTAGTGTGGACGAATAAGAAATGTTATCCATATTGTGATGAACTGGTATATTTTTTTATTCAGTTGGCGTTTAATTTAATGTGGACACCGATATTTTTTGAATATAGGATGCCAAAATTGGCATTATTAGATTTGGTATTAACATTTTTATTTAGCTATTTGACGTATATAAGATTTATAAAGATAAGTAGGGCAGCGGGGTTATTATTAGTGCCATATTTAGCATGGTTATCACTGGCGTTTACTTTGAATGTGTATATAGTATTATATAATTAATAAGTTGTTTTGTATAAATAATGAAAATTGGATATATTATTTATAGATGTCGATTACACGTATGAATCCGTAAAAAGTGATATAAAATAATTTCTAATCAAATATATAATGTCAAAGAGAGGTGGTTCCGGAGGATCTTTATCGGGTGTGATAGGAGGCGGCGGAATAAGTAATTTAGGATTAATAATATCTTCGTTAATGCCGAGGACGGTGAATGTGTGCGGTGATGAGGACGATAGCATATTTTGTAATGTATCGAGATTAATAAGTTTTTTCTTTATGTTATGTTTAGTAATTTTTATAGTATATATAATATACAAGTTATTGACAGGAAAGATAAAATTAAAAGGCTTAATGGATAATTTATTGCGTTGATATAAATCTCTCCAGCTATGTTTAATAAAAGGAAATAATTTCAAATGGAACATAGGTTTCAACCTTTGTTGGACCTTTGTGGGAGGTAGTTTATAAAATAAAAAAGAATAGGATTGGATTTGGAGAGATTAATATGAGAATGAAATGTACTAACTAAATTTTTGAAAAGTAAAATAGTTGGTAATAAAGTAAAGGTTTGAAACCTTTGGTGGGGTTAGCTTTATTAAAAAGGCGAAAATTTGGAGAGATTTCGGGCGGGTTGTAAATTACAAATGTAATTACAAATGTAAAGTACAAAAGTTTGTAAAATAGAAATGTAAATAGAAATGTACAATACAAAATTAAAATATAAAATTTTTAGTTAAAAAAAAATAATTTGAGATATTTATTAGCTAATTTGGTGCGAAATGTGAAAAAAATAAAATACTTTTCTATTACCATAATTATCGTCTCAAAAAAGTTTTTTTCGGGTGAAAACCTGACTGCATATATGGTCTCAAACAGACTC
>TARA_B100001093_G_scaffold406659_1_pt1 | contig 12715 bp, 10 predicted proteins | sample TARA_B100001093 | Tara Oceans TARA_B100001093 (sample SAMEA2623116) | marine metagenome | biome: marine biome (ENVO:00000447); feature: surface water layer (ENVO:00002042); material: "saline water (ENVO:00002010), including plankton (ENVO:xxxxxxxx)" | depth 5 m
AAAGACAACGTCAAATTCAATTGGAACAACAAAAAGCAGAAGAAGAAGCCGAAATAAAAGCAGAGGAGGAAAAACAACGTAAACTCCAACTTCAACAACAACAAAAAGCAGAAGAAGAAGCACAGAGAAAAAAAGCAGCTGATGCTGCAAGAAAAAAAGCACAACAAGAAAAGCTTAGAAAAGCAGCTGATGTTGCAAGAAAAAAAGAAGCAAATAATAATGTTAAAAAAGGAGGAAGAAAGTAGTTTCTTAGTTAATCATCTTTCGATTTAAATAAATTTCTTTAGCTGTTTTAACAGCATTTTTAAATGATTTGATATTAGCTTTATTTTTACCTACAATGTCATAAGCAGTTCCGTGGTCGGGAGAAGTTCTAATAAAAGATAGTCCAGCCGTAAAATTTACTCCTTCATTTTGACTTAAAATTTTAAAAGGGATAAGTCCCTGATCATGATACATTCCTAAAATACCATCGAAAGATTGATAGTTGCCACTTGCAAAAAATCCATCTGCAGGAAATGGCCCAAAAACATTAAAATTATTTTGATTAGCTTTTTTAATTGTCGGGTTAATTATCTCTATCTCTTCTCTTCCTATTAAACCCATGTCACCACTGTGAGGGTTGAGTCCTAACAATGCAATTTTTGGATTTTTTATATTAAAATCTGTAACTAAAGCTTGATGCATCAGCTCTATTTTTTTTAAAATTTGGATACTCGTTAAAGATTTAGAAACTTCATTCACAGGGATATGATTCGTGACAATTCCAACTTTTAGCTTGTCTTTTACCATTAACATTAATGAATTATTTTCATTAGAAAGATTGGTGAAATATTCCGTATGACCATTAAAATAAAAGTGCTTATTCTGAATGGTATTTTTATCAATTGGAGCTGTTACTATACAATCAATTTTATTTTGGATAATATCTTTTGAAGCAGCACATAGGGACTTAAAAGCAATTTCCCCACTTGATTTATTGCTAATACCCATGCTGACAAGAAATTTAGAATGCTCTATAGGGATAACATTAACATGTCCAATTTTGGCATCAGGAGAGGAATTTATAATATTATAACTAATATTTAGCTCTAAAGTATTTAAATAATAATCTATGATTTCAATTGGTGAATAAATAACTATAATAGAATCATTCAAATGGTGTGCATCTGAAAAGGTTTTCAGTATAATTTCTGGTCCTATACCGTTGGGATCTCCAAGAGTAACTCCAACTTTAATAAAAGTTTTCATTTGGAATGATTATTGCCAAAAATAACTATAATAAACATTTAAATAATTATATATGATATTCTTTACAGCGGTTTTAAGTAATTTTATAGACTTATGTCACTAAGACTTTTCAACTTTTTAATATTGTTGTTGCCTATATATGTATGGGGATCTCATAATAGAGGGGGGGAAATTACCTATATACACTTAGGGGGTTTAACATATGAATTTACCATAACAACTTGTACAGATTTAGGATCTGCCACGGGAGCAGATAGACCTGAATTATATTTGGATTTTGACTTGGGGACACCCTTTGCAGAAAGAGATACCCTACAAAGAACCTCTCAACAGCCGCTATCTTTAAATCATAAAAAAAACACTTACGTTGGCGTTCATACTTTCACTTCTACAGGAACTCACAGAATATCTATGGAAGATCCTAATAGGAATGCAGGAATTCTAAATATTTGGCCAGGTGGGGATAGTGATGATATTGTATTTGCACTTGAATCTTTTTTAATTATCTCACCTGTTTTAGGAGCTTCTGGTGGAAATAACTCAGTACAATTTACAGAGTGTCCCTGCCCAGCAGTAGGGTGTGTCAATAAACCTTATTGCTATAATCCTATGGGTTATGATCCTGATGGAGACTCTTTGTCTTATGAACTCGTTATTCCTTTAGGTACTGGTGCTTTACCTTTAATTTTAGGAAATTTTTATGTTTTTCCAGATGTTGTAGGAGGTGGAAACTTAAGTATTGACCCGATTAATGGAACTGTTTGCTGGAACAACCCTATGATAGTTGGGGAATATAATTTTACCATTAAAATATCTGAATGGAGAAATGGCTATTTAATTGGCTCCGTACTGAGGGATGTTCAATTAACAATTAAAAATAATTGTAATAATAATCCTCCATATATTAATCCTATTTCTGACACTTGTATTAGAGCCGGAAGTACGCTAAACGTTAATGTTCAAGGGACTGATCAGGATTTTGATTTTATTTCTTTAATGGTTTCAGGACTTCCTTTTAACTTAAACAGTTCACAGGCTGTATTTTCTTCTGTTGCCACAAGCGGTATTGCCAATGGAATTTTTCAATGGTCCACAACGTGTAATCATATTCAACAATCTTCCTATCCTATATTAATCGAACTAGAAGATAATGGCCAACCTGTTCTATCAGATTATGAATCTTTTAACATTAGCGTTAGACCTCCAAAAGTAACAGGACTTTCTGTTCAACCAATTGGAAATAGTATATATTTAAAATGGGATAAAGCAATATGTAACAATGCTTTAGGCTATAATATTTATAAAAAAAACGGTGGAATAAGTTTATCTGAAGAGTGCTGTGAATCCTCAGGCTTAGTAAACTATGGCGTTACTCTTATCCATCAATCAACCTCCATAAATGACACAACATACATAGACATTGATTCACTTGTGATGGGTTCTAATTACTGCTATTTTGTTACTGGAGTTTATGACTTTGGTCAACTTGAAAGCTGTCCCTCTGATACAGCGTGTGCCATTTTAAAAAAGGAAGTTCCCATTCTTACTAATATTAGTGTTCTTAAAACAGATTCATTGATGGGAGAAGATTCCATTTTTTGGTTGACCCCAACAGAGCTTGATACGAATCAATATCAAGGGCCTTATAATTATAAAATTTTTAACTCCAACGGGAACTTAATACACCAATTACCTTCAAAAAATTTCATATATCAACTAGAAAATACTTACTCTGATAATAATATTAATACTGTCGATACTAATAGAAGCTATAAAATTGGCCTTTATTATACATATTTTGGCGCCGACAGTCTGATTGGGTTTAGTAGCAATGCAAGTAGTATTCATCTAAATACTATTCCAAACGACAATCAAATTGAACTATTTTGGACTGAAAGCACGCCATGGGGTAATGAAAAGTATTATATATATAGATCAGATTCAATAGATGGTAACTTTTTACTATTAGACTCTTCTATATCATCCTACTATTTAGACTCTGGACTAATCAACCAAAAAAAATATTGTTACTATGTTAAATCTTTTGGCGCATATCAAGATAGCTCCATTTTTAGTCCTCTTATTAATCTTTCTCAAAAAGCTTGTGATAATCCATTTGACTTTACTCCGCCCTGCCCTCCAGATTTAGAAATATTTGGAAATTGCGAAGAGGAAATTAATTCGCTTTATTGGACCAACCCTAACGATAGTTGTTGTGATGATGCTGTTTCTTACTCACTTTACTTTACCCCTTTTTTAGATAGCACATATGAAATAATAAATATTTTTAACAATATAGAAGATACAAGTTTTCAGCACCAATTTCAATTTAACGGAATCAATTCTATTGCAGGTTGTTATTACGTAACTGCAACAGATTCTGCCATATACAACAATGAAAGTTTTCCAAGCGATACGGTATGTTTTGATAATTGTCCCAGCTATTTATTCCCTAATGTTTTCACTCCTAATCAAGATAATAATAATGATTTTTTCCAAGCTTTATTGCCCATAAAATTTATTAATGGTATCGAACTCAATATATTAAACAGATGGGGACAGGTTGTTTTTAATTCTTCTGACCCTGAGTTTAAATGGGATGGCATTCACCAAGAAACACAACTAGAATGCCCTAGTGGTACTTATTACTTTCAATGCTTGATAAGCAGCATCAGGCTTTTTGGCTTAGAAGAAATTGTGTTAAATGGACACCTTCAGCTTATTAGAGACGTTAATACAAATAATCAATAATATGTTTACTGGGATCATTGAAAGTATTGGAAAAGTTGAAAATATAGAAAAAGATGGTGAAAATTATCACTTTACCTTTCAGTCTGATATTTCTAAAAATTTAAAGATAGATCAAAGTGTTGCTCATAATGGTGTTTGCCTTACAGTAACTTCTCAAAATAATATGGAACATAAGGTAACAGCTATTTATGAAACCATTCAAAAAACTAATATGAGTTATTTAAAAGTAGGATCACTTGTAAATCTTGAAAGGTGCTTAAAAATTGGTGATAGATTAGATGGTCATATGGTGCAAGGTCATGTTGATGACACTATAGTATGTACTAAAATAAATGAAGAGGATGGAAGCTGGAGAATTGGGTTCGAAGGAGAAAATTTAAATGAAAAACTTATTGTAGATAAAGGGTCTATCTGTATTAATGGGATTAGTTTGACAGTAGCAAAGATTAATAATAAGTTTGTAGAGGTAGCTATTATTCCCTACACTTATGAGAACACTAATTTCAAACAATTAAAATTAAATGACATAGTCAATATAGAATATGACATATTAGGAAAGTATATTCTAAAAAATATTACTAAGTGATTATAAATCTACAATAACCGTAATATCAACATTAGGCCAAAGTATATTTTTGCCATCTGGGCCGGTGTGCTGTTCTAAGCAAACTTCATTTAAAGCATCCAGGGAAGATTGAGCTCCCCAATTTAATACATCAATAGCTGTTTTAATATAAATCTCTTTAGTTAGTTCGTCCATCTCCCAATTAAAAACTTTTTCAACCTCAATATTATTCATATTGATTGATAGTTTTCCTTTACCATTTTTTTCTAAGGAAATAATTTTCCCCGTTATAAATTCTGTGCTGATCATGGTATTAAAGAAGGAATTGACAATTTTATAATCTCGTATAGTATCATTTGTACTTGTTGAATTAACAGGGATTTTAAATGATACTCCAGAAATGGAAGAATATAGATCGTTGCTTTCTGTGAACCCTTCTACTGTGGCAGATTTAAATTGCCCGCCAACCTGAGCTTTTGCAGAATGCTTAAAAGCAGTCCATTTAACCATGACATCTCCTAGAGTATAAGTATAGTCTTTTTTCGGTTCTTTAATTGTTTGTGTTTCTAAGATTTCTTTTTGATTAGATTTGTCATTATTAGAACAACCAATGAAAAGAAAAGACATAGCTAAGAATAATAAATTTTTCATAAGGTAAAATTAATTAAGACATTGTTTTTTTCTACGGTTTGTTGAGGCTTAACTTTAATCTCTTTTATAATAGCATCTACAGGAGACGACAATATGTTTTCCATTTTCATTGCCTCTAAAATAATTATTGGTTCACCTTTTTTTACTTTATCACCTACCTTAAACAATACTTCTAAAATAAGTCCAGGCATGGGAGCTTTGATTACGTTAACATTTTGAAGGGAATTCTTATTAATACCTAATTTCTCAATAGTTTTTTCAACTGATTTCATCAATCGAATAGAAGATATGTGCCCATTAATTTTTATAACATAAGATTGATCTATGCTATTTTCTTTTAAAATTTCACATTTATATTTTTTATTTCCATTAAGTAAAATAATTTCTTTTTTCAGGTAATTAATTTCGAGCACTTCATAATCAAGTAAATTTTCATTACTTAAATCAGATTGAATTCCACTATTTATTACTCCTTTAATCATAACCAAAGATTAAAGTAAATTTACAATTATTATCTTCTTTATTAAAATATGTTCTAATGACTTTAAACTTAAATAAATGAGTGGAATTTACATTCATATTCCATTTTGCAAACAAGCATGTCATTATTGTGATTTCCACTTTAGCACCTCTTTAAAATCTAAGGATAAGTTAATCCGTGCTTTAATTAAAGAAATAGAATTACGAAAAAGTGAGTTCCCCCCTGAATTAAATAGCTTGTATATTGGTGGCGGAACTCCTTCCCTACTGAATGAAGAAGAGATAAGATCAATATTTAAAGCACTTAAAAAAACAGTTAAACTTAATTTATTAAGAGAAATCACCATTGAAGTAAATCCTGAAGATATTAATTTAAAGAAGCTTAATTTTTTTAAAAAAATAGGAGTTAACAGGCTAAGTATTGGTGTTCAGTCTATGGATGATAAAGTTTTGAAATGGATGAATAGAATCCATAATAAAGAACAAGTCCTAAATGGAGTAAACCTTGCCAAGCGAAGTGGGTTTGATGATATTAGTATTGATTTTATTTATGGGACTCCTGAGTATCTAAATAGAGATTATAATCGGGAAATATCAGAAATTATTGCTCTTAATCCTTCTCATTTATCCTGTTACCACTTAACCATTGAAAATGGAACTTATTTTGGGCATTTAGAAAAAAATAAAAAGTTAAAGCCTCTTGAGGATGAAACTAGCGAAAAGGAATTTTTATGGATATCTAACAAACTGCAATCTTTTAAATACGAACATTATGAAATTTCAAATTTTGCTTTCAAAGAAAAAAAATCTTTTCATAACTCTAACTATTGGAAGCAATTGCCATATATAGGAATAGGTCCTGGAGCACATTCTTTTCTTAAATCAAAAAGAAGGTGGAATATTTCCAATAACAATCAGTACATAAAATGTATAGAGAATAAAAAAAGTTATTTTGAAGAAGAAAAACTTTCAAAATATGATTTTAGAAATGAGCGAATTATGCTTGGCCTAAGAACAAAAGATGGTTTTAATTTAAAAAAATGTATGATTGGTTTGGATGGCCATCAGAAAGAAGGTTTTTTAAATAAAATTGATGAACTTTTAAAAGAAAAATTAATTCTTAAGAAAAACAATGATATTTTTATGAGGCCTGATAAATGGTTGATGTCTGAATTTGTATCAAGAAAGTTATTTACATTAAAAAAATGATAGCAGAAATAAAAATAAATAATAAAAAGTTCAAAGTAGACTTAAACGATCCTATTGACTTATCTCTAACATCAAAAGTGGAAAAGAGTTTTAAAGCATGGTATGTAGATGAAATAAAAATAAATCCTATTAAGAATAATGATTTTATTGGTAGTGTAAAAGATGGTGGAGCAGTAAATTTTAGAGAAATTTTAATCAATCCACACGGAAATATGACTCACACGGAGTCAGTTGGACATATAAGCCAAGAAGAAGTTAATGTAAATAAGTTACTTAAAACCTATAATTTTATGGCCCAGTTAATAACCATTAAGCCACAAAAAATAACAGATAAGAGTAAAAAGAATAACAAAGAAGATGATGAAATTATTTCTCTGGAACAAATCGAAAATAAAATATTACCAAACATTCAAGCATTAATTATAAGAACTCAGAACAACTACAATGAGTTAACTGATAAAAATTATAATCATACCAATTGGCCATTTTTAGCAGAGTCATCTGCTTCATATATAAGAAGCAAAGGAGTGCAACATTTGCTTATTGACCAGCCATCAATAGATAAAGAGTTTGATGAAGGAAAGTTGTTAGCACACAGGGCTTTTTGGAATTATCCAAATGAAATAGATTTAAACAAAACCATTACTGAGCTAATTGGGATCCCTGACCATGTAGAAGATGGTAGATATCTACTAAATCTTATATTGGCTAATATTGATAATGATGCGGTTCCTTCAAGACCCATTATTTATAAATTATTTTAAAACAAAATTTTGTAAAAACCTTAATAAGACTACTTTTATTTTAAATATTCTAAAATGAAGCTTGATATAATAGATTTAAAAATTTTAAAAGCCCTCCAAAAGAATAGTAAAATTACCAACATTGAATTAAGTAAGGTAATTGGTCTTTCTGCGGCTCCTACACTTGGAAGAGTCCAAAAGTTAGAGAAATCTGGAGTTATTTTAAGCTATCATGCCGTTGTAAATAATGCTAAATTAGGCCTAGGGTTTACTGCATTGGTACATCTATCTTTAGTAAGGCAAAAAACAACAACCGTTTCAAATTTTTTAAAAAAAATACAAGCTATTGAAGATGTTAAAGAATGTCTACAACTTACTGGTAAATTTGATTACCAGCTTAGAATTATAACTAAAGATATTCCATCTTTTGAAAAAATATTAGAAGAAAAATTAGGCGTTATTGAAGAAATTGGACAATTGGAAACTTCTGTAGTAATTGCTGTAAAAAAGAACAGTAGTATCGTTCCTCTAGATTATGAAAAAGAAATAGCTTTAAAAAGATAATTGAAAGGAAAGCATGATGCTTCTTCCTGGAGAAGATAAACCAGATGAAAATGTTTTGTAATGGACATCAAAAATATTATATAACCCAATGTTACAATTAATTGATTGATTCCAATTGTAAGAAATTTGGGTATTCAACACCCCCCAACTTGGATATCCATTAGGTGTAGCTTCGCTTAAATTATCTATATTACCCTCTCCAAAATCTTTAATTTTCTTAGCCCCGTTAAACAAACTAGAAAAGCTAAATTCAAATTTTTCACATAAATATTTAAAATTCAATTTTCCAAATAGTGGAGGAATATGTCCCATAGGAACCCCAGAGCTAAATACTAACCCTCTTGTATAACAAATACTAGAACTTAGGTGGAGTTTTTCTTTAAATACAGCATTAAAAGAAGAGCTAAGTCCATAAACAAATGCAGTTTGGATATTTTGATTGGCCAATATTTGATAATCATTACTATCATAGTTAATTATACTAGAGCCATTAATTTCATAAGACTGCTTAACAATAGCATTTTCTAATAGGGTTGCGAATGTAGAAGCACTAAAATTTAAATATAAATTGTCAGAATATTTTTCGGTACTTAACCCTATTGAAGAGTTATAAGAATACTCCGGAACTAAACTAGTATTAGGGACTGTTAAAAATTGATCTTTAAAGAAAGTTTTTCCTAAATCATCAATATTGGGAGCTCTAAACCCTGTATTGATTTCCCAATGAATTTTGGTATGTTGAGAAGGATAGAAAATGGTATTGATAGACCCACTCAAAGACTGTCTTCTAATTTCAAAATCATTTGTTATAAATGGTAAGTTATTATCTAAATATCTTGCACTAACATAAGTCCAAGTATATCTAGCTCCTGCTAACAACGAAAAATGATTTCTCTTAATATTAATATTTCCATATAAAGCAGAAAAAAAAGTGTGACCTCCGCCGCTAGGGTACCTTGATGAAATATTAGCACTAGCAGAACTATATATATTTTTTGAAAATGCGCTGCTATTAACATTATTATAATAGCTTTCCGAGCCATAAATTAATTTTGTCCTAGGGTTGATTGATTTTAATAATTGAATACTTGATCCCAAAACATTCACGATTTCAATTCTATTGTCCTGCAGTAAACTATTAAATTTTCTTGTAATTCTAGACTCCTCTATTAGTTGATGAGAGATATTTATATTAAAATTATCAAACATAGTTTGAGTAGATTTTTTTTGAAACGAAAGTGCATTTAGTAAACGAATTTGAGGACCATAAGCCCATTCACTAAATTGAGGAAATCCTGAAGAATCTATATTATTTAATTGGTCAAACCTTGATAAATTAGACGTAGTGCTATATTGTGAATTTAGCATGATTTTGGTTTTTATATTTGGTTGAAATAAAATTTTGTTAGTTAGGTCAAGCTGATTATATCCTAACCCTTTTTGAATATGCGGATTAGAGTTTATTTTAATTGAGTCTGTATAATTGGTGGTTTGAATATTGAAAGAGTCTAATCCCCAATTTGAGAATTCATGAAATCTATTTTTCCCCATTGTAACATCTCCAAAACTTTTATAGGTAACAGATGAGATTGTTGCTATTTTTTCTTTGGAAAATCCAAAATTAACGTGATTAGAAAGTTCTCTTGTTGCACTATTAGTTCTGATAAAATAATTTCCAGAAAAACTGGTACTATCGTCTTTACTCTGAAGAATAGGATCTTTAGTTTTATAGTGAATAACGCCACCTATGGCGTCACTACCATAGGATACTGCTGAAGATCCAAAAATTATTTCGCAATTTTCAATTATAAATGGATCTACAGTAATACTATTTTGTAAATGTCCACCACGATAAATGGCATTATTCATTCTTACTCCATCAACCATTAATAAAATTCTATTAGCTTCAAAGCCTCTAATTATTGGGCTGCCTCCTCCAAAGCTACTTTTCTGAATTGTTACTCCGTCTGATAAAAGCAATAATTCAGCCCCAGAAGAGACATTGGAGCTGTATATTTCTTTAGAGGTCACAAGATGATGATTTAACTCCGAAAGCCCCTCTGGTAATTGGGTATTTGACTCAACTTTTGTTTCGAAAATTGGAAGTGGCTTATAATTTGAAATTGAAGTAAAAAATTGATAATTATTATTTAGTATTTCAAATTGAGTCATTGAAATAATGGTGTCTTTTAATATTATAGAAATAGAGTCAAAATTTGAAATGTCTTTAAAAGGTAAATCTCCTGTTTTATTAGTAATCAATGTGTCTTTATGGTCACCTTTAGTAACAGATACTTTATAAAATTTCAGGGGTTGGCCAAACTCATTTTTAAAAGAAATTGTTTGGCTTACAAAACTTGAAAACAAAAAGAAAATGAAGGAAAAAAGAAAATATGATTTTAGTCGTCCAATCAATCGTACAAGGATTGTAAGATTTTAATGGAATTTAGTTTATCAGTATTAATAACATCATGATATAACATATATCTTAAAAGCATTTCCATAATTAATCTTCTATTAGTAGCATTAATTTTAAAAGAAAATACATTATCAATATTCGTGCCTAATAATTTGTGTAGTAATTTATAAGGGAAGTTTTCGGGAAAAGATTTGTCTTGAAAAGAAGAAAATTTACCATCTGATAAATTAAAATAAGAATTTTGTTCACAGTAATTATTGATTGGCTGTATCCCAAAATGGAGCAATATTTCCTTCAACAAAAAAATTCCAAATACTGAATTAAATGATTCGTGCTCAAATAAAATAATCATTTTCTTTAATTCTAAAAATAATTTTTCATTCTTATCCTCTTTATGTATTACTTTATTTAATACTTCTGTAAGAAGCAGGGCGTATCCGGTTTTTCTTATGTCGCTTATAATACTAATAATTGGAACTGACATTTCAATATTAGAGGCTCGATTTAGCTTTTTTTCAGAGTTATAAGATGATGAAAACTCAATAAAATGAAAAGGTTGGAATAAAAAAGATTTGTTTTTTTTTGAGCCTCTAGAAAAAATAAAACTAGACCTTCCATATTGTCTTGTAAATAACTCTACAATTAATGAACTATGATTTAAATTTGTGGCTCTTAAGAAAAGCCCTTCAATTCTTTGACTCATAAAAGATTAAATGAAATTATAAACTGAGCTCCTTGACTATGATTGGAAATGCTAATTTTAGCATTATGCTTAGAAATTATTTGCCATACTAAAGCTAACCCAAGGCCTTTACCTTTAGATTTTGTGGTGAATTTTGGTTCAAAGATTTTTTGATGAATTTCAAAAGGGATCCCTGGACCATTGTCCTTAAAATGGACCTCTAAGTTGACTTTTGTTTTTATGCAGTTTATCTCAATTAACCCTTTGCTATTCATTGCTTGTAAACTATTTTGAATAAGGTTATTAAAGACTCTAATTAGTTGATTTTCATCTCCTAAAATTTTAAATGAAGTAATATTATTTTTATTTAATTTAAAGATTACCTGATCTTCATGTTTAAATAAATTAATGATTTTTTGTAAAGTTTTAAATAAGTCTACTTCTTTCATATTTCCCTTAGGGAGTTCTGCATAATTAGAAAACTCATCGGCTATTTCGCTTAATACATTTATTTGTTGTACCATTTTAGATTGAAAATCTTTAATTGTTTTTTCATCACTTTTTTCTGGTAATAGTAAAGACCTAGAAAGATGTTGAACACTTAACTTCATGGGGGTCAATGGGTTTTTGATTTCATGTGCAACTTGTTTTGCCATTTCTCTCCAAGCGTTCTGTCTCTCGTTTTGAGCTAATTGTTCTTTACTTATTTCAAGCTTATTAAGCATTTCGTTATAAGCTGTTACCAGTATTCCAATCTCATCATTATTCTTCCAATTTAATCTTTCGTTATTATCGCCTATTTCTACACTTTTAATTTTTTGACTAACTGCAGCAAGTGATTTTGTGATATAAGTTGAAAGAAAATATGCTAAAATACCAGCACCAAGAAATAACAAAAAGAATACAGTTAGCAACCTCTCTAAGAACCCCCATAATTCAGTTTTATTTGAAAAATTAGAAGTGTGATATGGAATATTTATGATCACCATTCTTTGATTCGTCTTGTTAAAAGCATAAGAATAGGAATTAATATCTCCATTCAAATTAGGTTGTACAATTCTACCAATTGGATCATTATTGAGTTTGTTTAATAACTTTTTAGTCAATGAAATAGATGAAAATGATTCTTGAAAAATGGTGTCGTTCGTATTGATTAATAGCTCACCGGATAAATTATAAATGATGATGGGTAAACTATTTACATCCGAAATCTCTCTTACCTTATAATCAAATTCTTTGGTTATAAATTCATTTACCTGGCCGGGATTAAGGTCATTTAAAAAGTATTGTAAAGAACTAGTTACGGTTCTTTCCTTTCTTTGAATTCTTTTCAAATGATATTGAGAATTTTGGCTTTTAAAAAAATAAAAAGTGGTGGTGCCTATAACTACTAATGAAAA
>TARA_B100001093_G_scaffold131712_2_pt1 | contig 12713 bp, 7 predicted proteins | sample TARA_B100001093 | Tara Oceans TARA_B100001093 (sample SAMEA2623116) | marine metagenome | biome: marine biome (ENVO:00000447); feature: surface water layer (ENVO:00002042); material: "saline water (ENVO:00002010), including plankton (ENVO:xxxxxxxx)" | depth 5 m
ATATGTCTCAACGAATACCACTGAAAATTTCGGAAATTATACCCTAACACTGAATGGCACACCTTTTTCAGGAGAACTCACGATCGATGATCCATCGACTTACTGGACCTGGTCTTATGAATACCCTTATCATATTTACAATATCTTATTAACGCCAAATCAAAATAACACTTATGATCTAACTGTTTCTCTCGACGATACAATTATCTATAGTGAAGTAGGCATTGATACGTTAACGATTGAACTCAGTGACATCGGCTCGCCTTACCTACAGATTTCTGAAGATAGCTCAGATGTTGTGATTAGTAGTGACCCTCTTGTGGCTAATCAGTGGCACTTGTTTAATATGGAGGTCTTCGACGCTTGGAAAGTCGCCACTGGTGATGGTGTCACGGTAGGAATCGTCGAAGGGTACTTCCAAGAAAATCATCAAGACTTAATCGATAATGTATCCGTATCGATACCTAGTCATTATATCAATGGATCGATACCCAGTAGTCATGCAACTAGTGTAGCTGGAATTATCGCAGCCACAGGTAGTAATGGCTTGGGTCTCATTGGCACAGCACCACTTGCTAGTATTGTCTCATTAGATAATGAAGCCGACAGACTATTTGAGATAGACAAGGATATCGCTGTGTATTCAAATTCGTGGGGGCCTACTGATAGCGTGGGAATCTCAACTACTGATTGGTCAGATATCCTAGATAGCGCACAAAATGCTTATAAAGACGGAGACAGCGTGTTATTTGCCAACGGTAACGGCACCTCAGTTAGTGATCAATCAGCATATGATCCGCTCGTGAGCTCACCCTTCACACTAGCTATCAGCGCAATCAATGATCAAGGACAAGCAACGTGGTTCAATGAGTTTGGATCGAATATATTAGCCTGCACGTACTCCAATGGAGATGATAGTCACTTCGGTATCACTTCAACTGATATTAATAACTCATACACGGATAGTTTTGGTGGAACATCTGCAGCTACCCCTATTGCAGCAGGTGTTACCGCGTTGATGAAAAGTATTAACAATTCTCTAACAGCGAGAGATATTACCAGTATTTTTGCCGAGACTTCACTAAAAATCGATTTTATCAGCGACAGCTGGCAAACCAATTTAGCTGGATTTGATACGAGTTATCATTATGGTTTTGGACTTATCAATACACCCAACGCAGTAGTTGCGGCAAGAGATAACTTGTACTTAATAAGTGATCATCCTCTCGAAATTGACTCTTATTCTAGCAGTCAACTATTCAATAACAACCATTCAAAGAGTATAACAATAGACACTGACGATAAGGTTGTCGAACAAGTCGTGCTAGAGATTGAAAATATCAACTATACTGGCGGAGATGAACATTTAAACATTTCATTAACCCATGAGTCATTGGATCAGTCTTTTACATCAACAGTTTTATTTCCTGTTACCAACATCTCAGAGCAAAATTATGATGATTTAAGCGTAGTAACTCTGCAGCATTTTGGTGAATCTCAAATGGGAGCTTGGTCGATTCGTGTCTTTGATACATTATCGGAGAGCTACTTATTAGGATCAGAGTTTGACATAGGGCTTGAATTTTTTATGCACGATGAGTCCATCACGATTTAATATGTATTCTCAAGCATATCGTCAGAGCGCTTGACGTCATGAGCACCATATAGTCAAGAGAGTTCAATGAATAACCCATATCAGAATAAAAAAACCCATTAAAACATCACTTTAAAATAATAAATACCTAAATATAATATACTATAATATATAATATACCTATTTTTGGTGAATATAATCATGAGGAGAGTCTATCAGCATAGGAACAAGTCTCAATGGAACCGAGAAAACTGGGGGAAGCACCCAAGGACATTTTTCAACCAAGCAGTCTTAATATTTATTATATATAATATTTTCAATCACTTAAAATCTCAAGGTCAGACTAAGAATGAGAGTTTATCGAGTCAAGATGCGCAACAAACAACACTATTTGCTGATAACACAGTCAGTGGCCAGCAAGATCCTATAGAAGAAAAAGACGACTCAAGCGGCAATATGCTCGCTCTTCTTGCTCTTACAGGAACTGTGATAGCCGTGGTAGCAACAGCTGGAAGTCAAGGTGCGAGTTCAGAGAATTTAACTAATGACAGTGCAACAATCACTCCAGTTATCACAATACCTGCTACAGCTGAAGATAGCGATGATGTCGAAGGCGTAGACGAAGGCACTGACGAGGGCGTAGACGACGGCACTGACGAAGGCCTAGATGAAGGCACAGACGACAATATAGACGACAGCACTGACGAAGGCAGCGACGAAGGTACTGACGAGGGCATTGACGAAAGTACTGGAGAAGACACTGACGAAGGCAGCGACGAAGGTACTGACGGGGGCATTGACGAAAGTACTGGAGAGGGCACTGACGAAGGCAGCGACGAAGGTACTGACGAGGGCAATGACGAAAGTACTGGCGAGGGCATCGACGAAGACACTGACGAGGGCACTGACGAAGGCATCGACGAAGACATCGACGAGGGCACTGACGAAGACATCGACGAAGGCATCGACGAGGGCACTGACGAAGACATCGACGAGGGCACTGACGAAGACATCGACGAAGGCACTGACGAAGGCCTAGATGGAGGCACTGAGGAAGGCATCGACGAAGGTACTGGAGAAAGCACTGAGGAAGACACTGACGAGGGCACTGACGGAGGTACTGAGGAAGACACTGACGAGGACATTGATGAAGGCACTGAGGAAGGCATCGACGAAAACGAAAATAACCAGACTAATGCGATGAGCATGAATCAAGACAACTCTATCTTTAGAGAGTATGCCGTGATAGAAGCAACATCCTATGATGACACATATACCATAGAAGACTTCTTCACTGGTGATGGATCTAACTTAACTATAAGCGTTGATGACCCTGACAGTATCTTTATAAGCAATCCTACCATTGATGGAAGTAATTTATCATTTACACTCAGTCAAAATACTGAGTTATTTGACTCAGCGGTAATCACATTGAGTGACGACACAGGATCACAGGCTTTTTCTGTGACGGCTGGTAGCTCACAAATGATTGCGCACACCACATTTAATGCTTCTGCGCTATCGTCTGTTGAGATGGCTCTGCCATTGTCAGCATTATATGCATTCAACCCAACGACATCGTTGTATACTTCAACAAATAATATTAATGATACTGGTAACTATAACTTGTCATTTAACGGCAGCAGCATATCTGGTGAATTAACATCATCAGATCTCTTTGAATACTGGCTTTGGGAAAACACATACCCTTATGACAATTACCAACTATCTCTATCAGAAAATGGCACCCGTTATGATCTCACAGTGTCACTGGATGGAACCATAGTTCACACTGAGACTAGTATTGATACACTATCCGTTAGCTTGAGCGGCATTGACAACCCATACCTTCAACTGAGCCAAGATAATGAGAGCATAGTGATTAGTAGTGACCCCCAACTAGCTGATCAATGGCATTTATTTAATTCAGAAATCATTGAAGCTTGGCCGCTCTCAACAGGTGAAGGCGTGACTATTGGTGTCGTTGAAGGTTATTTTGAAGAGACACACGAAGATCTAGAAGGCAATGTGTCCGTAACCATTGATAGCAATCATGCCAGCGGATCAACTCCTGATTATCATGCCACTGCAGTTGCAGGTGTGATTGGGGCTAGTGGTGGAAATGGATTGGGAGTAATAGGAACTGCTCCTGATGCAGACATCGTGTCGCTGACAGATATGACTAATAATCTTTTCGAAGTCGATCCACTTATCGCACTGTACTCCAACTCATGGGGCCCAACAGACGGGCTAGGGGGAACACCTACTGTCTGGTGGGACTACATCATCGACAGTGCAGAAGACGCCGCGCTTGTCGGTGATACAATTTTATTTGCCAATGGTAATGGTGGAGAAGTCGACGACCAATCAGCATATGATGGCATTGTAAGCAGTCCCTTTACACTGTCTATTTCAGCTGTCAGTGACTGGGGAGAAGTGTCTGAATATAGTGAGGTAGGGAGTAATATTACAACAGCGACCTATTCCAATGGAGGAGTCAATGGTATCACCACCACTGACTTAAATAATAATTACACTAATGATTTTGGAGGCACATCCAGCGCTACACCGTTTGCTGCTGGAATTGCAGCCTTAATGGAAAGTGTTAACCCTAATCTAACTTATAGAGATTATATGAGTATTTTTGCAACCACTTCATTACAAATAGATCCAATAGATTCAAGCTGGAGCACTAACTTAGCTGGCATCGATACCAGTTACTATTACGGGTTTGGCTTGATTAATGCACTGAGTGCTGTAGAAGCAGCACAAGATAATAGTTACATGATCAGTGATCACGCACTGGTTACCCAAACAATCTCCAGCGGTGATTTTACTGCATATAGCGGTAGTAACACTGTTTTAGACATCACTCCCATCGGTGGAGCTGCAAACTCATCAGTAACACTCGAAGAAGGTGAGGGTGACAGTATCACATTTCAAAATAGCAGCTATGTTGTTGAGCAAGTTGAATTGACTATCGTATCGATTGATTACACGACCAACAATGTGAATTTAGGCGATGAGAACTTACAAATCACATTAACGCATGAATTGAATGATGACTCATTTAGTTCAACACTGTTATTCGCCACCACCACAAACAGTGCACAAAATTATGATGGTTGGAGCGCCTTATCGGTGCAACACTTTGGCGAGTCACTCGAAGGGACATGGACAGTTAGCCTGTATGACACCCTGAATAACGCATTCTTTAGCGGTGATCAGTTCACTGTAGGCCTTGATTTTTTCTATCACGACGAGACAATTACTGTTGCTTAATGCTCTCGCAAATTTTGTCCGACTCGAACCGTTTGACCTGGCTGAAAAGCGCTATGCCATTTACCTTGCTGTTCTGGTACACACACCACCACGCATGAACCACCCATATTAAACCAAGCGAGTTCCTCTCCCTTTTTGAGCTCATAGGATTCCGTGGGTTGCCATTCGGACGCTGCCTGTGAGGTTGAATTCACCGTGCCATATCCCGTTACATGAATACTACCGACATTTAAAGCACCAATCATCACCAGTACGATTGGTCCTTGCGCAGTTTCCAACCAAAACACAACCCGCTCGTTACGTGCATACAATTTGGGTACCGTTTCGACAGCCTTAGGAAACACAGGAAACAGAGCACCCGGTATGTGCTGCATGTGCGTCAAGGTGCAATCCATTGGAACATGAACACGATGATAATCTTTAGGTGATAAATACAGCGTTGCAAATGAACCATTCACAAATGGTGCACTGCCCTCTCCCAGCTGCCCAATCAGATCATCGACTGTGTAATAGTGACCTTTTGCTTGGACTAAGGTTGCACCGGATAATCGACCGATTTGACCCAAGGTCGCATCGCATGGCGAACAGAAGGCGTTAGGATCTGGGTCGATAGTACGCGCACCAGGCTTAAGCGCACGAGTGAAGAAGTCGTTGAGAGATGCATAGCTTGATAGGTCGGATGACACCGCATCTTCCAATGATACGTTGAAATATCGGGCATACCATCGAATTAAAAAACGACTCAGATGACGACAACGACAACCTGCTAACCATCCCACACATCGTGATATCCATTTTTTAGGCACCCAATAAAACCACTGCGTTTGCACTTTCTGTCACCCCATGTCATCCTTTTGACGTCGGATCATATCAGAAAACACACAGGACAACATCAGTGGATATATACCTCGTTGGCGGTGCCGTTCGTGATCAACTTTTACACCTACCCGTTCATGAACGAGACTGGGTAGTAGTTGGTGCAACCCCACAAACCTTGATGGATTTAGGCTATCAACCAGTAGGCAAAGACTTTCCCGTTTTTTTACACCCCGAGACACACGAAGAATATGCCTTGGCTCGCACCGAAAAAAAAGTCGCCATGGGCTACCAAGGCTTTACGTTTAATACCAGTCCCGATGTCACTCTTGAAGAAGACTTGCAACGTCGTGACTTGACCATTAATGCCATTGCTCAAAGTTCAGATGGCCAATTAATAGACCCCTACCACGGGCAAGATGACTTACAAGCCGGTTATCTACGCCATGTCTCCTCAGCTTTTTCAGAAGACCCGGTGCGCTTATTACGTGTCGCACGTTTTGCTTGCAAATTACCAACGTTTACCGTCCACCCTGATACCATCCAATTACTGAAGAAGATGGTTTCCAACGGGGAAGTCTCTGCTTTAACCGCAGAACGCGTCTGGAAAGAATGGGAAAAAGCTCTACATTGCGATGCACCAGAACGTTTTTTACAAGTCCTCGATGATTGCGATGCCACCCAACAGCTCTTCCCTGAATTTTTACAACAACGCCCTAACCTCAAAGGCTTTGCTGAAAAACATCAAAGTAGTCATTTACGTTGGGCTTTTCTGTGCAGCACACTATCACCTGAAGCCATACAAGCACTTGGAAAACGTTATCGGATCCCTAAAACCTATCACTCACTGGCGCTATTAGTTGCACGAGCACAAGCACTCCATCAAGAAACCAATCATCACAGTGCTGACGCACTATTGACATTGATTCAACAAACCGATGCACTGCGAAAAACCGACCAGTTCCATGCTTTTTTAATGATCTGTGACCACATCCATAATACTGATACGGTTGAACATGACTTAGCAGCCCTAAGGCAATTAAAAGGTATCAATACACATGCCATACAAGCAAGCGGTGTCAAAGGATTAGATTTCGCAAAAGCGCTTGACCAACAACGACTGGAAACTTTACGTGAATGGTTACAGAGCTAAATATCAACCTTTCATCACGCTGCTGTTGATACTTTGTATATGGAGTCAGACACTCCCTGCTTTTACTCTTAAATCAGGTGACTTATTATTTTCAGAAGAGCCATGTGGTGATTTTTGTGACGCCATTGAGCAATCAACTGATACTCTAGCGAACGTTCATATCAATCACGTTGCTATAGCCCGCAACGATCATCAGGTAATCGAAGCGATTTCAACAGGTGTCAAGCTGACATCTTTGAGCGAGTTTCTTCATCGTGCTAAACACCCCAATAATAAACAAACCATATGGGTAAAACGCATGAAAAAGAATTACGCCAAACTCATCCCCGAAGCCCTTCAATTTGCTGATGAACAAATTGGTAAACCCTATAATGCCAGCTTTACTGATGACTCAGATAGTAGTTTTTATTGCTCGCAATTAATCACGCAAAGTTTTTATCATGCCAATCATGATCAGACGGTTTTTCAACTTATACCGATGAATTTTAATAACCTTAAAACACATCAGCCGATTACCGCTTGGCAAGAATATTTTGATCATCGCCATGAAACTATGCCACAAGGTGTATTAGGGTCCAACCCTGTGCAATTATTTAAAAACTCCAGACTGACTCTTGTGCATCGTTACACCAATTAATCACAATTGCATTTTTTCGTTATATGATTTAGGGTGTCGCTCATCGTAAATTAATAAAGACAAACTTTCTTCATGAAATCAGGGCCTTCGAAACATCACTTGTGGTTCATGTGGATCCTGGCCGCGAGTTTTTTTCTAGCAGAATACTTTGCAAGAGTCGCACCAAGTGTCATGGTCAACGACCTCATGCATGACTTACATGTTAAAGCCTTTGCCCTAGGCTCTCTGTCCGCTTTCTTTTACTATGCGTATCTTGTCATGCAAATTCCTGCTGGTGCCATGGTTGATACCCTGAGCACCAAGAGTTTGTTATCCTCAATGGCTATCCTGTGTGGTCTCTCGTGTGTAGGATTCTCTTTCTCTCACAACATTATCATGGCCGATCTCAGCCGAGTTATTATGGGATTTAGTGCAGCGTTTGCCTTTGTGGGTGCACTGAAAATTGCCAATAGCTGGTTTCCAGCTTTTCGTTTTGGGCTATTAGCTGGTGCTACACAAGCTCTTGGTATGCTGGGTGCTGCATTAGGAGAAGGTCCTGTTGCCACTCTGGTGGATAACTTTGGCTGGCGATTCACCATGCTCTGGATTGGTCTGATCTTACTACTTATCGGGGTACTCATGTATCTTATACTGCGTGATAAACCCAGTTCACAGGGTAATTTCTCAGACACCCGCCAACATTTATCACACTCACTACACGGTATACGACAAGTTCTCGTCCACCGCTCCACATGGATCAATGGTTTATTTGCAGGTTGTCTCTACGCACCAACGGCAGCCTTTGCTGAATTATGGGGGCCCTCCTACATTCACACCGTCAATGGTTTCTCTCATGTCCATGCTGCTGAGGCGATCAGTATGATTTTCATAGGCTGGGCTGTGGGTAGCCCAATTGCAGGTTGGATTTCCGATCGTATTCACCGTCGAAAACCCATCATGTGGGTTTCAGCGTGCCTGAGCTGTGTCGGCATGAGCGCTATTTTATTTCTACCTCACCTCAGCTATAGCAGTTTAATGATGTTGTTATTTTTATATGGATTATGCAATGTCGCTGTTGCGACAGCCTATGCTGTAGCCGCAGAAATGCATCCTAAACCATTAGCAGGCACTGCCATGGGCTTTACCAACATGGCCTCCGTTATCATAGGTGCCAGCTTCCAACCCTTAATCGGTCGCCTCCTAGATCTTCATTGGCAAGGTAAAATTGTTGACGGCACACCGATTTATAATGCACATAACTTCCAATCTGCCATGATACTGCTACCCATTTGTGGGCTAGTCGCAATCATACTATGTCGATTCATTCCTGAGAGTTTTCCTAAATCACAATACGAGACGTAGCACTTAAGCCTCACAAAACTGCCTGAATAATATTTTTTTTGAAGTTCCTACGTAAAAATTGTTTTGATATCTATCTGTGGTAAATTACCATACTAGTTGACAGAAAAGGACGTCAAGATCAATGCATGCGCTTCTCAAATACCTAAGACAACCTCAAACCTATATTGATGAAATTCAAAAAATGCATGAGAAGGCACGCACTGCTGGAACCCTGTTCTCTGATACACAAAAAGACGTTGCCTTTTACTCCTTTAGCTTACAACGCAATAAGGTAGCTAAACTGCTCGCAAGATCGATTAAAAATGAAGCATTTCAGTATGGTGTAGCTTCCGAAAGCTGGGTGAGTATCGGCACTAAAAAGAAACTCATGACGCGACAATCCATTATTGATCGAATTGTTCATGGGGCTATTTTTTCTTTTCTAACGCATAACGCTGAAGGCGTTTATAGCGAATCACTAGGAAGCTACCGACAAGGTCAATCTGTGTATACCGTAGCCAATGAGATTCGACAATTTTTCAAACAACATCAACAATGCTCCTCAAATCATCATGTTGACCTTTACGTACTACGTACAGATATACAGCAATATGCTAATAGAGTACCACTAACAGACGAAAGTCTATTATGGCAGATGATAGAGACTTTTCTAATGACAATAGATCCAGAAGCGGCTGTAACACCCTATCTCGAATATCTGATAAAACATACCATTAACCCTGTCACACGTTCATTAGAAGGTGAAACTGGACAACGCACAATTGGAGTTCCTTATGGGACTAAAATGGCAGGATTTGTATATAATTTTTATATCAACAACATTGACCACACGATGAATAACGTTCCCGGATTATTTTATCAACGTTATTGTGATGACACGATCATAATCCATCAAGACCCCAATGTTATATTAGAAATTAAACAAGAATTTGACCAGTCTCTCCACTCATTGAAGCTCAACCTGAATACAGAAAAAACGCAGTTAGCCTACCTCACTCTAAATGGTAAACCGTGCATACACCATCCTGAGTTTATTAACACCACACGGATTGATTTTTTGGGATTTTCCATTCAAGCCAACGGTACTCTTCGTCTTAAACGCAGACATACGAGACGTATTATGAGACATTTATTCAAACGTATTCAAGCAGCCGCCTTTCTAACTAAAGACGCTGATGCTGAAACACGAGGGATGGTAATCTGTAATGCCGTCAATAATGCCTTTAGCAGAAACCATAGTGTTAAATTGCCGAAATATCTTTCACTTATCGAGTTTCATGATGATCGACAACAGCTCAAACAACTTGATGATCAAATTGCATTATGGGTATCTCAAGCCATCACAGGAATACATAACAAAACCTCACTTCGACATGTACCTCATAAAATGCTGATTGATCGATGGCAATTACCATCACTCTGTCATATACGTAACAAAGGAGCTGGACATTGAACTCCCCTCTTCTCGAAAAATGGTTTTCAAACAACCAAACTCGAAACAAAAACTTTGTACCGCTAATGGAAGGTTTAATTGGTCCTAAAGGCTCGCGGTATCTTTTTTACCGACTAAAGTATTTCGCAAATATCACGTGGATTAAAGTTGTTGCTCACCTGATTGAATTCTACTTGGTCTATCATGTACTGGGTAAAGCCTCACTAGCAGCTGTTGCTATCTTGCGCGGTGTATTCATGACCATTAAGGCAGGATACTGGGGATTTTTAGAAATATTACGATCAAAAATTCGCGCTCAATACGATGAAAATACCCGCATTATTATTCCTCATATCATCAAAGCATGGCTGTTCCTCAGTTTAACCATAGGACTGATTACTTCCATCATCTACTTTTTACTGCCGCTACCCAGTCATAGTGTATTTATCACCTGTTTCTCTATCGCTTTGTGCGTTGAATTAAGTGTACAACTCTTGGTTTTTACCTTTCACTCAAGCACCTATGCACTCAGACGAATTGTTCGACCAGCTGCTTCCATCTATACACTCTATGCCATTGAGCTTGCCATACTACTAGCTTGCTGGCCTATAACTGGCATATATAGCCTACCTATTGCCCTGGTTGTAACGCGTTTCTTGAGTTTTTACTTAACCTATTTTTACACCAAGCGAACCGGAGATCTCTGGGTCACAGAGGACACAAAAACCGACTACCACATTACCCTAAAACAGTGCTTCGCCGGCACACTCTCAATGGAAGCATTGCTAGCAACACTCTCTATGATTGTGATGCATAGTGAAGGGGCGATTATCCTTTTGCTCTTTGTTATCAGTTTATCCAATCCTATGCATGCCGAACCAACCATCATTTTTTTCTTTTTAATATCGCCCGTCGTGTTATCTAGCTTTAGCTGGGCACGACTACTCTATTTCGATTTTAAAAAACTAGAGTTTTTCCCACTCACTTCACTGTGCCAGCGGTTATTGACTCGTTCATTTAAGGCTTCTTTTCTAATGGGTTTTCTATTCTGGCTATTGGCTGTGATCATTGCATTCGCACTGTACCCTGCAGGAAAATCCTATCTTGGCATGTTACTGCCCTTCTTTCTTCTACGTTGCCCCATTGCCATTCTACAAATCCATGCATTCTCGATGCGACGTTATTGGGACGTTCTTGTATCAGGTGCCCTCATTCTAGGATCTTTGTGGTCCATTACCACGCAACAACTCTCAATTGATCATGTGCTCCATATAGTCATCGTGCTCATGGCACTGAGCCTGTTGTATCTACTCTTTTTCTCAACAACCTCAATACATTATCGCTCACAGAATAAAACACCCAAAAACATCTATGATGGAATTAAAGCAATAAAAAGACTCCAGCAAACAAACAACCAATATACATTAGCAGAGCTACAATTTAGTGGAACACAAACTGCATTTGATATCACTCAACTGACACGAATAGTTGCAAAAATAACCAAATCATCTGGCATTACCTTACAACTGGATAAGTACCGCTGCCTATTCGCACTAAGATCACTCAATACAAACACAAAACAACGACTACTGAAAGAAACCGCTGGTTGCTTAACCTCATTCAAGATCGTCGAACTTAATACGCTATTTGCTGACACTGCCAAACCATCAGAACCCCCCATTGGATCAATAGAATACCGCCTGGATGATAAAAATAAAACACTACCTACCAGAATGGATTATGGGGAGTTACAAAGAGCACTTAGACAACTCATTAAAACACCCCACGAGCCAGCAAAGACAAAGGCATGGTATGTCTCAATGCGTATTGACCATCAAGGCATCCAAGCATTTTATTTTTTATCCACCCGGTATCGCAACCAACGACGCATTCATCAATGGCATCAGTACTGGGTGAATCAAAACATCAAAACATTATTAAACACAAAGAAGACCGAAAGACATCAATCATTATTCAGGCTAAAAACACGAATTGTATAAGTCTGTTACAAGAAATTATGTTCGTAGTCCCAGTCCATCAAAAAACTCGATAAATTGACCATAGTCGCCAAGAGGATCACCTTCTTCAAGAGATATTTGAGTATTTTTTATAGAGCGCTCAGCATCTTCATTAGCTGGAATACTTGGAGAATATTGTCGTGACTTTTGGTTTAAGGATAGATCAAACAGATTAGATAATCCTACACCAGAAGAATGACAAGTACGGGACTTTACAAGGCCTCTTGCAATTGATCCATCATCTAGAGCCTTGCCTTCACATTTAACTTGAAACAGAGGAGAGACTGGCGTGGAAACCAGTGAGGGTGTACTATTTTTTGAACTCCCTATGTCATGATAACCCTCTGAATTTATACATCCCCTATCTTTATTAGGGTTAGTGTTGCGCGGGCGTTTATTCTCATCGTAATAGGAAATAGCTTTATTGCCATGAGAATTAT
>TARA_B100001093_G_scaffold64050_1_pt1 | contig 12707 bp, 13 predicted proteins | sample TARA_B100001093 | Tara Oceans TARA_B100001093 (sample SAMEA2623116) | marine metagenome | biome: marine biome (ENVO:00000447); feature: surface water layer (ENVO:00002042); material: "saline water (ENVO:00002010), including plankton (ENVO:xxxxxxxx)" | depth 5 m
GGCAAGGATATCTACTCACGCACGCTCCACACCTCTCCTTGGTTGGATCTCACTAAGCAGTCCGCATTCCCTGATGGAATGGGATACCAACAGACCACGCTCGTTTATGACCGTGCAATCGCCACCACTTCTGCTGGTGGAACTACTGTTGGAGCTAACTGGGGCGCTGTTGGAAACACCTTTTCTGCAACCTCAACATCGTCCGGCGACATTGTCGATGTCGCTGACACCGCACAAGACGCACAGGGTGGACGTGGAACTGGAGCTGCTGACAAACGCTCGTTTGTTAATTTCAACAAGAAGCTCAAAGCGTTCAGTCTTGAGCGTGCTGTAATCGAGTCTCCACGCATTTCGCTTGAAGACCTCCGCTTCGCTGCACACCGTCAGGATCAGCTCCGTGCCATCATGGACATCATGACTCAGGTCACCCGCAACACTTGGGAGACCCGCTACCGTGATGAGTTTGATAAGGTTGTTGATAACATCGTTCTCTGTAAGAGTGCTGCTTCCACCTTTACTGCTGGTAAAGAAGGCTCCTCAACTGTCGATCAGGTAATCACAGCTACCGCTGTTACCGGAAACCTCTCCAACGCCATTCTGGACAAAGTCTATTTCCGACAGGTCCGCGCAGGTGCTGGTAGCAACTCTTACGGTCGTGAGAACGGTCGTCCGGTATTCTCGATTGTCCTTTCTTCTGAAGCTTCTTACCAGCTCCAGACTGAGGCCGGATTCCGCGATGACGTTCGCTACAACAACGCTAAGGTCAGTGACCTGATTGCTCCACTTGGTATCGAGAAGTCCTTCCGTGGATTCTACCACCTCGTTGACGATCTCGCTCCTCGCTTTGAGCAGGACGCCGACATCGACGGTAGTGGCTCCGACACCGCTGACGGAACACTCAACTTGGTTGAGCCTTACACCGTTGACTCTAACGGGATCGCTACCCCGAACCCCGCTTACGAAGCCGCTTCTATTGAGGCAGCTTACGTTCTTCACCCTGAAGTTTGCGAAGCCCTCATCCCTAATCCGATGAGTGGTTCTAACGGACTCAGCTTCGACCCTGTCAACTACCGTGGTAAGTTTGACTGGAAGAACATCGCTAACGAGATCACAAACCCTGACGGTTCCATCGGATTCTTCCGTGGTGTTCTCGCCAGTGCTACCAAGCCCATCAAGACTGAGTTTGGATATGCGATCCTCTTCAAGCGTGACTCCAGCACTCCTGCTGCTTAATTAATCTAGTTGGGTAGGGGGTGCAATACGCGCCCCCTACTTAGCGTAACACTTATAGAATTATGCCAACACTAGATGACGCACCAACAGGTCAGGTAGCTTCCTTGACTGGATTAAATGCCGGAACGGCTGGCGACGATGCTGGACGCGCTCACGGAGATGATTTGATTCAGGTCTATGATGTCTCTGAGCAAAAAGCTAAAACGATTAAGCTTTCAGAACTTGCTATTGCCCTTCAGGCAACTCTTGATCCAGCCTAACCCGAATCCCGATTCACTTAACATGAACCCCGTTGCCTGTCTCTAAAACGGGCAGCGGGGTTCTTTTTTACGGAAACAATTATTATGGCGACACTAAAAACCGCAGCCGAGTTAGCTTCAAACTCACCTTTAAAAACCGCCCTTGAATTAGCTTTAGAGGGACGCCCGTTGACTAGCGGACAGCAAGAACTACTTCAAAAAAATCGCGAAGTGGTAAACAAACTGTTATCCGCCGAACCTGAAGATTTTTTATCAAGAGTTGAGGTAAGAGCGGGTGGACCCCCTAATTCAAGAGCGCATACGAGGACTTATAACAAGATGATGGACCTCCTCGATTCGGGGGAATGGGATAAAATGACCGATGGTGAAAGAAAAGCTTGGACTGATAAAACTTTCAAAGAAGAGGTAGCAAAAATTTCTGGGGAAACGAAGCCTAAAGCATCCGCTAAAGCAGAGCAGCCTAAAGCATCCGCTAAAGCAGATAAGCCTAAAGCATCCGCCAAACCAAAGGGCTTCAAGCAAGGCATGGAGCAAGGGCAACAGGCAGGTCAAAAAGCCACACAGGCAGTTCAAGACGCATCCGACGCCGCTAAAAAGGCCGCTAAAAAGGCCGCTGAAGAAGTAGCCGAAGAAGCAGCTACAAATACTGGACGGGTTGCAGGCTTCTTGAAAGGTGCTAAACCGATAGCCAACAAAGTAGCCAAAGCATCTGGCGCGCTTGGTGCAGTTCTCGCGGCGAAAGACTTGTATGATTTGACTGATGAGGAAGAGAGACAAAGAGTCGAAGATCAATTTGCGGACTATGATGACGATACGTATTTCAGCGGAGAAGCCGCTATGGATAGTGTCACAAGTCCAGTAGACGTAGCCTACGGAAACATTTCGGCAATTAGAGATATCATCGATTCTAAGCTTGGTGAAAACGTAAAAGTAGATGCCGATAAAGGGAGAGAAGCCGCAACTGCCCGTAGGCGAGAAGCCCGTGCGATGATGACCCCAGAAGAACGGGATGCATACGACGCAAAGTATGCAGCAGCCGCAGCTCGCCGCAAAGAACGAAATGAAAGAAATGCAGCAGAACGCAAAGCATTAGAGGAAAGACGAGCCACGGTAGACGCCGTGCCTACCGGAGACTCCTTCAATTTTTCCGCGCCGCCAGCAGCAGAGCCAACAGCAACAGAAGCAGCAGAGCCAGCAGAGCCAGCAGCAAAGCCAGCAGCAAAGCCAGCAGCAGCACCAACCCCAGAGGAATTGAAAGCTGTCGCTGGTGACAACCAAGATATGTTTGGGACTGGGCCAGCAGCACCAACCCCAGAGGAATTGAAAGCTGTCGCTGGTGGCAACCAAGATATGTTTGGGACTGGGTCTGATCCAGAAGATTACACCGACAAAGCTATTGAGATATTCAAGGATCTTCACGCAACCGAGTTCGATCCGAAGTCCCGCATGGACAGAGGAAAGCTTGAGAAGATGAAGTCTATGCTTGCAGACGTGGGCGGTATTGGAGATGATAAGGCGTCGGTCAATAAGTTCGCTCTACAGTTTTATCGTAATTCCTAATGAACACCGTATACCAGTCCGAGGAGCCTTCTGAGCATCACCACGATGTTCAGAAGGATCTGGAGATGATCCAGCAGCAGTTGTCTAACATTATGGCCAACGCCGAACAGCTCATGGAGCAGTGCGGCTGCGGCTCGCCGAGGATGACCGAGGCTTGGGTTCAGTCAAAAATGACCCTCGCCAACGACTATCTGGAGTCTGTCCACGCTTACGTGGTCAATGGTGGCCCGATGAAATCGGACGCTGGACAAGGCAAGCCGAATAAGGTAGACTTCGTCATCGCCGTGGAAAAGGCAATGACCGATGGCAGCAGCAAAGCATAATCTAATTGTAAGTAGGGGCGAGGATTTCTCGTTTAAGATAACTGTTTCGGGCATCACCATCAGTGGCGACACCTTCAAGTCCGAGATCAGACGCGCTAGTGGGAAACCACTCGTCGCGTCTTTTACTTGCACGCTTAGTGGGAGCGAGGTGACAGTCACCCTACCTAGATCAGAGTCGCTCAAGCTGGACGCCAATACCACTTACAAGTGGGATATTTTTCGTATCGAATCTGGAACCCCCGAAATTACGACCCGCTTAATTTACGGAGACGTAATAGTCGAGGGGAACGTCACCGATATTTCTAACTTCGTTACCTAATAATGGACACAACAGTTACAGAAACACTACGACCTAGCATCACCGTATCGGACCCTGATGTCCAGCTTACCGTGTTGTCGGGTGCAACCGGACCAGCCGGACCAGCCGGACCTAATACGATCACTAGCTCAACGAGTGTTACTGGCACGGTTGACCTGTCCATGAACAGTCTAACGGCAAACACGGTTTCAGCGACAGGTAATATTACTTCCAATGGTAACATCTCCGTAACATCTGGAAATATTACCGTGTCATCAGGCAGTATATCTACGGGATCTGGCAGTATCTCTACGGGAAGTGGTGATATTATCACGTCAGCAGGGAATGTTTCCGTTGGAACTGGTAATGTCTCTGTGACAAATGGAGATGTTACCGCACCCGACATCCTAGCCAGCGCAGATCTAGGATACTCATCTGGCGGCACGGTGTCTCAAGACCCTACCTCACCACCTACCTTACCAATTACTACGGGAGTCACCTTGAATGCTCCCTCTGGAGTGATCACCTGTGTCAACCACACGTATCCTGCTCAACGACCCGCAGTTGACGCCGCTCCGACCGATCCGGCGATCAATTTTACTTTGACCAATACAGCAATAGGGTTGAACGATGTTGTGGTTGTGTCTTTACAAGACGGGCATGACTCGTTATCAGCTTCAGTTACCAAGACCATAGTAGGATCTTGTGATATTTCTATAAGGAATGGCGGGATTAGTAATGTAACAGCAACCGTCATAGTGAATTTCGCCATCATCAAAGTTGCAACCTCCTAAACGGATATAAACGGATATGGCCCTTAACCCATCACCGCAGAGACAGTCAGTCGTTACGTTCCCTACACCGAACGTCAACGACATCTTATTTTTTGAGTCTGTAGACGCAGAGCAGGTAGGGACGGAGATTCCTGAATACGGCAGCAAGCACCCAGACTCTAAGAAGTGGCCAAACCACAGACTGATCCATGTCGAGGCCGCTGACCCTAAACAACAGACTCGGTATTACCGTTACTATTACGCGGCGGATCAACTAGATCAGGACAACGATAACTGGTCGCACACGGAAGCTGACATCGGAGGAACTAAGTTCGATGCCGTGGCGAGGGACTACGTGATCCGTCGTAGCGAGTTCAACCCAGAACTTCCCGCGATGGGGGCTACCATGCCTAATGTTCCGGTCGATAAGTTCCCCTCAACCGCTAGGGTCAATGAACTTAACCAGAATAAAACCGATACGTATGTTCTGGCACAGCGTAAGCAGACTCCGATAAATGACAAGGTGCTTAACGGCCTGTATGTCATTGAGCAGCGGGTCTACGTGAAGAAAGTCCCCCTTTACCGACTCGACTTCGACGAGTTCTTTTCACAGACGAACTACACGAAGCAGACCTTGATGTATGCGACTGAGCAAGTCACAGTAAACTTTGTATCATATCCTATCTCGGCTCTAGCAAAAGACCCAAACAGCCCTTACTGGAAACTAACGACTGGCGGTATCCTACGGACGGTGCAGCAACTCTCGGACAACTGGTATGCAGTGACAAAGCAACAAGTTGTGAACACGACTGCCACAAACTCAGCAGGAAATGTAGTCGGAGGTCTTTACGGCTACAATACAACCGTAAACTTTTCTTTCCCGCCTGTCCTAGATAATATTTATTTTGACCCTTGGGAAAAAAGATCTGGAGCTATTACCTTCTCACCAAGGGTCGAATACTCGAAAGGCGCGTATAGGGGACCGTGTAAGGCTACTGTTTCTGGGTCTTGGTCTCTCAACCCGCCTACTCTAACTACCCTCACTAAAACCATGCAGCCCGAATCAATCGCTGTGTCTACCCCTTACTTTAATTTGAGAGTCAGGGAGACGTTGCACGGACCCGTAACCGTGCGTGTGGATAATGGAACAGAAGACGAGACGTATGTCCGCACCGCCGGTAAGTATGATTTCGACGCGACTAACCACACCGACTGGCCTGATTTCCTGATCGTATCTTCTACTTCTAAAAAGTTTAGGGGCGGTTACTTGAAAGAAGACACAATCGTCCACGCGCCTCCTTCCACCTAGATGAAAAAACCATTCGTCAGGAACGATATCGAATTACCTGTGCCACTAACCAGTGCGCCAGAAGATAACCGAAACTACGACGTTGCGTTCGATACAGGTGGCGAGTCTTCTATGGTGGAGACTTCTAGGGAACCCCCAGACTACAAACCGTATCCCTTTGCCCTGCGCCCCGCTCCCAAAGGTAAAATACACATCTACTTCGGCGTTCTGGTTCACCAGATTAACAAGATGGTAATTGGGCCAGATGGTTTGGTATCTCAAACAGGATTAAGTAACCCGCAAGTAATTGTCCCCAGTAACCTAAGTAGTAATGAGAACCGTTATAAATTCTATGACCTAGACTGGCGCGGCGATGTTTACCTTTACTGGGAAACCGACACGTCAGGTTCTGTTACTTTATGTGAATTAAAGGGTCCAGATGAGCCGGAGCAACAAAGCTTGCCTAATGAAGACGGCGGTAAGTTCTGGGTTAAAATCGGGAACGTCGCGGAAGGAGACGGCGGTTATGACATCTCGTCACTAGACCAAAACATATCCACCGACGTTTATTGGATAACCGCTTTTGCAGAGCCTATAGGAGGTATAGGCAGTGGTGATGACTCTAGCGGTTCCACCAGCGGAGGAGGAGGAGACGACCCCTCCGGTTCCGATAAATCAACGGCCATTGTGCCGATGGGCTGGCACGACAAAGGATACGGTGCGTTATTCACGATGGAGTCCAACGAGGTTCTCTTTGAGTTCGTGATGCGCGATGTTCCGGTGGTCGGCCCCAAAACCGTAACCCGAATCGATGATCGATTTTTGGCGGTATGCGAGCCAGACTCGATGGTCATCACTGGCGTCGCTGGCGACAGGGCCGGATCAGTCGGCGCGGTGGTCGAGAAGAACAACGTGGTTCTCTCAGCGTGGCCTTTATCTTTTTTGAGGCCGAATAAGGTTACTTTGAAGCTGACTGGAGTCCGTAAAGGATTCAAGCACCTTGATATGCCTGAGCGTAGCAGAGAGCAATTCATCGCTAACGAGAAGTTTATTAACTCAGCCTATCCTAGAGAGTAATGCCGCTACCTTGTAAAGCGCACGTCTCTTTCACCGACGATTTTGATGTCGAATTCGACTACGATCTTACTCTCGACGCCGCAGGCGGTTACACGGATGGGACAAGCACCCTTGTATACTCAAACTTCCTCGGCAGGTGGGTCTTCCAGAGGAACCAGCAAAGTGAAGGTGAAAACCCACAAAAATGGTTGGGACCAACAGACTCAGGTGATCCGACAGGCACTTACACTGCTCTACTCAACATCACGTTGAGGCGACACCCCGTCAACATAACCACTAGCGATTCGTCTTGCAGCGACAGCGACAGCGGCAGCGGTTCCTCTAAGAGTGGCTCATCGGTATCAGAATCAGACTCAAGTTCAGGTTCAGATTCAGACTCAGGTTCAGGCTCAGACTCAGGCTCAGTATCATGTCCGTGCTACATGGTTAAGATCCTCGTAGATGGGAGTATAAGATGTATTGAGCTAACCGAGGTATGGACTGATTTCAATGACCCTTTTTCGCCAAACGTACGGTTTTTCACGGACGGGAATGGCGGGGATGGCTTCACTCTTCGGAAGTGGACTGATGGGGTATGGACTGTGTTAGTGGGAAACACAGCGACACGCTATAACCAAGGATCCTTCGGTGAGGATGGGGGGCTAGATGATGATAATGATGGGGACTGCCCTAATTTCGGGGTATACACCCTTTTAAATTCGTCTTCAACGCTGGAGCTAGTGAGATGCGACTCTTGCAGCAGTGACTCAGACTCAGGCTCAGTATCAGACTCAGGTTCAGGCTCAGTGTCAGGTTCGGTATCGGAATCGGACTCAGATTCAGATTCAGGTTCAGGTTCAGGTTCAGGTTCAGACTCCTGTTCTGATACAGCGACAGTAACTTACTATGATGCAGAGTTCAGTGGGAGTTCTGGATTTGGGGAAGTTGTGGCTGGGCCTTTCTATTTAGATTGGGATGAAGTAATAGGTCTTTACGCTCACACAGACTCTAGTGGCGTTAGTCATACTATTGGTTACGGAGAGTATTGGGAATACAACACCCTTTCCGGTTCTACGTTTTCTAGATGGATTGAAAACGATAATGCTTCTGAAGAAGCTGGCCCAGACGGATTATATGAGGGTGATCCGGCAGATACATATGCCAATCAATACCGCGTCATCGTGGACCTTAGCAATCCTTGCAGCCACTGATAACTTAACTTTTCAATAATCATGAAAAACCTAACCGACTGGTTTGACCGCGTTTACGTGATCAACTGCGCCCACAGACCGGATCGTCTTGAAGAGACCAAGAGGCATTTGGAAGAAACCGGAATGGCTAATAATGACTGGGTCCACTATTATCCAGCTATTATCGGCGACTGGACAACTCATCCCGCCGACTGGGGTTCCGGCAACGGAGCGTGGGGTTGCCTACGTTCACACCAGAGAATCCTTGAAGACGTTCTACACACTAGAGACGGGCGGCATACGTTGACCTTAAATAACGTATTGGTATTGGAGGACGACGTGATCTTCAAGGAAGACTCGCTAGAGAAGCTTAATGAGTTCATGGAGGACGTGCCGGATGACTGGGGCCAGATTTACTTAGGTGGACAGCACCGGAGAGACAAAGCACAGACAAGATCCCCTAATGTAGTAATTGGAGGCTCCGTCAACCGAACCCACGCCTACGCTGTAAACCAGTCCACGTTTCAGGAACTATACCGCCACATCTCCTACGCGACGGACTACCGAGACACGAACAAGCATATTGACCACCAGCTCGAGCTAGCGCACCGCCGCAAGGACTGGCCCGTTTACTGCCCGAAAGACTGGATCGTGGGCCAGCGAGCAGGTTCGTCGAATATTAACGGTAAGATAAATGAGACTAAATTTTGGTAGTTTGGATAAAGAGTGGACAAACGGTAATCGGTTTTATAAAAATATTTAGACGATGAGACTTATTGTTACATTTGCTATTGGGGATATGCCTTGGGTGGGGCCATCTGTAGAATCAATGCGAGAGTATGCGAGTAAAGTGGGGGCAGACTTTCACGAAGTAAAGTGGTTCCCTGAAGAGTCGGGTAAGCCGTATAACAACCTCCCCGTATGGGCATGGGTTGACTTCATGAAGAGGTTTCGAGAGCAGGACTATTATAAGGAAGTGCTGGTGTTAGACTGCGATGTTCTGGTTTTGCCAAGCTGCCCTAATCTATTTGATATAGAAGGAGATCTAATATGCTCGCGAGATCAAGCATGGCCGACGAAAGACGATAGGTATAGGGAATGGGTCGCTAAATTCTTCCCCGAAAGCGCAGAGAAAGCTTGCGGCGTAGAAGACCCTTACCTCAACGCTGGTATATTACTATTCCGTCTAGAGGCTATCCGCTCCCTTAACCTCGACCCGCCCTATCCCGACGAGTGGTGTTGGGAACAAGATTTTTTGAATATGCGAACAGCGGAAGCGGGAATCGAGATTACTTGGGTCGGTGAGGAATATAACCAGCGTAACATAGACGAATGCCAATGGCCGGAGACAACGGGGGAGTCTTTGAAAAAAAGCACTATTTTGGAGACCGCCGCCAACAATCATATCTTACACTTTGTAGGGTGGCGCAATAACAAAGATAGACTGATAGAATATGCTAATATCTTAGGGGGAGGGCATAATTGAAACCAGAAAGGGACGAGAGTTATAAGCTCTACTGTTACTGGGAGGGCGAAAATCGGCATTGGTTCTATGACCTATGCTGGAAGACTGTCAAATATCACAACCCCGATGCCGTCCTGATAGGGAGGCAGGATGTGGAAGATTCATTAGGACCACTCCCGAAAGTCCTCGAAAGAGCTTACTGCACACACCGAGTGGATTGGATACGTAAGAAATTCATCGCTACTGTGGGAGGGGCTTGGGTGGACATGGATTATATTTGTTGGTCCGATCTTTCTTGGCTTACCGAGATGGCTCGCGGATTCGATTTCGTCGGGTACAAAGAGTGGAGTGGGGACTGGATGGATAACTTCTTTGCTGGGAGAGCTGGTTCTAAGGTTATCCGTGACTCAGCGGACTTCGCACTGGAGGTTCTTGTGCGAAAGGATGGTGCAATCGGGTGGCTGGAGGCGGCTACTGATGCGGTAAGGAAGTCCCTCGAAAACAATGGTTGGGGGCAGTGGATCGAGCTACCTAAGCACTTGGTCGCCCCGATAAATTGCGGGGAGATTGGTTTGTGGGAGCAGGGCGGAACTGACGAAGAAGTGGCCAGCTACAACTCTTGGGGTGTTATACCATCGCGTCATGCGCTGGCAGGACTCATTGACCGCTTCGACGGGCCGGACGATCTTCTCGCTAGTGACACCCGTCTAGGAGCCTGTCTACGCCGTGGCTTAGGATTACCCCCTATTTCTCAGTGATTGACTTGACCGCCTAACCCGACTATATTCGGCCTATGCCAGCGTTGACTGTCAAGGCCGTAACCAAAGCCCTTTCCGACTATGTCCGCCCCGATGAGGATATCGTGGCGAAATTGAACATGGTCATGCCCCGCCTATATGCGATGGGGATGTGGCGGGATCTTCTGTATGACTGGTCTATTGAGACCACGAACGACTATTTCACGCTGCCAGAGCATTCTGACAGCCTTTTAGGGGCAATGTTGCAGAACTCTCCGGTAGAAGCGCAGTCTCAGTGGCACGATTACCGGATCTCTGGCTACGCCAGCGACGGCCCCGCCCCCATTTTTGGCATCGTGGACGACGGGTTTCACCCCACCAAAGAGGAAATACCTTATTCAAGCTCTAAAAATTACCGTCTAAAAGCAGTCCCCATACCGACTAATACAGGGTTACCCATTGAAGGAGAGGTCACTATTGATATTATAGGAGACATAAACGTAGACTATGAATACCAGAATAACGTAGATACTCACTCTTCTGTTACTGCTTCATTTGGGTCTCCCGCTATTAGTAGCTTTGAGTTTGATGACGGCTCTCTCAAAGTTAAAAACATCTCGTATTACGGGGTTCCAGAGAAAATCCGTATCATCGCTGAGAACTATGCCGACGCCACCGAAAAAATAATCCTCGCTGAAATCAAAGGTGACGGCGTGGCTCGCTACCGCCGATTCCGGTTCCACAACAGCGATTCGTCTGTCAAGAACGTCAAACTACTGCTCAAACGAGCATGGGAGCCAGTCCTGACGCAGGACGACATCATGTATCTAGGCAACCTGAACGTCATCAAGCACGGACTTTTGGGTATGCTGGCGGAGGACAACGCCGATTTGGAACGCGCCCAGTATCACTGGACGATCTGCCGCCAGCTTCTCGATGAAGAACTGGACGCCACCAGAGGAGCCGCGAAGCCTAAAGTCACCCTCAAACCAGCCGGAAACAATTTCAACACCCCAAACATTATCTAACTTATGACTAACAAGATCGACAAACAATCCTTCGGCCAGAGCGGAGCTGTGTGCGTAACAAGTGGCAGTGCTTCAGGCGATTTCTGCGCCATTCAAGTTCTAGCAGAAGCTAACTTCAGCGCAATTACTTGGCCCGAACTGACTGGAACTCTGACCGGAATAGCCATTCCTGCTGGAACGGTTATCTACGGTCAGATCACCGCCTTCACCTTGGACTCTGGCAAGGTTCTCGCATACAATCAAGTTTAACGTGGTATGTCTCGGCTCAGTCTCGGATTAGGTCTAACTACGGGTAGCCCGTTCTCACCCTTCGACCCCTTATCCCTAAACCCGATTCTGGCGTTTGAGGCGAGCAGGTCAATGCTGGCGGCTGGAGACGCTGCTGCTGGAAACCTCGACCTCGTCGCCACTCTGGATAACCGAGTGAGTGGTGGAGCGAATGCGACCCAGACCACAGCAAGCAATCAACCCCGCGCACACGTTCCAGTCGGTGGAGGCCATTTGTATTTGCCATCAGTCAGCGGAAACTCCGCAAGCGTTACATTTCCCTCGATTGGCACAAGCGAAGATTTTGTCTACACTACTCAGGTCCATCTTCTAAATTCTACCAATTTTCACTTAGTGTCGGGAGCGGCGACTACCCATCGTTTTGCCATTTTTAATGGATACTTCTATATGGGCGCCAACTTCATTCTCTTAGACTCAGCCTTATCTACGGGGGACTCAACAATAACAGTAGAGCGCAGCGGAGGCACTATTACCTTGAAACAAGACGGGGCTATTAAAGCCACTAAAAACGTAGCTAACTCTTTTGCGTTAACACACCTCAGTTTTAACGGGCAATTTTCAACGGCAATCCTGAGCATGAACGGCTATATTAAGACAGCCACCCTTTCTGTTGCCGGAACCGAAGAGCTTAATATTGACTTTAGCAACGCCACACATGGCGCGTCTTCCTTCACCTGCTCGACAGGGCAGACGGTTAGTATCAACAAATCAGGTCAAGACCCTGCCACCATTGTTCGCAGGAATTTCCTCCGATTCGATGGTGCGAATACGTCATTGGTTGGCGTGTTTAACGAAACCAATACTCAAGGGGGTTATTTCTTCGCGTCGTTCAGGGTGAATGGGAATGGCGGTCCTTCGTCGGCTCGCGTTTTCGTCATGAAATCAAGCGATGATTCGTTTGCCTACAATAGCAATAAGGCATTCTTGTGGTCGCTGCGAAAACAAACCCACAACGACCTAGCGTATTATTACTCGAACAACTGGCGCGGCATTCACACAGGTAAATGGCATCCCGATAATGGTGTAATTCTGCACGAAGTAAAGGCTGTCGCTGGCCAGCAATTTTCTCGCGTCAACAACAGCAACGAACAATCAACCTCATTTGGTTTAAGCACTCTTTCCTCGGAGGATTTCCATATTGGACAAGACCCTGTAGGAACTGGAGTCCCCGCAATGGACCTCGAAGCCCTCTACCTGTTCGACCACAC
>TARA_B100001093_G_scaffold258777_1_pt1 | contig 12705 bp, 12 predicted proteins | sample TARA_B100001093 | Tara Oceans TARA_B100001093 (sample SAMEA2623116) | marine metagenome | biome: marine biome (ENVO:00000447); feature: surface water layer (ENVO:00002042); material: "saline water (ENVO:00002010), including plankton (ENVO:xxxxxxxx)" | depth 5 m
GTTACTTTTTCCTCTTCAACACCAAGGTGATCTGCTACTATTTTTTTAACTTTTGAACTAACATCTGACATTTAAATTCCTATATTCGATTGATGATAAAATTTGTTATTAAATCAATATTAATAATTGTCAAGCCATATACATGCCTCCATTAACATGTATTGTTTCTCCTGTTATGTAATCAGACATTTCCGACGATAGGAATGCTGCACAATTAGCTATGTCTTCCCCTTTGCCAAGATCACCGCTAGGTATTTTAGAAATAAGTATCTTTTTAAACTCTTCGTTAATTTTATCTGTCATTTCAGTTTTTATAAACCCTGGAGAAATACAATTAACATTTATATTTTTTTTTGAATATTCAATCGCTAAACTTTTTGAAAAACCTATAATGCCCGCTTTAGAGGCAGAATAATTTGCTTGCCCTAGATTGCCGGTATGGGCGACTATAGAGGTAATGTTTATAATTTTTCCTTGCTTATTTTTTAACATTTTTTTTATAGCATGCTTACACATTAGAAAAGTTGATGTTAAATTAATATCAATTACTTTTTTCCAATTTTCATCAGTTAATCTTATGGAAAGATTGTCCAGATTAATGCCGGCGTTATTTATCAGAACATCAATACCGCCTAATTCTGAGTGACAAGCGTCTATAAATTTTTCTATTTCTAAATGTTGATCAAGTTTAAAAGATTTTACCTTAATATTCTTAAATTCTTTTTGTAGTTGATCTAATTTATTTACATTTGTTCCTGTAGCTAAAATAACTGAGCCTAGTTCATAAAATTTTTTTACCAAACTATGCCCTATCCCCCCCGTTGCTCCAGTAATTAAGATTTTTTTATCTTTTAGATTCATTTGTTAAATTTTTAATATCATCTATTGAATTAATACTAAAGAAATTACTGCTAGGCAGTATTCTTTTAACTAAACCCGTTAAAACTTTGCCTGGCCCTATCTCTATAAAATCATTTATTTTATTCTCACCCATAAAAATTATACTCTCTCTCCATCTAACTTTTGAATAAATTTGTTTTACTAAAAGTTTTTTAATTTTATCTGGATCATTTTCAGGTGTAGCAGTAACATTATTGATTATTTCAAAATCTGGTTTTTTAATATTAACATTATTAATTTTTTCTGCCATCTTAGTTGCGGCCGGATTCATTAAGGAAGAATGAAAAGGCGCACTGACAGGTAAAGAAATGTTTTTTTTTTTATTTTTTTTTAAAATATTTTTTAATTCTTCTATAGGCTCGATATTACCACTCACTATTATTTGACCTTGTGCATTATCATTAGCAACTTCACATACACCTTTTGATTTTACCTCAAGTATATAATTATTTATTTCTTCAATTTCAGAACCAAGAATAGCCAGCATTCCACCCTTTCCTATAGGAACAGCTTCTTGCATAGATTTTCCTCTTTCAAAAAGTAGTCGTAAAGAGTCTTGAAAGTTTAATGCGTTAGCACAAAGTAGTGCGCTGTATTCTCCTAAAGAATGACCTGCAAAATATTTCATTTTTTCAAAACTAAAATTAAATTCATTTTTTAAGACAGTAAAAATTGAGTAACTAACAAGTAAAATAGATGGTTGGGTATTTTGTGTAATCTTAAGATCACTTTCAGGGCCTTCCAAAATTATTTTAGAAATTTTGAACCCAAGTGTTTGGTCAGCCTCTAAAAACAGTTTTTTAACATCGGGAAAATTATTATAAAACTCTGATCCCATGCCTACAATTTGAGAACCTTGTCCTGGAAATAATATAGCTTTCATTTGTATTAATGGTTTTTTTATAACATTATTAGTATTGAATTGACGAATTTATAATAGTATAAAACCGTTCTTTTAATAAATAAACAATTAATAATTGCATAATGAATTTTTACGAACATACTTTAATAGCCAAACAGGATCTATCAACTCCTGAATTGAACAATATAGAGAAAAAGTACAAAGATATTATCGATAAAACGGACGGGAAAATTATAAAAATTGAAAAATGGGGTCTGCTTAGTTTTGCAAAAAAAATTAAATCTTATAATAAAGGTTTTTATATTCATTATAAATTTGAAGCTGAAAGTAAAACTTTAGAAGAAATAAAAAAGAACAGTATTATTGATAATTCTCTCCTTAGGCACTTAACGGTAAGATATAAAAAATTAGATACTGAAACAGAGTATTTTAGAGAAAACAATGAAAAGAAAAAATAATAAATTAAACAAAAGACCGCAAAATCCCTTGAACAAACTTAGTTTGTTTCAAAAATCTGACTCAAGATTCTCAAAGAAATGTCCTCTTTCAGGAAAAGAAGCTCCAGTTATAGATTATAAAAATATAAAACTTTTAAAGAGGTATGTGTCTGACACTGATAAGATTATGCCCTCAAGAATCACATCCGTATCACAAAACAAGCAAAGAAAACTCACAAGTGAGATTAAAAAAGCTAAAATTTTAGGGTTAATTTAGTTATGCAAATAATACTTTTAGAAAATATTATGAAACTTGGAAAAATTGGTGATCAGGTTGAGGTTAAAAATGGTTTTGCAAGAAATTATTTATTAAGAGAGGGAAAGGCTTTAAGAGCAAGTAAAGAAAATATTGATTTCGTAAGCAAGAAAAAAGTTGAGTTAAATAAAAAAAATGAAGAAGCAAAAAATAAATTTAAAGAAACAGCTACAAAAATTTTAAATAAAACTTTAAAATTTAATAAAGAATCAAAAGAAAATGGAGAACTTTATGGCTCGATAAAGCCTAAAGAAGTTTCTGTTGCATTTAAAACAATGCTTGGTATTGAAATTAATCCTTCTCAAATTGACCTAAGACAAGAAATAACACAAATTGGTAAATACAAAATCAATATAAATCTTCATGCTGAAGTCACGGCAAGTGTTAACTTGGTTGTTGATAAAATAGACTCAATTTAAGTTTTACTTTTTCCACAGGTAGAAAAAAAGGTGCGTAACTTTTAAGTTTCTATTAGTAGCTGTTCTATTATTATTAAGCGTATGGAAAAAGCAAAGTTAAGCCTTACTTCTTCAGGGGAGAATAAATTACCCTCAAATATAGAAGCCGAACAATCTCTTATTGGTTCTATTTTAGTGAATAATGATATTATTGATGAAATATCAAATATTGTGAATGCAAGTAAATTTTTCGACCCAATCCATAGAAAGATTTATGAAGTTATAGAGAACTTGAATAATAAAGGGATGATAGCAAATCCCATTACTTTAAAAAATTACTTTGAAAATGACTCTGGTTTAATAGAAGTTGGCGGAGTTGATTATTTGGTAAAGCTAACAAGATTTTCTTCTTCTATCAAACAGGCAATTGATTATGCAAAAATTATTCATGAAATGTACGTCAAAAGAGAATTAATTTTTATTTCTGATGGAATTGAAGATCAAGCAAAAGATGATCAAACAGAAAAAACAGGTGAAAATATTATTGAGGATGCAGAAAAATCATTATTTGATTTAGCTGAAAGAGGAAACTTTTCACAAACTTTTATGAAATTTAATCAAGCAGTTGATCAAACTATTGAGATGGCTACTTTGGCCATGAAAAGTGATCACGGTATAATTGGTGTACCAACCGGTTTAAGAGATTTAGATCAAAAATTAGGTGGCATGCATAAATCTGACCTCATTATTATAGCTGGAAGACCTTCAATGGGTAAAACAGCACTTGCAACTAATATTGCTTTTTACGCTGCTAAGAATATGCAAGAAAATAATGAAAAAGGATCTGTGGCATTTTTTTCTTTAGAAATGTCTTCAGAACAGCTTTCGACTCGAATCTTGTCTGAACAAGCTAGAATTTCTTCTCATGAAATAAGAACAGGTAAAGCATCAGAAGAAACTTTAAATCGATACATTGAAACTTCAAGAAATATTTATGATCTACCTTTATATATCGACGAAACACCCGCAATAGCTATTTCAACTTTGAGTAACAGAGCAAGGCGTATTAAAAGGTTATTTGGGCTAAAATTAATTGTTGTGGACTACATTCAATTAATGAAAACTAATACTAACAGAATGGATGGAAGAGTTCAGGAAATATCAGAAATAACACAAGGGTTAAAAGCATTAGCAAAGGAACTCAATGTTCCAGTCGTTGCATTATCACAACTATCAAGAGCTGTTGAGCAAAGAGATGACAAGAAACCACAATTATCAGATTTAAGAGAATCAGGCTCTATAGAGCAAGATGCTGACGTTGTTATTTTTGTTTATAGAGAGCAGTATTACCTTGAAAGAAAAAAGCCTAAAGAAGGCTCTATAGAATTTGCTGAATGGCAATCTAAAATGAGTGAAATTCATGGTGGCGCAGAACTTATTCTTGGTAAACATAGGCATGGTTCAACCGGAGTTGTACACGTAGAATTTGAGGGTGAGTTCACTAAATTTAAAGATTTACCCAGAAATTAATACTTTAGTTATTTAAAATTTAAGATATATCTGAATTCATTGATGTTTTCTAAAATTTATAGAACAATAATTATTGATTTCTCAAAAATTTCTATCGCTATCATTTGTTCAATACTTGCGTACTTTCTTTATTTTTCCAAAGATTTTAGATTAGATGCCTCTTCGGACTCTTTACTTCTAGAAAGTGATAAAGATTTAAAATACCTGAGAGAAGTTAATGAAAGATATGGTTCAAAAGATTACCTTGTCTTAACTTATTCACCAATATCTAATTTTACGGATGAAGAGACTATAATTAATCTTCAATTTCTTAAATCAAAAATAGAAAAATTAGACTGGGTAGATAGTGTTGTTACTATAATAGATGTACCTCTTTTAAAAAGTAGTGATGAACCATTAATGGAAAGGTTAAAAAATTATAAAACCTTATCTTACCCTGAGATAGATAAAGAGAGAGGGTTTGAAGAAATACTTAATAGCCCTATTTATAGAGATTATGTTATTAGTGCTGACGGTAAAACATCAGGTATAGTAGTCTACTTAAAGCAAGATAAAAAATTAAATGAATTTATTAAAACAAAGAATAATTATTTTAATTTAGAACTAGAAGGTAATTTAAATAAGTCTCAAAAAAAAGATCATGATATTTTCAATAAAGAATATGATAATTATAGAAATATTTATAATCAAAAAAATCATCAAAACATTAGTGAAATTAGAGATGTTATAAGCAGATACACTGTAAACGCTGAGGTACATTTAGGTGGCTTACCAATGATTACTGACGATATGATGTCGTTTATCCAAAGCGATATTGTTGTTTTTGGTATTGGAGTTTTCATATTCATAGTGATTACTCTTTGGTTAATTTTTAAAAAGATTAAATGGGTACTCATACCTTTGCTTGGTTGTACTTTTTCTGTTGGAGCTATGGTTGGTATTCTAGGTTTACTAGGATGGAAAGTTACTGTCATTTCCTCAAATTTTATTGCTCTCATGCTAATTCTCAATATGGCAATGAATATTCATGTCACGGTCAGATTTTTACAAATAAGGAAAGAATTTGAAAATATAAACATAAAAGATGCAGTTTATGAGGCTAGTAGTAAAATGTTTATGCCAATTTTTTATACTGTCTTAACTACCATATGTGCTTTTTTATCTTTAATATTTAGTGGAATTAAACCAATCATTGATTTTGGTTTAATGATGACTCTAGGTCTCGTTGTCTCAATTACAATTACATTCTCTTTAATTCCAGCTCTACTTAATTTATTGAGTAGTGAAGATGACTCAATTAATCAAAATGAAGAAAAATCTAAAATTACAAATGCATTAAGTAATTTTTCAAAAGGAAACACTTCTTTAATATTTGGTACTTCATTGGTGGTTATATTTTTAAGTATTTTTGGGATTTCAAAACTGGAAGTAGAAAACAGCTTTATTAATTATTTTGATCAAAAAACTGAAATTTACAAAGGAATGAAAAAAATTGATGATCAACTAGGAGGCACCACTCCTCTTGATGTTATTTTAAAGTTTCCAGTTAGTGGAAAGAAAAAAGAAAAAGATGATGAATTTTCTGAGTGGGACGAAGACAATAAAGAAAATACGGACGATATCTCAAAATATTGGTTTACAAGAAATAAAATAGATAAAATATTAAAAGTTCATGATTATTTAGACTCTCTTCCAGAAATAGGTAAGGTAATTTCTTTTGGTTCTATTATTAGAGTCGCAGAGGATTTAACAGGTAACAAATTAGAGACATTAGAGACTGGTGTTCTTTACAGCAAAATACCCATAGAGATTAAAAAAGAAATAATATCTCCCTATATCTCTGTAAAAGATAATGAGGCTAGGATTAGCGTTAGGATAAAAGACTCTTTAAAAGATTTAAGAAGAAATGACTTAATCAATAAAATTAATTTTGAATTAAAATCAGAGGTAGGTTTAGCTGAAGAAGAGTATAAACTTGCGGGAGTATTAATTTTATTTAATAATTTATTACAAAGTCTCTTTAAATCTCAAATCTTAACTCTGGGTGTTGTAATGCTAGGAATTTCATTTATGTTTTTAGTTCTCTTTAGAAATATAATACTGTCTTTAATTGGAGTTGTTCCAAATTTTATGGCTGCATTTTTTATTTTAGGCATCATTGGTCTTCTTGGAATACCATTAGACATGATGACGATAACTATTGCAGCAATAACTATTGGTATAGCAGTCGATAATAGTATTCATTATATATACCGATTTAAAGAAGAATTTAAAAAGATAAAGAACTACAAAGAAACCGTCAGTAGATGTCATAATACAGTTGGGGTTGCTATACTTAACACATCTATCACAATAGTTTTTGGTTTTTCTATTTTAGTTTTGTCTAACTTTATTCCTACAATATATTTTGGAGTTTTTACAGGTATAGCGATGTTGCTTGCTTTAATTTCTGTTTTAACTCTTTTGCCAAAGCTCATACTAGTTTTAAAGCCATTTGGTAATGAATAGTTTTATAGATTTTTTAAAAGATGATATTTTATTGTTTGATATAGTTTTCGTAATAACTATTTTATACAACACAGTAAAATGTTTGTCTCAAGGTTTTTCTTTAAGCTTTCTTTCTTCGCTAAAATGGATAGCGTCAGCTGTAGCTACAATAATTTTAGTGCCTAGATTGCAGCCTTGGGTAGGTGATTATATTGAGTCAGATTTTATAAACAATGTCGGTATAGGTGTTTTTGTTTTTATTGTTACCTTATTTGTTAGCATTCTTTTAGGTAAATCAATAGGTAGAACTGTAAAATGGACTGGTCTAGGATCGGTAGATAAATCTTTTGGAATTATCTTTGGTTTGTTCAAAGGATATGTGGTTGCTGTTTGTTTTTTTTCACTTTTAAATTGGTTTTATTCATATGAAAAATGGGGTATATCAACTGAAAACGCTTTTTCTTTCAATGTTGTTAAAAAAGGAAGTGATTTACTTATTGAAGAATTTCCAAATTATAGAGACATAATTAATACAAAAGAAGAAATTGAAAAAATATAAATTAGATAAACCCAGAGAAGAGTGCGGTGTTTTTGGTATTTGTAACCATGAAGATGCTTCAGCTTTAGTTGCACTTGGTTTGCATGCGCTTCAACACAGGGGTCAAGAAGGTTGTGGCATTGTTTCTTTCGACGGTACCACCTTTCATTCTGAAAAAAGACAAGGGTTAATTGGAGACCACTTTACAGATCCGGCAACTATAAAAAAATTACCTGGTCATCAAGCTATAGGGCATAATAGATATTCAACTACTGGAGAGGTTTCTTTAAGAAATATTCAACCTTTTTTTGCAGATCTTTACGGTGGTGGCGTAAGTCTAGCGCATAATGGGAATTTAACTAATGCTTTGGAGTTGAGAAACGCTCTTGTTCAAGAAGGAGCTATTTTTAGAACTACCAGTGATACAGAGACAATAGTTCAATTAATTGCAAAATCTAAAAGAGTAAAAATGATAGATAAAATTATCGATACTCTTTTTCAGATACAAGGAGGATACGCTCTTGTTATGATGACAAGCAAAAAACTTATTGGCTTAAGAGACCCTTTTGGGATCAGGCCTCTAGTTTTGGGTAAGCTTAATAGTTCATATGTTTTTGCATCTGAAACATGTGCTTTAGATATTATAGGCGCTAGGTTTGTTAGAAACGTAGAAAATGGTGAAATCATAGTTATTGAGGATGGTAAACTTAATAGTATAAAACCTTTTCCAACAATAAAAGAAAGGCCTTGTGCTTTTGAGTATATTTACTTTGCCAGACCAGACAGTCTACTCAATGGTCGGTGTGCCTATGAATATAGAAAAAAAATGGGTGAGGAGCTCGCCAAAGAAACAGATTTAGAAGCAGATTTAGTAGTACCTGTGCCAGACTCAGGTGTGCCTGCTGGACTTGGTTATAGTCAATATACAAAAAAAAGCTTTGAATTAGGCCTAATAAGAAATCATTACGTGGGTAGAACTTTTATAGAGCCAACACAAAGTATTAGGAGCTTTGGTGTAAAATTAAAATTAAATCCAACACAAACACTCGTAAAGGATAAATCAATTATACTAGTCGATGACTCTTTGGTTAGAGGTACAACATGTCATAAGATTGTTAAAATGCTTTATGATGCTGGAGCTAAAGAAGTACATGTGAGAATAGCTTGTCCGGAGATACTTTTTCCAGATTTTTATGGTGTTGATATGCCAACAAAAAAAGAATTGTTAGCAAGCAATAAAACAAATCAAGAAATGTGCAATTATATAAATGCTAAATCTTTAAAATTTTTAAGTTTATCAGGATTATATAAAGCGCTAGGATTTAAAGAAAGAAATGAATTATATCCTCAACTAAGCGATCATTATTTTACAGGAGAGTACCCTGTAAAACCTTCAGACTTATTAGGGGAAGGAAAAATCACCCAACTTTCTTTGTTGAGCAGCAAATCTAATAATTAGTTAAACTTTAATAATTTATTTTTAGCGTCAATAAAGAGCATGTTGTCGTTCAAAAAAACTATTTTAGAGTTAATCCCATTTTTGTGAACTCTACTTAGAGAATTTAAATTTCCATTGTTGGGATCAAATGATAATAAGTATCCATTTTTAGAATAAATATTGATTTTACTATTTACTATTTTAAAATCTGCTATAGGGCCAAACTTTTCGATAATCTTTTTTTTTTTAATACTATTAAAAATATTTTTTGACCATACTATTTTACCATTTATATTATCTAAGCAAACTAAAAGATCGTTATTCAAAACTACATAAGTGTTGTTGAGAGTTATGATTGGTTTAAAAACTGGTTCAGCAGAAAAACTCCAATTCCTTGTAGAGTTTACTGTATTGTAATTTAGAACAGCTTTTTCTGTAGTTACAATTAAATTATTATTTTTAATTATTAAGGGATGGCTTAAGAATAGATCCGTATCTCCAGCAAGTGAAGGGTTTTTAAAATTTAATACCCAATTAATTTTTTGTTTTTGATAGTTAATTGAGTACAATTCACCACTGGTATTTAAGAAAAATAAATTATTATTTATTAAATCTAAAGCAAAATTATTCATAAAATCAGACTTTAAAAAAGTTGTGCTTGTTGCAAATTGCCAATTTTTTTTTCCTGTATTCGCATCAATTGAATAAATAACATTGTCTTGATTGGCCATAAAAATTTGATTATTTGCAAATTTTAGATTTGATCTAAAAGGTATACCATAATTTTTAGCCCACAATATTGAATTATCTTCTAAATTTATTGCGTATAAATAACCAAGATTATCTGAAACATATAAAATATTTTCATTTATTAAAAAATTAATTTTTTTATTAAATTTTTTAAATTTTTTATTGTAAAAATTAAATTCAAATATTTTTTTATTAAGACTCAAAGAGTAAATAAAAATTGTACCTTTTTGGTCGTAAGATATTAAATCATTTTTATAAAATATAATCTTACCTTCTGCATTGTTTTTTTTTGAAGACATCCTACTTAATTTAGAACTTTTAGATAATAAAATTTTATTATCATTATAAGAAAAATTAGAAATATTATTAGTGGGTATCGCATATTGTTCGAACCAATTTGCTACTCTAACCGGGTTGTCAATTTCTACTTTGGATAAACTGTCGGCTTTTTTTTCTTCGTTAAAACTCTGATTCTTTAAAAAAATATCTTCGTATCTAGTGGCCGATGGATTATCTGAAATTGATTCTAAACCCTGATTATCATCAAGAATAATTGAAGCATCTTTCCATATTCCAGTTTTATTATCAAATGAACAAGAAAAAAGGGTCAACGCTGTGAAGACTAATAGAAATCTTTTCATTTCAAGTTATTCTTTAATTTTATTACTTAGCAACTGAAGGTATTCTTCTGATTTTATTTTTTGATCCTTAGATAAAAAATAATCTGACATAAGTTTAATTGCCATATTTCTCCAGACTGAGTCAGAGTTGACTATTGGATTTAAAATTTTTATTATAGCATCTTCATCTCCTGAATTAAGTAAGAATACAGCTTTTTTAATTTTAATTAAATTTAAATTTTCTTTATCAATAGAGTTAATTGATAAAATTATATCAAAAAAATCTAATATTTTTAAACGATCTGCTTCTAAATTATTATCAATAATAAAATATAAAGCTAATGGTGAATAAAATTTATGACTTTCATTAATTATATTAACTAATAATTTTTTTGACTCGTCTATTTTTTTTTTATTAAATTGAATAGTAGCTTCTGTGTAAAACTCTGAAATTTTGACTTCTTTTTTTTTTTGTAAATCTTTATAGAAAAAAAAAATAAATAATATTAAAACTAAGGACGTTAATAAAATAATAATTTTTTTTGAATTTTTTTTCACAAAATTTAAAATTTTGTTTTGAAAGCTGTTAGGAAGTGTTTCTTCAGTCATAATTTATAATATATTTTTTACTAGGAAATTTTTTTGTTAATACTTCTTTATTGTATTTTTGAACACTTTTTTCAATTATATTTTTTAATCTTGCAAATTTTTTGACAAATTTTGGATAAAAACCGCTTAATCCAAGCATGTCATCTGTAACTAAAATTTGTCCATCACAATTCATTGATGCCCCGATACCTATTGTTGGAATTTTCAAAGATTGAGTAATTTCTTTAGCCACCTGAGGAGCTACACATTCTACTACTATGCTAAACGCCCCAGCTTTTTCATTTTCTTTCGCTTCTTTAATTAATTTAAGTCGATCTTTTTCTAATATTCCACGAATTTTAAATTTTTTATAATATTGCGGGGTGAAACCAATATGACCCATCACTGGAATTCCTAGCTTAACCACACTCTCTATAATTTTAAAATTCTTACCATTACACTCCATCTTAACGGCATCACATCTTGTTCTTTTCATAACTAATTTTGTATTTCTTTTTGCTTCTTGAATATTTCTGTATGTATCCTTTGGCATATCCATTATGCATAATGCTTTTGATATATTTGATTTAACACTAATCCCGTGTTGTATCATCGTTTCAAGAGTAATCTGATGAGTATTTTTCATACCATACATGGCAGTAGCTAAAGAATCACCTACTAAAACAATATCGCAATATTTGTCTAAAATTTTCGCTATTGGCTTAGAATAAGCTGTAAGACAAACTAATGGTCTTTTATTTTTAGCTTTAACAATTTTTAAAATTTTTTTTTTCATTTATTACTCAAGCTCAATAGTGCTAGGAGGTTTTGAGGTTATATCATAAACAACTCTGTTAATACCCTTTACACCGTTTATAATTTTATTTGAAATTTGATCTAAAAAATTCTTTGGAAAATTAAAATAATCTGCTGTCATACCATCTTCTGAAACTACAGCTCTTATCAAACAAATATATTCATAAGTTCTGGAGTCTCCCATAACGCCAACTGTCTTTACAGGCAATAAAGCGGCATAAGCTTGCCAAATTTTATCATATAAATTATTTTTAATGAGTTCATTAATAAAAATAGAATCTGCATCTTGCAAAATCTTAACTTTATCCGGTGTAATACTACCGACTATTCTGATAGCTAATCCTGGACCTGGAAAGGGATGTTTGTTTAATATATTTTTAACTAGCCCAACTGATCTACCTAATCCTCTCACCTCATCTTTAAAAAATTCTTTTAATGGTTCTATCAATTTCAAATTCATTTTTTTTGGAAGACCACCTACATTATGATGCGATTTAATTTTTGATGTTTTACTACCTGTAGCAGATTTACTTTCAATTATGTCAGGATATAAGGTTCCTTGCGCTAAATATTCAACCTTTTTAAATGACTTAGCTTCCTTCTCAAATAATTTAATAAATAAATTACCTATAATTTTTCGTTTTTTCTCAGGATCAGTAATATTATTGAGTTTTTTAAAATAAATTTTTGAGGCATTAATAATTTTAACATTTAATTTATATTTATTTTTAAAAATTTTATAACTTAATTTAAATTCATCTTTTCTCATAAGGCCAGTGTCGACCATAATACATTTTAAATTTTTACCTATAGCTCTATGGATTAACAAGGCAGCTACGCTACTATCTACTCCACCTGACAAAGCGCAAATAACTCTTTTTTTTTTTACAGTTTGTTTAATTTCTTCTATAATTCTTTTTTTTTCATACTCTAATTTCCATTGTTTTTTTGCCTTGCAAATATCAAAAATAAAATTTTTAAAAATAATATGTCCTTTATTTGTATGAGTAACTTCAGGATGGAAT
>TARA_B100001093_G_scaffold110125_1_pt1 | contig 12701 bp, 9 predicted proteins | sample TARA_B100001093 | Tara Oceans TARA_B100001093 (sample SAMEA2623116) | marine metagenome | biome: marine biome (ENVO:00000447); feature: surface water layer (ENVO:00002042); material: "saline water (ENVO:00002010), including plankton (ENVO:xxxxxxxx)" | depth 5 m
GAGAGTTTTTATTTTATCGCCAATATTTAATAGCATTCAGCTAACAAGAAAATTATATTTAAGATTAGCGCCAATTCTTTATACGGTTCAGATTGAAAATAACAAATCTGGGCTTTTTTTGGCTCAAACGATTAATATAGGTCTCAAAAATTTTCCTTTTTCAATTAGTAGCGTAATGAATAAGCCGTTATATTTTGGTGATTTATCTGGCAAAAAATTTGATTGGAATATTGGAATAAATTATTCATTTGATTTAAAATTAGTTAAACCAGTGAAAAACTAAAGTCAAAATTAACTATTTAGAAAATTTTAGATAATTTAATTGTGGTTAAAATCTTGTTGTTAAAATTGCTAAAAATGTTTCAATTCCATTTAAATAATTTCCAATTTTAAGATTTTCATTTGGACTGTGTTGATTGTTATCTAGATTAACAGTAGGGATACCTACAGCAGGTATTCCTAATTCCGAAACAAAAGGTGAAATAGGAACAGATCCACCACTAGTTCTAATAATGACTGGGCTTACATTATAATAATCTTCAATAATCTTAGAAAGCCATTTTCCTTCTTTACCTTGAGTATTAGTTCTAAATGCGGGATAGGCTATTTTTGAATTAAATCTTATAATTTTTGTATTTTTTAAACGCTCTTTCTCTGTAGGATCAACACTTAAAACAGTGTAACCTAAATTTTGAATATGTTTTTTAACTCCTGAAATTAGTTCAACTGGATCACTTTCAATTACCAAACGAATATCAATTTCAGCTGTAGCGGTTGCTGGAATAATTGTTCTTGCTTCTTTACCAACCCATCCGCTTTGCATTCCCCTGATATTTAAGGAAGGATATTGAATTGACTCTTGATAAGTCTTTCCAACCTTATCTGTATTTGAAATTTGAGTACGAGATTTTATTGATGCATCCTCTGAAGGAACTGCGTCTAAAATTTTCTTAACAGAGGAGTCAATATTAACACCCTTATAAAAATTTGGAACTACTACCCTACCAGAATCATCTTTCATTGAAGCCAAAACTTTAGATAATTCTAGAGCAGGGTTTGGAATATAATTTCCATAATGGCCACTGTGTTGGGCTGTTTTAGGACCATAGGTTGTTAAAGTAAGTTTTGCTATTCCACGGTTACCAAAAACTAAAGTTGGAAGTCCTGAACTATGCATAGGCCCATCAAGGATTAAAAGTAGTTCTGCAAGTAAGTCATTTTTATATTTTCTAACGGCCTCTGGGAGTCCTGGAGAACTTTGTTCTTCTTCAAAGTCAAGTATTAATTTAATGTTAAAGGCAGGGCTTTTATTTCTATTTTTTAAATACTCTAATGCTGTCAATAACATCAAAAAGGGACCTTTATCATCAGAACTTGATCTCGCAAATATTCTAAGGTCATTGACTGAATCGCTTTCTAAAGAATCCCAAGAAAGTGTTTTAAAACTAGTATTTACTTCTTTTTTAAGAACGGCCTTATAGGGGTCTTCCTGCTCCCACTTAGATCTATCAACAGCTTGCCCATCCAAATGCATATAAAAAGCTATAGTTGGAAGCTTTTCATTTACCGACAGATTTGCAATCATTAAGGGTAGTGAGGAGGTCTCTAATATTTTAATATTAAAATTTTGAATTTTTAATTGCTCCTCAGCCCAATTAATATTGTTTTTAATTTCATCAATATTTGAAGCATCGTTAGCCAGAGCTAAAAAACTTTTAAAACGATCTAGGCTTTTAATTCCAAACAGTCTAGCATCTTTTTCATACTCTCTTTGGGCTTGAATCCCAGTATTTATAAAAAAAATTAAAAACAACCAGTAAATAAATTTCATATTTTATTTTTTACATTTTTAGATACAATTATTGTGAATACCCCACGAAAAACAAACTTTTAGATTTTATTTGTAAGTTAGTGAAACTCGATTGTATTTTATAAACAAATCGCATTTGAAAAAATATCTCTTTGCTATAAGCTTTTTTTTAGTATACCATTGTATTGCACAAAAAAATAAATCTAGTCAGAATCTAGATTTTCAAATTACATTTTTAGAGAATAGTCCTATTATTGATGGCAATATTATTGGAGAAAAATTATGGGATAAAGTACCTATTATTGAAAACCTAAGGCAAATAAAGCCAGACTATGGACTCCCGGCTTCAGAAAAAACATCAATTCGTGTTGCGTATACTAATAAAAGTTTTTACGTAGCTGTGGTTTGTTATGACAAAGCACCAGATAAAATCGTGATATCTGATTCTCGCCGAGATGCTGATTTGAATGACGAGGATAGTTTTCTATTTATTTTAGATACATATAATGATCAACAAAATGGTTTTTTATTCGGAACTAATGCCAGTGGGATGGAATATGATGCGCAGATAAATAATGAAGGAGAAGGAAATTTTAGTTCTAATCGCCAACAAGGAGGTGTTATTGGAGGAACTAATATAAATTGGGATGCTTCATGGGAGGTAAAAACAGAATCAGGAGACTATGGCTGGAGTGCGGAGTTTTCCATACCCTTGAAATCAATAAGATTTAATAGTGGAACTGATAAAATATGGGGGATTAATTTTCAAAGAAATATTAGTAAAAGGAGTGAAACTGCATACTGGGCAAATCTTCCTTTAGGTTTTGATATAAAACGATTGTCGCTAGCAGGTAAAATGAAAGGTATTAATCTCAAATCTCCAAAAAATCTTAAAGTGATACCATACGCTTTAACAAAAGTTGCTAAGGATAAGACAATTTCTAAAATAAACTCGTCTAGAGGAGACTTTGGGGGTGATATAAAATATAGTTTAACTCCTGGTTTAACTTTAGATCTTACCTATAATACTGACTTTGCTCAGGTTGAAGTTGATGATCAACAGGTGAACCTTGATCGTTTCAATCTTTTTTTTCCTGAAAAAAGACCTTTTTTTTTAGAAAATGCGGGACAGTTTAGCGTTGGTAGTCCTGGAGAAGTTGATTTATTTTTTAGTAGAAGAATTGGCATTGGTGATGGAGGATCGTTAGTCCCCATTATTGGTGGTTCAAGAGTTTCTGGAAAGGTTGGTCAAACTAATGTAGGGCTTCTTAGTATGTTTACGGATGAAGTTGAAATCGAAGGAGATATTGGTATAGTAAAAAATAATTATTCGGTTGCTCGTGTTAACCACGATTTTGCGAAAAGCCGTTCATCATTTGGAGGTCTCTTTGTCAACAGGAATGGCATAGGGATATCTGATGATTACAATAATGTTTTTGCCTTAGATGGTAAGTTAGGATTGGGTAAAAAAGCACAGATTACTGGATATATTTCTAAAAGTACTACCCCAGGAATTAAAAACAGAGAACATGCATTTAAGATTTTAGCAGTTTATAATTGGAACGGGTGGAACCTGCGTGCTGGCTATACAGAAGTAGGAGAAGGATTTAATCCAGAGGTAGGTTTTTTACAACGTTCAGCTTTTAAAAAGCCTGAGTTTTTGATTTTTAAACAGTGGCGTCCAAATAATACAAGAAAATTTTTAGAAGTTCGTCCTCATGTGTCTTATCGAGGTTATTGGAATTTTAATAATACTCAAGAAACTGGTTTTTTACATATTGATAACCATTGGGTTTGGCAAAGTGGCTTTGAGATTCATACAGGGATCAATTTCACAAAAGAAACTGTACTTCAGGCCTTTCCTATTTCTTTGGTAACAATAGATCCTGGAATTTATGATCATAAGGAATTACAATTTGTGATGTTTACTAATCCTAATAATAAAACTTCCTTTAGAAACCGAACATATATAGGTGGATATTTTGGCGGAAGTCGAATTTCTAGTAGTAATAAGATAAACCTTCGCCTTGGTGATAAGTTTAATGCTGAGACAAATTTCAATTATAACCGCTTAAAACTCCCCAACGGCCTAACAAACGTAGTAATTACTGGTCTGCGTCTAGCCTATTCTTTTACTCCAAGAATGTTTTTACAGAGTTTAGTTCAATACAATAATGTCAGTGAAATAACTTCTGTAAATGCTAGATTTGGTTGGTTAAAAAATGCAAATACAGGGCTTTTTGTAGTTATTAATATTGTCAAAGACAATGATTTTTTGAACCAGCTAAATAACCAAAGTATAACAATAAAATATAGTTATCAATTTGATTTGCTATAAAAATTCAATTTGGGAGGTTATTAAGCAAGAACCTAATTCCATTTATAGATAAAATATTTTGAATGTCATTCTCTGAATAGCCGCGTTTACTTAGAATATTGTCTAACTTTTGCAAATCAGCTATAGTGTTTAAATCACTTGGACATTGTTCATTACCAAAACCCCCATCTAAATCTGATCCAATCATTATATGTTTTGAATTTCCTGCCAATTGACAAATATGATCAATATGATTAACAATGCTTTCGATTATAAGACCACTTGATTTTGGATTTGAAATTCCGCGTTGCCAATTTGGTATCATCATCCAGGCGTCAAAAGCCATCCCGATTATAGCACCACGTTCAAGTAAAACTTTTATTTGATTATCCTCAAATTGTCTTTCATTAGGAACTAATTCTCTACAATTACTATGACTTGCCCAAATTGGTCCTTTATAAACCTCAATAGTTTCCCAAAAGCTCTTATCACATAGATGGGTAACGTCCAAAATTAAATTAAGCTCTTGAATCTTTCTCAGTAAAGTTTTTCCTTTTTTTCCTATTCCACCGCTTGAATCAGTGCCAAAAGCATAAGTGCCTGGACCATAATGGGCAGGCCCAATAGCTCGCAAGCCTTTTTGGTACATAATTTCCAAATGATTCATAGATACAATAGAATCCGCACCTTCTAAGCTTAAAACGTATCCTATAGCGGTATTTAGCTGGTTTTCTTGCCAATTTTTAAGGTGTTCAGTTAATTGTTTGGCTGTTTTAATTTGGAACAACTCTTTCTGAGATTCCATTTCATTATACCAGGCAAGCTGACCCTGTGTTTGAGCCCAAGCCTGTTCTGGAGAATTCCATCCAGGAAGAGAATTTTCTGGTTTTACATATCTCGCAATAAGAGTAGCAACGCACAAGCCTATATTTCCTTTTCGCAAAGAAGGAAAAGAAACTGTTCCTCTACCTCTATCGGGTAAATCTTCCATATTTGCTTCTCTTTCTCGGATTGAATTAACTGGTAATCTAAAATCCCTATTCCACTCTAGGGCGTTCATAGATAGATCTAAATGTGAATCAAATATGAATTTCATAGTCTATTCTACTTGCTGATAATCTCTTGCTTCAATTTCCCAAAAAGGGCCTAAATCTCCCTCAGTAACGGTGTATGCTTTACTGTATTTTGCCACTGTAGGACATATATGATATGGAATCGCATAAAATAAATCTCCAATATTATAATTATCGGCATCTTTATGTTCAACAATAAGGTGTTCTTCACTTTGGCCTTTGTGGAGAGCTCCTTCTAGACCTATAATTTCAATACGTGGAAGCGGCATTTCAGAAGCTACAGCCTTGTGGCCTAAATCAAAGCATAGAATATTTGAACTTGGCTTGCTTATCAAACGTAATGCAAGTATTGCTGCATGGATAAACGGAGACTCATTCCAGATTTTTTTATATCCTAAATCCCAAAGAAGTGTAGTGCCAGGGCTTAAACGACATGATTTATTTAAAGAATGGGGATAAAAGCTAGGTGAGCCTCCTCTTATTTGATCTGGAACTTCACCTCCCTGATTTTTAATTTGATCAATTAATACCTTGACAGGCTCAAAGTCATTATTACATTTATCAATACGTTTTTCCAAGTCATGAATTCTTGTATGTCCATCATACACGTGAATTCCTAAAACATTAATTCTATGACTTTTAAATGCTTTAATATAAAGTTCTAATGCAATTTCAGGTTTTATCCCTGTGCGGTTCATACCATTGTTAACATCAAGCCATAAATTAATTTTTTGATTTTGAGATTCAGCTAAATCTAAAAAGAGTTTCAAAGATTCGTTATTATCAAAAAGCGTTGAAAAAGTTATATCAGGGTTTTGCTTTTGAGCGTCAAGAAAAAGTATCATTTTTTCTCTAGTAGGTTGCATAGCTAACAAAATATGGTTCACCTCACATGAAATTAACATTTTTAATTCTCCGAGAGTAGCACACTTAAATTCTTTGATCCCATAGCCCATTTGTAAATTTACTATAGCGCTCATCTTATAGGTTTTGACGTGCGGTATCAAGCGATTTACATCTCCAGAGATTTCTATCATGGACTCTATATTTTTTTTTACACGATTTGGATAAACCAATAAAGCGGGAGTCATTAAATGTGATTCATCTCTAACCCTATACCAAGATTTGTCAGACATATTTTATTTTTCAATTAAAAAAGCAGCTTCAATCTCTACAGGAATATTTTTTGGCAGATTCATCCCAACTGCACTTCGAACCCCAATTCCATTTTCTTCACCAAAAACCTCTGCAAAAAGCTCACTAAATCCATTTATAACGTAAGGATGACTTTCAAATTCAGGAGTTGCATTTACCATTCCTAAAACTTTTATGACTCTTTTGATTATTAATTCGTCTGGAGCATGGGTGATAATGGTAGATAACATAGTTAACCCTACTTGTCTAGCCGCAAGTTTCCCTTCTTCTTTATCTATATCGGAACCAACTTTTCCAGCCATCAAAGTTCCATCTTCTAATACCGGTCCTTGCCCAGAGACATAAAGTTGGTTATCAATAACCAAAATTGGCCGATAAACTCCCGCTGGTTTGGGTGCTGGTGGCAATATAAGCCCCATTGCCTTTAATCTATCTTTTAATTGTTTACTCATTTTAAATAAATTGATTTAAAAATAAAACACCTATTAAACCAGAAATCCCTATACTTGTTTCCATAACTGTCCAAGTAGAAAGAGTTTCTTTCACACTTAAATTAAAATACTCTTTAAATAGCCAAAAACCGCTATCATTTACATGAGAAAGCATTAGGCTACCGGAACCAATAGCTAAAACCATTAATTCTGGGCTAACCTCAGTTGTTTGAACTAAAGGTAATACTATCCCTGCTGTAGTTAACCCTGCAACTGTTGCAGAACCAACAGAGAACCTAATAAGGGTAGCTATTATCCAACCTATCACTAAAGGAGATATTGCGGTTATTTCAAGTAATTCTCCAATATATTGACTCACTCCACTATCTATCAAAATTTGTTTTAGCGCACCTGCACCAGAAATAATTAGTAAAACCATAGTTATACCTGAAACTGCAGTCGAATAAATTTTCATAATAGACTCCATAGAGTTTCCCCGGGAAATACCTAAAGTATAAGTACCAATCAAAAGTGTTGTTAGTAAAGCAATTACTGGGTTTCCAATAAAATTAACGAGACTGTATGAAAAGGTATCTATATTTAGAAAACTTGTAATTATTGTAGAAAAACCAATCAATATGACTGGTAATAAAGCTGTCAATATACTATTTGATAAACTTGGAAGCTCTGAGATGTCAAAAGATTTTGAAGCCATAAATTCTTTCAATGGTTTAGCTTCTACTTTTGGGAGATACCTGGTAAGTAATGGACCTGAAATAAAAATAGCAGGTATGGCTAATATGATTCCATATATTAGTGTCTTCCCCAGATCTGCATTAAACATGATTGATAATGCTGATGGTGCTGGATGAGGAGGTAAAAATCCATGGGTAACTGATAAAGCTGCAAGCATGGGAAGTCCAATACCTATAAGTGAGAGCCTGGTTGCTGAAGCTACAGTGAATACCAATGGCACTAAAATTACAAAGCCTACAGAGTAAAACATTGTAATTCCTACAATAAAACCAGTCAACATTACTGCTACTTTTGTATTATTTACTCCGAATATTCTAATTAGTCCATTTGTGATTTGCTGTGCTGCACCACTTTCAGCTACAAGCTTTCCAAGCATGGCTCCAAGACCTAAAATTAGAACTAGAAATCCTAAGGTATTTCCTATTCCAGACTCTATTGATTTAACAACGGAATCCAAAGGCATTCCCTGACCGATTCCTATACCAATTGTTACTATAATAAATGCTATGAATGCGTTTAATCGAAAATAAACTATTAATAAAAATAGGAGCAAAATTCCGATTGATACTACTACTAATGGCATAGGGATATATTCACTTTAGTAGTTAAAGATAATGGATTTTAGATGTAAAAAAACCCTCCATAGAGAGGGTTTAAAAATTTGAAAATTATAATTACCAAGTTTTTACATTCGACATGGTTACCGATCCTAAAAAATCTGAATATTTTGATGTTGCCTTTAGAAATTTTAAAAAAGCCTGTTGTTGAGCTTCGGTTTTAGGTCCCCATCCCAATGCACTTGCATAATCTTCATGAGTCATATACACATAATGAGACTCTCCGTCATTTCCAATTCCATGAGTAAGCTGTCCAAGAGAAATATACCCTATTTGGGGGAAAGCCTTCATTAAAGCAGTAAACTCACTTGCAAAGCTTGCAGGATCTTCCACTCTCCATCTCCAAGATTGAGCCATAGACTTAGTTCCTTTATCTAAATTCATTCTCATCAAAGATGAACCACCTGTAGTTGAAATGACTTCAGCATGTCTTAAAATATTTGAATTATATAACGAATATTTATCGCCGCCCCTTATTTCTCTTAGTTTGGAAAGGCCTTCAACAGATCCTGTAAAAGTTAAATAATGAGTAGCTTCAATATCTTGGGGTTTAAAATTAATATAAGATAATCTGATATTTACTCCAGCAGGCTTTTCAATACTACCATAGAAATCATTAATCATATTGAGAACATGACTTGAGCTTCCAGGTTTAACCTTAATGGCAACTTGTTCGAATGCAATGTTTTGGGCTACAATTATGTTTGAAGCCACAAAAAGCAGTAAAAAAAGAATTTTTTTCATTTTGATTGATTTATAATTATATCTAAATATAAATATTATTAGTGGTTAAGCTCTTAAGTTGAGGTTATTAATATTCAAGTTATAAAAGAAAAATTTTATTCTATAACTTGCGTGCTTCAAAAATTGATTCAATTGAAAATCATATATTTTAGTTCTCTTTTTTTAATGATTAGTTGTTTTGTTAAAGGGCAAGATACTTATAAGCCTCAAAAACTTAAAAAATCAAATATATTGATTGATGGAATCATTAATAACAATGAATGGGAAAATGCTCAAAAAGTTATTTTAGACTATGAAGTAAATCCGGGCAATAATATTACCCCAAAGGAAAATACAACAGCATTTATTACTTACACTGACACCCATTTATATGTTGGAATTTATGCATACGCTAATCCAGAAGAGGTTAGAGCGTCAGTTCGTTCTCGAGACGATTTTGGAATGATTAGCGATGATTTTATTTTGGTCCGCTTCGACACATACGCTGACGGCAGAAATAACTATTTATTACTTTCTAATGCCTTTGGCAGTCAATTGGATGCCAGAGCTATAAATGCACTTACAGATGAAGAACGCTATGATATTAGTTTCAACTTAGAATATGAAACCAATGGAACAATTGTCTCGGATGGCTATCAAGTAGAATTTAAAATTCCTTTCTCATCACTTCCCTTTCCAAACGGCATAAACCAAAAATGGAATTTTAATATAACACGTCAGGCTTTTAGAGAGGGTATTCCTATTGATATTAGAAGTCAACCTTTCGACAGAACAGATCCCTGCCAGGTCTGTCAAACCACAGATAAGTTGATACTTAGCGAAATAACAATTGAAAAAAGAGTAGAATTATTACCTTATGTTACAGCAGGGCTTGGGGGAGAAAAAGATAATATTGATGGACCTTTTAATTATAGTAAACTCAAACCCAACGCTGGACTGGGAGCAAATCTTGACTTAAATAAAAATAGCACACTTGAGATTACACTAAACCCAGATTTTTCGCAAGTAGAAGCTGATGTAACTCAAATTGACATTAACTCTTCTGTAGCCCTTGAATATCCTGAACGAAGACCCTTTTTTAATAGAGGGACAGATATTGTTCAGTATGCAAATGGAGCGTTTTATTCAAGATCCATAAACAACCCACTAATCTCTACAAAACTTATTAGTCAAGGAAAAAAGGAACGGGTTTACTTTCTTTCTGCTATAGACCAAAATTCAATTTATCAGATAGCTGGTGAAGATAGATCTTACTTGGGTCAAGGTGGTCAATCCTTTGTAAATGTGCTTCGTTACCAAAGATTTGTTAATAAAAACACAAGACTTGGACTAATATCAACCAATAGATATTTTAAAAATGGTGGTTATGGAAATCTTTTTGGGACAGACGGTTGGTTTTTATTTTCAAAAAACTGGAGATTGACTTATGAGCTTTCTTTAAATTTTAATGAAGAACCACTAGCAGATTGGATCGACACAGAAGATAGATTACCAAATCGGAGTATAGCTTTAAATGGTGAACGCTTTAACGGTAAATCAATTTATTTTCAATTGTATAGAAATACTCAAAAATGGAAATCTTACTTTACGTACAAAGACATATCCCCTGACTTTCAAGCAGATTTAGGCTTCGTCGTGAAAAATAACAGGAGGTGGGCTACGATTGCACATGCATATCAAATTTTTCCTAATAAACCTGCAATACAATTTTTTAGTATTGGATCAAAAGCAGATGTTTTATATACCTATCAAGATTACTTAAAAACAATAAGTATTGACGGTATCATAAGCCTAAAAACATTATTTAATACCGAAATTAATTATTCTTATGATTGGGATGTTTTTAAAAACTTCTTAGGACGTGATTATAAAAATTTGGCTAGTAATAGATTTGATATTCAAAATAATCCCAGTGAATCCTTTTCAATGAATATAAATTTAGTTTTTGGAAGAGATTTAGCTTACAATGAAGAAAATCCAGAAATTGGAAAAGAATTTAATTTTTTTATAATGCCTGGATTTCAAATAAGCAATAAACTTAAAATTTCTCCTTCAATTCGGTATGCAAAACTTAAAAAATTAAATGAAGATGCCTATTATTATAATGGCTCTATATCTCGATTTTCAGTGCGATATCAATTCAATAATTTCTTTAACATTCGCTTAATATCAGAGTATAATTCATTTACAGAACGCTTCTTTATTCAACCTTTAATTCAATGGAACCCTAATCCATCAACTGTTTTTTATATAGGGGGAAATCAAAATTCTTTAAATGATTTTAATGATGAGGTTAACTCTTTTTTTCGAATTGATCAAACTCAATTCTTCTTAAAGTTTCAGTATTTAATTGGTCTTTGAGAATTAAATAATTTAAATATAAATCAAATCTGCAAATACAAATTTTATATGGATAATTGGAATTCAAATTGTAAGATTTTAAAGTGCTTTATTTTGATTGTATTTTCTTACAATTGCTCAGGTCAAGTTGGTGTTAGAAATGCTTTCGATAATAGAGATATTTATAGTTTAAATTTTTATTCAAACTCAAATGAATCAAACGATGAAGATTCTATAATAAATAGTAATCCATATTTAACACCTTTAATAGATGGTTTTCGATATAATGCTTACCGAGATAAAATTGTTAATGTAGAAGGAGAGGCAATTAATATTGATGAAGTAACTCTAGGAGATTATATTTTTGTTAAAAAAGATTTTTATCCGATTTGGAAAAAGATACCAAAAAATGGGTATCTCATTGATTTAGGCGATCAAAATTATATTCGGATTCAAAAGATTATAAGAGATGACTATAATCCCCGAATGAATAAAAAATCAAACCAAAGGTTTGAACAAAAAGTAACTTACTATAGACAAATTGATAATAAAATCAGGCAGATTAAAAAGAATGAATTTGATAAAACACATTACTTTATTCAGTTAGGGTATATTCAGTCAACTTTGAATAACTATTCAAGAGAAGGATTTAAAAATAGAAATTCCGTTTATTATGGATTAGGAAAAATATTTCATTTAAAAAACACTATGGACATAATAAGCCATTTCTTTTATTCAAAAAATGGAGGATTTAGATATTATAGAGAAATGGAAGAAAATGGGAAAAGTATAATAGTTTATAATACTATAGGATTAGAATTACTATTAAAAAAACAGATAAATAAAATTGGTTTTTTTACCGGCTTTAGAGCAAATTATGCGCTTAAAAGAGAGCAAAGAAAAGCTAGTAGAAGATTATACGGATTTAGATTTAGAGATGAGTATATTTCATTAGAAAATAGTTTAAAAAAGATTGTCCCATTAGGTTTAACTCTTGGTATTTCATTTAGACTTTTGGAATCGATCAACTTCGAAGTGAAATACAATCGTGGCTTATCAGTTACAGGTAAAAATACTGCAGAAAAACTTAGATTAAACTCATTACAGACAGGTTTTACCTACAGATTGTGATTTAATATATTATGGTTTTGATACATATTCAACAGTTCCTTCCCAATCGGGATCAGCAGCACCTTCCCATTTGTTTTTTATAGTATCAAATGAAATAGCATGAACACGACCAAACCGAGCTTTTTCATCAATCATTTTAATAGCATACGATTTTGGATCTAATTTCGCATTCAACTCTTTTATTTCTGAGTGATTTTCGATCCACAAAGTATCTTCAAAAGGATATAATCTTGGTAAAAATAAAGCTTTTTTCAAATCATTTTCCTGCAAAAAATAACGGTGAGCCACTTGAGTTATTGCAGTTATAATTCTGCTTCCACCAGCTGC
>TARA_B100001093_G_scaffold157549_1_pt1 | contig 12699 bp, 20 predicted proteins | sample TARA_B100001093 | Tara Oceans TARA_B100001093 (sample SAMEA2623116) | marine metagenome | biome: marine biome (ENVO:00000447); feature: surface water layer (ENVO:00002042); material: "saline water (ENVO:00002010), including plankton (ENVO:xxxxxxxx)" | depth 5 m
ATACCAGAATCAGTTTGGTTAACACTTCAGGGCACTACCGACAGTTTAATTCCTAATAAAGTAAAAAAAGAATTAAATTTAGATAAAGAAGAGCTCAAAACAATAAGAGCCGCGGATGGATCTAGCCTTAGAACATATGGCGGAAATTTTCCATTTAAAAATGTTCCTGAAGCAAAAGCTTGGATAGATTCTATGAAAGCAAAAGGTAAAAAATTTGCAGAAGAAGGAGTTTATAAGGACATGACTAAAAAGGTTACAAAAGCTCAATATGATAATTTAGAAAATTTATTAAATGATAAAGATTTTATTCAATCACAAAAAAATTCTTTAGAAGGGGTAAAAAAATTGTTTTTGACTTTTGAATCTTTGATGAAAAAAAATCCTAAGCAAAATATTCCATTTGTAGCAGCTATGCTTTCATCAACTAGTGCTTTTCAAGGGCATTTTATGAGAATAGCTTCTCCTGTTACTTTTTATGAAAAAGGCTATAAAGATGTGCCATATCAGCAAGAACACTTAATGCAAGCAAGTTTGGTCGCTAAATATTTATTTTTACAAGCCACAGATGGAAATATTAAAAAATCATTTAAGTATGTTGCTAAAAATTTTCAACAAGGAGCTCTTTCTAATAAGTCGGATGATAAACTTAAAGGTATAGGATATAATGGAGAAAGCTTTACGTATAAAGAAAAAACACCACCAAATTGGTTTATTAAAGATAATATATGGGCTAGATATTTTAATATTAATACAGCTTTACAAGGCGGTGGGTTATTACCTGAAAATTTTGTAATGGCTGGTGGAAAAACTATTGCTGATATTTATAAAGTAAATAATGCTGGATATGGCATAAAAGGAGTTAATTTTAATAATCAAGTTATACAAGATTTTAAAGTTGATGAAATTAATGCACAAGCTGTAAAACAAGTATACAAAGAAAAAGATTTAAATAAAGATTTTAATAACTTTTTAGAAAAAGCCACAGGTATAGGCGCTCAAAAAGTATTTAGTGAAGCTAAAGCAATAGCAAGAGGTAAACAAACAAGAAAAGTATTTGGTGATTATTTTATACCGCCGGGCGCAGAGGATTTTGGCGGATTAATGCACAGAACATTAGCTAAAGGTAAAGTTGGTGAACAACAATTAAAGTTTTATAAAGAAAACTTATATGATCCATTTAATGCCGCTAATGAAAGCATAACAAGAGAAAGAAGAGCATTAACAGATGATTTTAGAGCATTGAAAAAGAAATTAAGCAATGTGCCTAATAAGTTAAAAAATCTTACATCTGGCGGTGATTTTACTATTAGTAATGCAGTTAGAGCTTATATATGGAATAAACAAGGAATGAAAATTCCTGGGTTAAGTGAAACAGATTTAAAATCTTTAATTGATGAAGTTCAAAATGATTCTGAATTATTAGATTTTTCAAATCAATTAATTAATATAACTAAAAGTGATGGTTATGTTAAACCTGAAAATAATTGGCTGAGTGGAAATATTGCTACTGATTTAATGGCATTATTTAATACTAGCAAAAGATCTAAACATTTAGAAGTTTGGCAAAATAATGTTGATCAAATATTTACTAAAGAAAATTTGAACAAATTAGAAGCCGCATACGGTAAAAACTATAGGGTTAATTTAGAAAAAACTTTAGAACGTATGAAAACAGGCATGAATAGAAAATGGGGAGGCAATAAAACGCTACAAGCTTATTTAGATTGGGTTAACGGCTCTGTTGGTGCAATTATGTTTTTAAACACTAGATCTGCCGTGCTCCAAACAATATCTAATGTAAATTATATAAATTTTAAAGATAACAACCCTTTATTAGCTGCTAAAGCTTATGCAAATCAACCGCAATTTTGGAAAGATTTTAAAACTATATTTAATTCAGATTATTTAAGAGAAAGAAGAGGCGGTAACCAAATAAATGTAAATGAAAATGAATTAGCTAAAGCTGCAGAAAAAGACGGTGTGCAAGGCACAATTAGTTTATTATTAAATAAGGGATTTATATTTACAAAAATAGCAGATAGTTTTGCAATTGCTTCAGGTGGCGCCCCTATGTATAGAAATAGAATTAATACATATGTAAAACAAGGTTTATCGCAAAAAGAAGCCGAAGATAAAGCGTTTTTAGATTTTAAAGCAATAACCGAGGAAACTCAACAATCAAGCAGACCAGATAGAATATCTGAACAACAAGCAAGTAATGCTGGTAGACTTTTTTTAGCATTTGCTAACACCCCAATGCAATACAATAGGATTATAAAAAGAAATGCCCAAGACTTAGTTGACGGAAGAGGTGATCCAAAAGAAAAAGTAAGTAAAATAATATATTATAGCACAATACAAAACTTAATATTTAACGCTATGCAAAAAGCTTTATTTGCTTTAGCTTTTGCAGGCGAAGATGAAGATGAAAAAGAAATTGAAAAATATAGCCAAGTGGCAGAGGGAATGGCTGATTCATTGTTAAGGGGATCTGGATTAACAGGTAATGCTGTTGTAGCTATAAAAAATGTTGCAGTTGATATTGCTAAAAGAGCCGGAAATCCTAGGCCTAATTTTCAAGATGCTGTATGGAAAGCGGCTACTATATCTCCACCAATTAATAATAAAATAAGCAAAGGAAGAGGCGCTGGATATTCATTAGGTTATGTAACACCTGAAAATGTATTTGAACCTAAATTAGATAATCCCGCGTTATCAGCTGGAGCTAATATAATATCTGCAGCAACAAATGTTCCATTAGATAGGGCGTTAAGAAAAGCCCAAAATATAGAGGCAGCGATGAGTGACGAAGCAGAGTGGTGGCAAACAACAGCATTATTAATGGGTTGGGGAACTTGGGAACTTGGTATGGAAAATGAAAAAGATAAAAAAGAAAAGCTAATAAAAAGAAAATCTATAAATAGACAAACTATAAAAAGAGAATCAATAACAAGAAAATAATTATGGCAAAAGACGCATGTTATAAAAAAGTAAAAGCAAGGTACAAAGTATTCCCATCAGCATATGCTAGTGGTGCTATCGCTAAATGTAGAAAAGTTGGCGCTAAAAATTGGGGTAACAAATCTAAAAAGAAATAATAATGAAAGATAAAAAGTTCAAACCGCATAAAATGTATTGTAAAGACGGTAGTGTTAAAAATGCAAAAACACTTGCTGATCATTTAAAATTTAAAAAGAAAGGGTGTGGTCATACACCAATGAAGAAAAAGTAATGGCTGATCCAGCAAAAGGTACAGGTAAAAAACCTAAAGGAAGCAGTAGGCGTTTATATACAGATGAAAATCCTAAAGATACGATGCGTATAAAGTATGCAACTGTAAAGGACGCCACTGCTACTTGCTCTAAGGTTATAAAATCTAGTAAATCTTTTGCTAGAAAAATACAAATATTAACTGTAATGGAACAAAGGGCTAGATATGGTAAAAAGCCAAGGCAATCTAAAATAGCAACAGCTTGTAAAAATAAACTGAGAAAAAAACATGGCAGTAAGAAAAACTAAAAAAGGGGCAGCACTTAAGCGTTGGTTTAAAGAAAAATGGATTGACGTAAGAACAGGTAAACCTTGCGGTAGACGTAAAGGTGAAAAAAGAGGTACACCTTATTGTAGGCCTAGTAAAAGAATATCTAGTAAAACAGTAAAAACAGCTAGCGAAATGTCTGCTTCTGAAAAAGCTGCTAAGATAAAAGAAAAAAAATCTTTAGGACAGCCAGCGGGCAAACCAAGAAGAGTAAAAAATGTTAAAAGAAGAAAAAAATAGGTGATTACATATAGTATACAAAATTAAGTTATGGCAACAGAAATATCAGAAAATACTCAATTAAAACTAGACCTAAAAACAATTGGAATAATTGTGGTAGGAGCAATATCACTTGCAAGTATGTATTTTGTAATGGCAGCTGACATAGAAGAAGCTAAGAAGCTACCTAAACCACCAATCGGGGAGGTTGAGTTTAAGTATAAAGACGAAATGATTCGTAAAACAATTGAATTAACTCAAAAAGACGTGGAAGCAATAAAATCCGATGTAGAATCTATGAAGATAACATTAGAAAAATTAGATTCAAGGCTTTACGATCTTGCAAGATAAATATGAAATATTTAAAATTATTACTATTATTATTTACCATAGGAGGTTATTCGCAATATAAAGACGGTATATCAGTTGTTCAGTTTAGTGCAGAGTTTGTAAAAGATAATGAAATATCTTTAAAAAAATTTAATGATCACAATATATATGCTTTCTATCTCAGCAAACATTCAAATCATTTTACAGATGAAAATATAATATATATACCAACTGTCATGTTATTTCATGATGGCGAACAAATATTAAAAATTGAATCGGGTGTAACTTTAAAACTTCCCGAAGATACAATAGCAAGGATAGAAGATGCTATAGACGAAATACTATCCAACAAATTTTAACATATGAAAAAATTACTATTTACATTTTGTTTATTAATTTCTTTTAATTCTAATGGTCAATTTTTAAAAGAGCTGTATAATGACTTTTTAAAATATGGTACATTTTATGTAGCAGGAGATGCTTCAAACGCCTATGAACAAACATACAAAGATTACTTTGTAGAAAGACCAGAAGATGGTAATCTATATGATATACCAAGAGTAATTGACGTAACTGACTATTATCCAATGGATTACCGTATTGGCGTAGGCTTTAGAAAATTAGCTCGATTTGGTTACGAAGTAAAAGCTAAAGAATATTATGACGGTACTGAAAACAATAAATCATTATCAGCACCCACATCATCAGTTAAAGGTTTAGAATATTTATTTCATTATGAAAAAGAACGTGAACGTGGGGAAGAATTTTTTAATTCAAGGTTTTTTATAAGGCATGTAGGCAAGTACCATATTGTAAAATTAGAACAAAGAGAGCAAGGTAATGTTGGTTTTAAATATCAATCAGCTGAATTAAGAGGTAGATTACCAATAGGTAAAAAATTTAGTTTATCTGCGGGCGCAATATACCGTACACATCAAACACCATATGGCTATAATCCAATTGAAATATGGTTAAATGAAACACAAATATATACTGACCCTGAAGGTAATGAATTTGAATATCCTAAAAACCCATGGTATACTCTTGGGTTTGAATACGGATATACTGATCATAGAACTAAGTATACAGATTTAAACACAGGTGAAGAAAGATATGATTGGATATGGAAAGATAGTGAAGGTAAAATTGTTGCTTGGAGTGACAAAGATTTTAGAGATGAAATATTTGGCGGGTTAATGAATTTATACAATAGAGAACAATGGGATTTATTAGATGGTTTCGGTGAGATTGCACCAATAGTGGGATTTGACTTCTATCATTATAGAAAAAACTTTTGGCTACACGCTTATGGTAATTACATACTACCATATCACGAATACATTGTTGGGGATGAAAACGTAAGTTATCTTAATCGTAACAACTGGGGAAAAGGGGGTTTGAGAGAAGACGCAATGTTGGAACAATGGGATGATTACCAAGCTGGAATAATATTTGGTTGGAAATTAAGCAAAGCAATAGGAATATTTGCTGAAGGAGAATACACTAAATTTTGGGATTCAGAAATTTATAATTCTTCTGTCGGCGTAAACTTTACATTTAGATAAAAATATGGCAACAAAAATTGGAGAAGAAACTCAAGTACAACTTGACCTAAAAACGATTGGAATGATCGTTGGGGGAGCAATAGCTTTAGCGGGTATGTATTTTACTCTGCAAAGCGATATTAAAGAACTACAAAATCAAGTAGCACCAGAAGAATTTGTAAAACAGATGGAATTCCAACTGAAAGACGAATTAATTCGTACAACAATAATACAAATTGAAAAGTCTACTGAAACGTTAAAAGAAGATATACAAGAAAATAAAGAACAAATAGAAAAAAATACAGATAAAATTTACGAACTATCAAGATGAAAAATTTAATTACAATTATATTATTAATGTTTGCTTTTACAGTAAACGCACAAGACATGACTTTACTCCATATCAATGCAAAATGGAATGATAGAAATGATTACAATTTACAGGGCCTTCGTAACGTTAAAATAAATAAGGCTTGGTTAGAAGATCAAACAGCAGAATTTAAATCACAAGTAAAAGCTGTACCAACAATTGTACTAATAGGGAAAGACGGTAAACCAAAAGGCCAATGGACAGCGGATTTATCTTTTAAATTAACTGTACCAAAAGAAGAAATACAACAAAGAATTAATTTACTTTTATTTGAAGAAAAATAAATAAATGAAAAACATAAGCGAACACGTTACATACAAAGAAGGTGTGTATAGCATAACTGCTTTAAGGCTAGGTTTAAATAACGACCCTACAAAAACTCATTTAGCTAACATGGAGTTATTAGCAGAAAAAATATTCGAGCCTCTTAGAAAGCACGTAAATGGCCCTATAAAGATTAATTCATTCTATCGCGGACCTGAATTAAATAAAGCGATCGGAGGAAGCCCCAAATCACAACATTGTGAGGGAAGAGCTCTGGATATTGATGATAATTACGGATATATGTCTAATGCAAATATGTTTGAATATATAAAAAATAATTTATCGTTCGACCAAATGATATGGGAATTCGGAAATTCTGATAACCCTGATTGGGTTCACGTAAGTTATGTAAATGAAGAGGCTAATAGAAATAGATGTTTATTAGCTTATAAAGATGAAAATAACAAAACAAAATATAAAACTATATAAATATGAATTGTCCATTCTGCACTATATGTATATGTAAATAAAAAAAGGGGACTCATAATGATCCCCTTTCTTATTATAACTAACTCCCACCTAACCACTCATTTCCTCCGCTGGTGATCAATCCAGCGAACGTTAGTTATCCATCACACGCCAAACAATCTTCATCCATTGCTGATTCAGCAATATCCCCTCTAAGAACAGACTCTGTTCTCATATAATATAAAGTTTTAATACCTTTCTTCCAAGCTTCCATATGGACTTTATTAATCCATTTAGGTGTTGCTATTGCAGGAAAAGCTAAATTCAAGCTAACCGATTGATCAATATATTGTTGACGTATACCAGCTTGGTTTACTAATTCTAATTGATTAATTTCTTTGAAAGTTTTGAATATTTCTTTGACGGGGATGTCGTGTGGTCCATGCGTAATGCTGTCTAATTGTTTTAAACCTTGTATAGACCCTCCGTCTTTTAGTATCTTGTTCCATATTCTTTCGTTATCTATTTTATTTTTTCTTAATATTTTTTTAAGAGTTGGGTTTTTACGAATAAAAGTGCCCTTTGCGCTTTGTTCTGTAAATACATTAGCTGCCCACGGTTCAACACCCGGGCTAACGTTTCCACTAAGCTTAGAGTTAGAGACAGTAGGAGCAATAGCGCGTAGGTGGGTATTACGTAAACCAGTACCGACACACCAAAGAGGTTCTCCAAAAATTTCTGCCATAGCTCGTGAAGCTCGTTCAGACTCGATTTTAATTTGTGAAAATATTTTTCTTGTTTCATATTGTGATAATAATCCTTCAAATGGTAAACCTTTTTCCTGTAAATATGTATGCCAGCCAAGCACACCTAGCCCTAATGCTCTGCCTTTTTCAGCAGATCGTACAGAGTTATGAAAGCCAACTTTACCTTTTGATTTTTGTATAAATTCTTCTAACACGCCGTCAAGAAACCAAGTGGCGTCATATATTAAATTGGTTCCCTTCCATTCATCATATTTAGCTAAGTTTAATGATGATAAACAACAAACAAAAGAATGTGACTCATCGGTATGTAATGTAATTTCACTACATATATTTGTCATATGTACTTTTAATCCGTGTTTTTTATAAGCATCTGGGTTATTTTTGTTTGTATTTCCCTTAAATAAAATATAAGGTTCTCCAGTTGCTTTACGTTTTTGTAATAGCTTACCCCATAGCCTCCTCGCTGCTTTATCTCCGTTATCAAGTCTTCGCATGAACTTGTCGCCGACCACAACGCACTGGTGTAAGTTGAGCGATTGACGATTAATGTCTCCTTTAGGTTCTCGTATTTCCAACCACTCTTCAAAATCGGGGTGGTCAATATTAATATTAACGCTTGCAGCTCCTCTTCGGACAGATCCTTGGTTCGTTGCGAGTATAGTGCTATCGTAGATTTTACAAAAAGGCACAGTTCCATCAGATGTTCCATTTCCAGTTATGTTTGCACCAGCGGGTCTAATCATATTAAGTCCAATGCCAACTCCACCGCCGTGCTTTGCGAGTAGCATCATCTCTAAATTTTTCATGCCAATGTCATAAATGCTGTCAGCAACATCTATCCCAAAGCATGATATAGGCAATCCTCGATCTGTGCCAGTATTAGATAACACCGGAGAGGCTAAACATAGCCAACCTTTCCATATATATTCAAAAAAAGTTTCAGCTAATTCTGGGCGATTTAAACGCTTGGCTACAGTTGTGCAAACTCTTACATAAGCGTCTTTTGGTGTTTCATCATTAATTAAATAACCCCCAGCGATTGTTTTTTTATATACATCTGTATCACCCCAGTTAGGATAATCCGTTCCCTTTTTCCAATTGTTGTTCCACATTTTCTAAATCTTTTAATTTATCTACTAATTTAACCCACTCATCTTTTCCAATATGTAATTGAAATGCGGTAAGTGTACCTTGAGTTAATGTTTTTAGGCTCTCTATTTCTTTAAATGCGTTTGTTAAAGCACCACCTAATATTTCATTTTGTTCTTGCAATTTTTTAATATTTTTTTGTACTCCCATATTATTTGATTAAATGTGTTATCCAAGCAATTAAACCATTAATGTTTAATGCTACTAAATTCCATTGTTTTCTTGATGCTGTTTGTATCATCACACATATAAAACCAACTATATATAGCGCTGGTTCAATAGTCCATTGCGCTGCAACTAAAAAGCCGGCTCCCATATATCCAATACGGGTAGCCATTCTTTCTAGTGGACCTAGTTGCCTTCTTCTTTCAACAAGAAACTTTTTTATTTTATAACTTACCATATATCTTCAAAGTCTTCTCCTTCATTGGCTTTTGAATAATCAGTTGGCCTAACAGCAAAGAAATCAGTGTGAGTATGGCCTCCGGTAAGATGATCAAACCAAGCCATTTTATCAATTGCTTTCTGGTCATAAAATGTAAAGTCGCGTAATACTCCATCTTTTTCTTGATATTTTTTAGTTGTATATCCAAGTTCCGCAAGCTTATCACCAACTCTTTTCTTAATAAAATGACAAAGATCATATTTTGTTATGCCATCTATATCACCCATTTCAAATATTTTATTGATATAAGTCATTTCAGCATTGTGCATTGTTAATGCAGCTTCAAATATATGAGGTTCGCATTCCTGTTTTAATCCTGGTATTTGTGAGCACATATGTCTAAACAATTGACAACCCATTTTACTGTGAAGAGATTCATCTCTTACAGACCATTTCATCTGCTGCCCAATGCCTTTAAGTAAATTCCGTAACTGAAAGCTGTAAAGCACGGCAAAAGCAGAGTATAAAGAAACTCCTTCTGCGAAAGCACTAAAAACAGCCAATGACTTTCCGATACCCACGGGATCGTTGCCACTATATGCAACAAGGTTATCAAAACGCTGAGCCGTAGCAGGTTCATGTAAAAAAGCTTCATAATCTTCGAGTCCAAGTGTTTCATTTAAATAACTATAAGCTACAGCATGTATTGTTTCTTGTGAGCCGAACATCATAGCCATTTGCTGTATCTCATGTTTAGGAAACCACGATACGACTTTTTGTGTCCAATAATCAGACACTGCACATTCAGTTTGTGCAAAACCTAATAGTATATTACCTACTAAGTTTTTTTCTTCTGGTGTTAATTTTTCATTCCAGTCTTTAACATCGCCACTCATTGGTATTTCAGTGTGTAACCAAAAAGCTTGTGCTTGTTTTAACCAACCTTCTGTGTAATATTCTGGATATTCAAAAGGCTTATAAGGTATTCTTTCTGTAAATATTGGTGCTGCCATATTAATTTTCTTTTTCTATTGCTAAATCTACAAATGGTAAATAAAATACCGTTTGCGTGTGGGTTGGTCCCTGATAAGTTCTAACTCCAAATAAAATACCTGGATATAAGCCTAATGCCATAGACCAATCTTTTTTATCTGCCTTGCCCTCTGTATTTTTTGACATAATTTTTACTTGATTTTATATTACTTGATTTAGACTTAGCGTGAACACCAGGTCTTTTCTTTTTACTTCTTCGAGTGTATTGATATATATTTATTTTTTTAGCCATAACATTTTACATTGTATTTATTATGTATAAATTCTAGGTCTTTCCATTTTAAGTGACCACGTGAATCAACTGACCATTTAATAAACGTATCAATTTTACGTTCTTTATATTTCCTTCTAGCTAAATGCTTTGAGGTCTCTTTAATATTTCTATTACGCGGTCGCATTCTTTTTGATTTTGTGGTTTAAATAAAATATAGCTTGGGAACTGCTGTGTTACCAATCTTTTGAATAATTTCCATCTCATTGGAAAAGATTCATTAGGTCTACCTTTTGTCTCAATAATAAAGTCTTTACCAATAAAATCTGGTGTATACTTTATAGGTAACACTCTTTTGCTACCTCTATTTTTAAATAATCCTTTACTATTAGCTTGTCTTTCATAGGCTTCATTATCAAAATGAAACCCATTTAATAATACAAATGTTTCTCCTTCGTATTTAGCTCGTATGTTTGCTTTTTTCAAAGCCATATACATATATTTTTCTAAGCCAGACGCAAAGGTTATTCCATCGTATTCAACTTTTTTTGAAACTACAGGACCTCTTTTTTTCTTTCTAAAGTACTTCTTCCTCATGAATTTCAATTTCTTTTACAAATGTTCCATTAATCATTTTGCCTCTTCTTGTAGCTATTTCTGAATAAGCTGTTTCAATACAATCTTCAATTAAGAAACCTTCAAGATAAGCTAAGTTTGTTAATACAACAGTTATATCACCAATAGCATCTTTAATTTCTGCTTTGTCATTACTTAGTAATGCCTTTGCTAATTCACCAGCTTCTTCTTGAAGCTTAACATACTGAGTATGGCTATTGCCTTTTTCATATATTTTTCTAGTAGCGGCCCAATTTCTGATTAAATCAAAAATAGCATTACCAGAAACAGGTAATTCATTCGGTTCAGTTGTGCCTGGTTTAAATTTAGTTATATGTTCCTGTAAGCTTTCTAGGCTATTTATTCCAGTAAATGCTTCCCATAAAGCTTTATTATATACATAGCTTCTATCGCTATTATATCTAGATATAAGTGCATTATTAGAAATCCAATCTGCTAATTTATTACATAATAATATTTTACCAAATTCTGTTTTCCATGTTAATCCGAGCTGATCATGTAGTCTGCCTCTTAGTTTTGTTAAAGGCACTGGGAATGTTGTGGTTTGTTCGGTTACGTTTATTTTCATTTTAAATAAATTTTTATAAAGTTTAGTGTCTTTTCTATATCCGAAAGACTTTTGAAGTTCTATTTCCTTCTTAGATATATAATCAATATCTGTAGAAGATTCTAGAACTTCATATTCTCCAGGTTTATAACCCTGCACTTGCGTAACCCTCTTATTAAGATTACGTGTTACACCAATTTTTTTACCCGGAATGTGATATAAATAATATGTCATTTTCCAACATTTAATTTTGCCGGTATAGTTGGCAAAGGATTATAATTAATTAATTCAAATTGTTTTTTCTTGGGTATTTGTAACCCAGGGTTACTTCTGTGTCCTCCTTTAAATATAATACCATCTCCGTGTATTTTTAATTTTGGTAATTCTATATCCCCAGGATTTCTATAAATATATGTTTCCGCGGCGTCAACATGATTTAAATACAAATGGCAATCGCCAAGCTGGCCTATCAACTTACCTGGTTTGTATTCTGTATTAACACAAAGTAATTCAAGTAATATACCGTACATTGCAATATCATATGGCAACCCTAAGAACACATCCGCAGATCTTTGAATCCACATTAAGTCCATTTTATCATCATTGATATTGACTTGTATAGCATAATGGCACGGAGGTAAAACCATATTTTTTAATTTATCGGGTCTCCACGCACTTAGTATATGTCTTCTAGACATTGGGTCAACCATGATATTATAAATCAAATTCATAAGTTGATCATAGCCATTAAAGTCCCGCCATTGCGCGCCATATACAGGGCCAAGCTTACCATCTTGTCTACCAGATCTTTTGTAATCATCATCCCAATAATGAACGCCATTTTCATGCAAGTATCCTAAATCGGTTCTTCCATTCATAATCCATAGCAATTCACTTATAGCGTGATTAAAATACATTTTCTTTCCAACTAATAGTGGGAAACCTAATGCCATATCGTGTACAATTTGTCTACCAAACAAAGACTTAGTACCTACACCTGTTCTATCTTTTTTAGTTGGTGCTGATTGTAATAAGTTTGCTAGTAAAGCCCTATATTCATTTTCTATATTTATCATAATAATATTTACACATTTTATAATACTCTACCCATAATGTATGTTTATCATAAACAGATGGCGCAAAGTTACATTTTTCTCCTTTTTTATATGGCCCTAAGTTTATACATATTTTCCATTTACCATTTTCATTTGTACCCCA
>TARA_B100001093_G_scaffold70315_1_pt1 | contig 12681 bp, 10 predicted proteins | sample TARA_B100001093 | Tara Oceans TARA_B100001093 (sample SAMEA2623116) | marine metagenome | biome: marine biome (ENVO:00000447); feature: surface water layer (ENVO:00002042); material: "saline water (ENVO:00002010), including plankton (ENVO:xxxxxxxx)" | depth 5 m
CTTCTTCCAATGCGGTCTCAAACATACCGTCAAAATAATCCTCAGCCACAATCGACCGGCTTTGCGTATGAACCGTACCGGCAAGCGCCAATAGCGCCGCCGGATAACAAGCCGCCGGATCATTATTCGCCAGCGAGCCACCTATCGTGCCGCGATTGCGGACCTGCCGGTCGCCGATATGTGCGGCCAGATGCGTCAGCGCTGGAATGGCCTTTTGCACCAACGCAGATTCCGCAACATCAACATGACGCGTCATCGCCCCAATCCGGATCGCACTGCCCTCATCATCTATTGAGGATAGGCCGCAAGCAGACAGATCAACCAGGCAATCAGGATTGGCCAGCCGCTGCTTCAAGGTGGGTATCAAGGTCATGCCACCAGCCAGAAACTTGCCATCATTGGCTGATTTCAGGCCTTTCACCGCATCGTCAATATCACGCGCTTTAACATATTTTGTTGAATACATTTTCGTTCCTTATATCTATTCGCTGTACATTTTCCCAGCGGCATCCTGTATTGATTTAACAATGTTGTGATAGCCCGTGCAGCGGCAGATATTTCCCTCTAACCCTTCACGGATTTCACGCTCGGACAGGGTTTTATTTTTTGTCACAAGCTCAATCGCGCTCATCACCATCCCCGGCGTGCAAAACCCGCATTGCAGACCATGGTTCTCATGAAACGCTTGCTGCATCGGGTGTAACTCATGACCATTGGCGATACCCTCAATCGTCGTGACATCCGCGCCGTCAAGCTGCGCTGCTAAAATGCTGCATGATTTGATCGACTCGCCATTCACAAGGACATTACAGGCGCCGCACTGGCTGGTATCGCACCCAACATGTGTTCCAGTCAGCCCCAAGGTCTCGCGCAAAAATGAAACCAGCAGGGCATTGGCTGGAACATCATGGCTTACACTCGTCCCATTTACCTTCATTGCTACAGTTGGCATATAAGTTTCCTCCCAATTAACTGTCAAATATTGACGCTGCAACTAAATCTCTAACGCGTCTAAGAAACGCCGCTACCAGTCCAGCGCTTTACTGCTGGCAAATGGATATCGAGAAGATCAAGCGCACGACCAACCGTTTGGTCAATGATATCATCCAATGTTTTCGGCCGCGTATAGAACCCTGGAACTGGTGGCATGACAATGGCTCCAGCCTGGGTCGCCTGATCCATCAGCCTAATATGGCCCGCATGAAATGGGGTTTCACGAAGCATCAAAACCACGCGGCGCCGTTCTTTCAAACAAACATCAGCAGCGCGGGCGGTCAGTTCCTCGTTAAAACAATTGGCAATCGCACTTAGAGTTTTGATTGAGCAGGGCGCAACCAGCATACCATTGGTTTGAAACGAGCCAGATGAGATTGCTGCACCAATATCTTTGTGGTTATAAAGTTGATCGGCGAGCAGCTTGATTTGATCCGGCGTATAATCAACTTCGGCAAGAGCTGTACGGTAGGCGGATGGGGTAATGATGGCATGCGATTCAACATCATCAATTTGTCGCAATAGCTCTAGCGCGCGGATGCCATAGATCACCCCTGATGCACCAGTTATTGCTATAATTACACGTCGCATTCATTTCCCTCTCATCATCTTGGATCCCTTTATCTTGAGGCGATCTGTCGCCGCTTCAAAGCTTCGGCCACAACCGCACTTTGAAAATTCAAAGTCGGCCCCAAAGCCTATTCAGCCAGTCTTATTCTTCACCAACCATAATTTTTTCAAAATTATTAAAAAACGCTTTTGATAGTTTTTTTGCGGTGCTTTCAATCAATCTTGCACCCAATTGTGCAATTTTCCCTCCGGTCTCTGCCGTTGCGCTATATCGTAGCAGCGTCTCATTACCTTGATCCACCAGTTCAACGTCAGCCCCACCTTTAGCAAAGCCGGCAAGCCCACCATCACCGGCACCAGAAAGCGTTAAATGATATGGCGCGCGGGAAACATCCAAACTCACAGTGCCAGAAAATTTAGCTTTGACTGGACCAATTTTCAAAACAACTTTTGCGGCAAAATCAGTGTCACTAGTCTTTTCCAGCTCTTCACAACCAGGGATGCAGCGCTTCAAAACCTCCGGATCAATTAGACTGACAAAGACAGTGTCAAGCTGGCCCGGGATGATAATTTCGTCGGCTAAATTCATAGTTATTCCTCAGATTCATAGTTGGTCTTTAAATGCAATTTTACCGTTGGTTATTAATTTCTGGTTGCAAAAAACAAGTTTGGGAGGTTAGACAACATCCATTGATGCCAAAATCCGCGCAATCACATCTGGAACCTCAAGTGGGGTAAAATGGCGCGCCTTTGGAATCACCGTCAAATTTGAGTTGGAGATCGCTCCATGCATTTTCTCAGCCATTGCTACTGGTGTGGCATAGTCTTCTTCACCAACAATAATTTCGCACGGAACCGTTATATTGCTGAGGGCGGCGCTTTGATTGCAACGACCCAGCATTCTGCAAGTTTCAAGATAAGCAGCAGGATCATTCGCCACAAAGACCTCGATCGCATGTTCAACAACAGCGTCGTTCTTGGCGCAAAAATTTTCTGAAAACCAACGCGTCTTCTGAAAGCCGGTCATGCTTGCCATACCGCCGGTAACTGCTTTCTGTCCACGTTCCTCCCAATCCACGATAGACGTCTCACCATACCAAGCAGTTGTATCGATCAGCGCAAGACCAGCAGTATGTTGTGGATAAAGCGCAGCAAAGGTTAGTGCAACGCAGCCCCCCATCGACGCACCACCAACAATTACTTTATCCCATTCGGCCTGGTCTAAAACAGCGGCAAGGTCACCGGCAAATAGCTCAACACTGAAAGGGCCTTGAGGCTTGTCTGATGCGCCATGTCCGCGGCAATCGATAGCAAGTATCTCAAAGTCAGACCCAAGCTCGATTGCAGTGGCCTCCCAAAACTCGGCAACCATCGCAAGCGAGTGAACAAGTACCAGTCTCTTTGTAGGCGTTTTTTTGTTCTCAGAGCTACCTGACCAAATCACATAGCGAATTTTGGTGCTATCGTTTGCTGTGGCAATATATTCGGTTTTCATTATGCTGTTCATGATAGTTCCACCATTCCGTCGCCGACATATTCTTGGCGAACTCTAACGTCAAGGACAAACGCTGCCCCATTTTCAACGCGTTCAAGGCTATGTATTAACGCTGCTTGAAGATCTGCTAAATCAATAATTGGGGCGGGCGCTTCTAGACCCATACCGCGTGCCAGACCAGCAAGATCTGGCTCAGGCCCCTGCATTCTCTGACCAATTGACGCATTTTCTTCAGCTCGCCCGCGATGTCGCGCAATTTTAATCTGGTGATCTTCATCATTATAATAAGAATGGTTATTTGCGATCAAGAACAGGATTGGCAGCTTTAGGGTAGCTGCATTCCAGATTGCTGTTAATCCCATTGTAAAGTCGCCATCACCAAGTATTGCCACGGCGCGGCGTTTCGAGCCTATTTCTCGAAGACCAAGTGCTGCCCCGACAGCAATTGACGTTCCGGCACCAAGACCCCCACCACCGGTGTGGCCCAAGAAGCCAAGTGGATGAGTTATTTCATTTGCATTGAGTGGCCAGCCAAGCGGCCGGCCGGTAATGCAAATCTCTCGATCTTTAGTAGCGTGAAAAAACGCCAACGCCAGATCCATTAGACCAATTTCACCTTTGCCTTCAAGCTTTGGTAAATCCCAACCTTGCAAAGGTATTGCAGGCACGGGTTTCTCAAGACCATCAAGCAGCGCAGCAACCGTAGTGCTCGTTACCGTTGGTATCGACACATCGACAGCTGGCAACCCGCCATAATCCATGTTCCACCCACGATGCATGTGAAAATCATTCGATACATTAATCACTGGCGGACGCGACGTGCCTGCGGGAAATGCCAATTTCAATGCATTGCCGCCATCCAACCAATCAAGCATCAGGATCGCATCGGCAGACTGGATTGCCGCAAGCACAGCGCCTTTCAGACGCCACCCTGTCTCGCCGATAAATAATGGATGCGTTGTTGGAAAACCGGCTGGTAATTTCATATGTGTCGCCGTGCGGGCATTCAATCGCTCGGCAAGCTTAATCCGGTTATTCCATTCCGCCTCACTGCGGCCCCCACGGCCACAGAAAATAAATGGGCGCTTGGCCCTGGAAAGGATCCCCAGCGCCTCTGCAAGTGCAGCTTTGGGTGGTTCTGCATTGTCCGGACTTGAGAAATGCGAGATATCATCAAATGTCGGCCTAACGTCGATTTTCTGCTCTTGAATAGACACGTCAAGATTTACATAGACGGGTCCTGACGGCGCTGTATTCGTCAGTATTATGCCTCGTCGAATAGACTCGACGGCAGCCTCTGGAGATGCAGGCTGATCGTCCCATTTGGTAAAGCCCCGTACCATACTACCCTGATCAATAGTTGTGTGGATCCATTCAATCCATGGTCGACGTTTTGCAGCATCCAGCGGTCCCGTCGCGCCCAGAATGAGCATCGGCACCCGGTCACACCAAGCATTGAACACCCCCATCGACGCATGCATCAAGCCAACATTGGAATGAACGGCTACTGCCAGGGCCTTGTCAGTGATTTTCGCATAGCCTTGGGCAATACCAACGGCATGTTCTTCATGCATACAGGTTATAATCTCAGGCGTTTGATTACCAAGATGATTTACCAAGCTATCATGCAGCCCACGATAACTTGCTCCAGGGTTCAAGCAGATATAGGGAAAACGCTGTTCGCGTAATGCCTCAGCAATTATATCACTGCCATAAAGCTGATGATCGGGCAGATCCACGTGAACTGGAAATTTACTTGACGGGTGATTCATTCGAAAGCCTCAAACGTCCTATATCATATTACCGCTTAAGCGCCGTAGATTAACAAATAAATCCCCTAGTAGAGATTGTGGCCATGGAATGTGCAAGAGCTCGTGAAAAAGGAACCAAATGCCAATAAGAAACGGAATAATTATAAATATTGCATTAATTGGCTTTGCCTTGCCTTCGATGGTCATATAGCAAAACACAAACAATCCAATTGCTGGCAACATACCTAATAGAGTTACACCAATTACCAGAAAAACCAGCCAAACAATTTGGCGCATTGCTTCCGGGAATGGTTCACTACTCTCAGTATTCAATGGAGGAATCTTGCCAAAATAGCGGAAAATTAAAAATCCAAGGGCAGCTACCAGGCCAGCACATGCGATTGATTGTGGCAACATTTTTGCCGGAACTTCCCAGCCTGCTGATGAGAAAAAGACATAAAACATTAGGGCTATTACACCCGCCCACAGAGACAGATCAGCAATTACCTCCTGGCGCGAGGCATAACTTACGCCTACGGATCCTTGTTCTGCTGATTTATCAGGTGCCGCATTCTCTTTTGTTTGCCAGCTTGGAAGAAACCTTACAACTAATGGGCGCACCAAGAGAAACAAAATTATCGAGATAGCAACAAATGGTATCGGTTTTAACATCCACTCTAAACCATAGCGCAGATGCGAAATGAACAAATAATTCTCCACTAACCCGCCAAGAACAAAGGCAAGGATCAGAGGTGGCCGAGGCCAGTTAAGGCGCTTCATTACCCAGCCAAGCACACCAAAAGCCAGGAGCACAATTAGATCAGCATAATCCTTGGCTCCTTGGTATGCACCGATGACCATTATACCAAAAACTAGCGGCACAAGAATGCCAGCTCGAATTGTCGCAATCTTTGCAAAATGCCCAGCTAGCAGGAAGCACAGGCCAGCGCCAAGAATGTTGGCAATGGCAACCGTCCAAATCAAGGTGAATGTGACATCCAGCTGTTCATCAAGCATCTTAGGGCCAGGGGCAATTCCATGTATTAAAAAAGCTCCCAGCAAGATTGCCATCGATGCAGACCCAGGCACACCAAAGGCTAGCGTTGGAACCAGTGCTCCACCTTCTTTTGCATTATTTGCGCTCTCTGAGGCAATAACACCTCTTACATCACCTTTTCCAAATGTTTCCTTTGCACCAGGGAGAGATCTTGCAGCATAGCCATAAGCAATCCAGTCTATGACATTAGCACCCAAACCGGGGATTGCACCCAACAAAGTGCCAATACTTGAACATCGGAGCACAAGCCACCAGTTCGTTAAAACATCGCGCATCCCAGATAACTGGTCCCAAGCCGACACTTTATCCGACTTCTTGGCAATGCTGCGGCGCGATGCTCCAAGGTCAATCATCTCAGGGACAGCAAAAAGGCCAAGAGCGACTGGAACAAGGCTCAAACCGTCCCAGAGATAAAAATTGTCAAAAGTCCAACGCAGCTCGCCAGTCTGGGGTTCATCCCCAATCGTTGCAAAAAGCAGCCCCAAACAGGCCGCCACAAGCCCTTTGAACAAGGCTCGATGACTTAAGGAGACAATGAGTGTAAGTCCCAGCAGGCAAATCGCTAACAGTTCTGGGGTCCCAACCGCCATAATAAAAGGGCGAATTACCGGGATTGATATAGCAAGAATAGCGGCGCCAAAAAGCCCACCACAAACCGATGCTGTAAATGCAGCGCCGTAAGCGCGCCCCGCCTCACCGTTCTTCGCCATCGGATAGCCGTCCAAGACAGTTGCAGCAGATCCGGTTGTCCCAGGCACGCCAAACAAAACAGCAGGTATTGTGTCCGATGTTGTCGTCACAGACTGCACTCCAACTAAGAAAGCCAATGCGGTGTAGGGATCAAGGGCAAATGTGAAAGGCAACAAAAGCGCGAGACCAACCAGACCACCGATACCGGGGATAACACCAATCATCAAACCAAGCAGTGTTCCCAGAGCAACAAACAACATGCGATTGGGATCTGTTATGATTAAAAACGCCTCGGCTGCTGCCTCAAGCATAAAAATTCTCCATACTGCTTCTCAAAGCCCCCAAATGAACACTCTGTTTTCAGGGGTAAAACGCAGTTTCTTGGTATAATGTATGACGATAATACTAGACTTACAAACTGTTTTTTGGTTTGATAATGTTCTCAGAAAAACCATCTATAAAATTGTTCAATGCGCCAAGAGACACTCTTTGGTGAAACAAAATGGGAGGAACAAAATGAACTTGTTGAAAACAGCCCGTACTATTGTGGCAGCTAGCGCAGCGTTCGCATCGGCAACCATGATTAACTCGGTTGCACAAGCCCAATCGCTTGAAGACACTTACAAGGGTAAAACTGTCACAATCATGCTTGGACACCCCCCAGGTGGCTCTTATGATTTGTACTCTCAGCTTGCAGCGGAGTTTCTTGGCAAACACATCCCCGGCAACCCAGAGATCATTGTTCAACACCGCCCTGGTGGCGGTGGGCGCAAAGGCGCGTCATTCTTTATCAACAAAACCGAACCTGACGGCATGACATTCGGCGTATTCCCAGACAGCCTTGGGCAAATTCAGTTTACGAGACCAAAAGCTGCGAAGTGGGATGCAAAAAAATTCCGATACATTGGTCGTTTTTCGACTGCAAATGTCGGCTTTGCTGTTCGAGTGGATAAAGCTAAATCAATTGACGAGATGCGTAGTAAAGAGTTGGTGGTCGCATGCACAAGCAAAAATGCCCGAGCAGCCCAGCAAGCTGCCGCGCTTCATAACTATGCGGGTTTCAATTTCAAGCTTGTTTGTGGCTACAAGGGATCACAAGCAACAGTGATGGCATCGCTGCGTGGCGAAGCTGATTTGTACTCTCAAAACTATGCATCATTTGTTTCTGATCCTGCAGACCTTGGCGATGGGGCTATGAAAATCCTTATCCAAACAGGTTTAGAAAGAGACGCTGGCATGGCAGACATTCCCCTCATGCAAGAGCTTACGGATGATCCAACAGGCAAAGCTGTGCTGCGTTTTCTCGGTTCATCCGCTCCTATTGGCCGGTCGATGATGATACACCCTGATACGCCAGAATACATTGTTCAGGGAATTCGGGAAGCGTTTCAAAAAATGTTGAAAGACAAGGCATTTCTTGCGGAAGCAAAAAAACGCAATGCAATTATCACACCGGGAACAGGTGAAGAGCTTGAAGCTATTTTGGCCGAACAGATGGGTGCTAGTGACGAGCTAATTGCATCCGTTCGGAAAGCCATCGATACTTCAGGTGCAAAATCTGTGAAGTAATAAATGACTAGGTGGCCGTATCATTCATTTGGTGCGGCCACAGGTCTCTTTTAAACATGTTATTCAACCAAAGAAATCTTATGAAGAACCAGGATTAGAGCTAAAACGATGAGCAGTGCAACATGGGCCAACGCACCGATTGATCTTCAGGATCATCTTCAAAGACTTGAAAAAATTGGTCTTTTGCAAAAGATTAACCGTAAGATTGATAAAGACAGCGAACTGCATCCTTTAGTCCGCTGGCAGTTCCAGGGTGGCATCCCGTCAGAAGACCGTAAAGCATTCCTATTCAATGATGTCACAGACGCCAAAGGCAAAATCTACGATATGCCAGTGGTGGTTGGCGCACTGGCCGCAAACCCTGAAATCTATGCGGCCGGCCTAGGTGTAAAGGTAAGTGAAATTGGTGATGTCTGGACCCGTGCTATGGACAACCCTATTCAACCAGTTTCAGTCGATAACGCGCCTTGCCAAGAAGTGATTATGATCGGTAATGATTTAAAACGCCCAGGTGGCGGTTTAGCGGCACTTCCGGTACCAATCTCAACACCGGGCTTTGACGCCGCGCCCTACCTGACGGCCACACTAGTTGTCACAAAAGACCCAGAAACGGGAGTGCGCAACATGGGAACCTATCGTGCTCAATTAAAGGCGCGTGATCGTTTAGGCGTTCGGATGGCCAGCCGGTTGGGTGGTGCAGGCGGATATCAGCACTGGTTAAAATATCAGGCCCGTGGCGAGTCAATGCCGATTGCCATCGTTCTTGGTTGCGCCCCCGCAATCCTTTTTACCGGGCCACAAAAATTGCCTATTGACGAAGATGAAATGGCGGTTGCTGGTGGACTGATCGGCTCGGCCGTTAGGACAACGCGCTGCAAAACCGTGGATCTGGATGTGCCAGCAGATGCGGAGATTGTAATTGAGGGTGAAATCGCGACCAGTCATCTTGAGCCGGAAGGCCCGTTTGGTGAGAGCCATGGTCATGTCGCTTTGGAAGATTTTAACATGGCAATGACCGTGACCGCGATCACAATGCGCCGTAAAGCCGTGTTTATTTCGGTTATCAGCCAAGTAACTCCGAGCGAAAGCTCAACCCTAAAAAAGGTCGCCTATGAGCCACTTTTTTTAGGACACCTTAAAAAGACTTTCAACATAAAGGGGATTAAGCGGGTTGTTATGCATGAGCCACTGACAAATATCCGCAAAGTTATATTCCTCCAATTTGACCGAAGCGTTCCTCAGACCGAAGTCTGGCGAGGTTTACAGGCAGCGGCATCTTTACAGGCCCAATGTGGCAAGGTTGTAATTGCCGTGTCTGAAGATATTGACCCCAACAATGCTGATGCGATTTTTTGGTCAGTTGCCTATCGTTCAAACATATCAACCGATGTTCACGTTACTCCTTATCGGTCAGGCGGTCATGGACCGAAATCAGGGCGCAGCGGGACCGACGCAACCCTTATGATTGATGCAACTCTCAAGGCAGACATGCCACCACTGGCACTTCCTCGGAAAGAATTTATGGGCCGGGCAAAAGTAATATGGGAAGAACTTCAATTACCGCGCTTGACTCCACAGCCGCCTTGGCATGGCTATGAGCTAGGAGATTGGTCCGAACATTGGACTGACTATGCAAAACGGGCCGTTGACGGGGATTGGGAAATAAATGGCTCAATAACTGAGACCAACCAAAAAAGTGGTATGAAACCGGAGACACCAGTCCGTGACATTGAAAAATAAGCCCGGCGAAATATGTATATGTCATCTGACAAACCAAAACAAATTTCAACCAAGCGCCGGATAGTTAAAATTTCCTTTGCGCTTTTTTTAGGCACTGTATCTGGCTATATCTTCAATTGGGCAGGGTTGCCGTTGCCGTGGATGCTTGGTGCGATGTTTGTGAACATCATCGCTGCATTGATCCGTTTGCCTATTGCTGGGCCAACGAAGCTTAGGCCTCTAGTTGCAGTCGTAATTGGTGTTATGTTGGGATCAAGTTTTACACCGGCTCTTTTTAACCAAATAAGCTTATGGGCTCCATCGCTGGTATTCATGGTCTTGTATTTGCTTGCCGCAGCAATGGTAATTGTACCTTATTACCGTCGAGTTGCAGGCTTTGATGCATCAACCGCCTATTTTGCGGGCATGCCCGGCGGGCTGATGGAAATGATGATTATTGGAAAGGAGATGGGTGCGGATGAACGGTCGATTATTCTTGCCCATACTAGCCGCATCGTTCTCGTTGTAGCGTTAGTTGCAATTTGGTTTCGCGTGGTGCAGGGGATCGACCTATCCGATCGTTCGCAGTTTGGCATCCCCTTCTCTCAAATACCCGCCAATGAGCTGATCATACTAACAATTGTTGGGATCACGGGGTATTTTACTGGGCGATTTTTGCGCCTACCAGCGCCAATGCTGCTGGGGCCAATCCTTGTTAGTGCCGTGGTATACTCTTTCGGGATTGTTAATAATCCACCACCACAAGAGTTAGTAATCATTGCTCAGATTTTTCTTGGCACTATTGTTGGGTGCCGGTTTATTAACTCTGAACCTAAATTGATTTTGCGAGCCGTTTGGCTTGGCTCGGGGGCAACAGCAATAATGCTTGCGTTGACATTTGGCTTCGCAATAGCGCTTCATGAGATGTTTGGGCAATCACTCGAGCAACTGGTGCTTGCTTACTCACCTGGTGGGCTAGCCGAAATGAGTCTAGTAGCGCTTGCCATGAATGCAGATATTGCCTACGTGGCGAGCCATCATCTAGTCCGAATCTCATGCGTTATGATGATGGCGCCGATGATTTTTAGATTATTTTTGAGGAAAGACTGTCAGACGCCAAAGTGAAAAGGTGCGATTAAAGCGAGAATGGGAAGACCAGGCCTCTATTGTAGTGTTTTGTTTTTAATCTATAGCTGATAGAATTGAAGGACGGTCAAATTCGGAAAACGCTAAATACCCAAAAGTGAAAAGTATGAAACCTAATAGAATTTTGGCACCTATCCAAGTTGAGACAGCGCCGCTTCGTTCAAAGATTATTGAGTCGATTCGCCATGCCATTGAACATGGCATTTTAAAGCCCGGCGACCGCCTGATTGAAAAGGATTTATGCGACCAGTTGGAAGTTAGTCGAACATCGTTACGCGAATCTTTACGCGAACTTGAGGCTGATGGGGTTGTAGCCAAGGTATCAGCACGCGGATTAACTGTTGTTAAAATATCCCTACATGATGCAGATAATATCTATCGCATCCGTGCCCAGATCGAGGCGCTGATTTTTAAACAGTTCACGGAAAACGTAACTGATGAGCAATTGCTTGCCTTGGAGATAATTTTTGCTGATCTGATTATGGCCTATAGTCAGGGAACATTTCTGACGATTTCGCGAGTGAAGGAGCGTTGGCATACTTACATATGCGAAATTGCGCAAAACTCGGTTGCAGAAAATTTGTTGTCCCGTCTGACCCTGCGCACAGCCCAATTGCGCAATCGCTCCGTTGTCCGCAAAGAACGGCAAAAACAAAGTATCATCGAACTGCATACTTTAATGAACGCCATCAAAGATCGTGATGCTGACGCCGCCGCTGATGCCGCTCAAAGGCATGTTATGAGCGCGTCTGCGTCTGCTTTAATGCCGGCAAAAACTGAATAAATATTGGGTTTTAGAGCTTCTGAAGATTATTAGCGTGCAAGGCTTTCCATACGGCCTGTGACGTCGCTGGCATATCAATCGGGTCAGCACCAACACTAGTCAGCGCATCGCAAACAGCGTTCATCACTGCGGCTAGTGCTCCCACTGTTCCAGCCTCGCCCGCGCCTTTGGCGCCAAGTGGGTTGCTGTTTGTTGGGATTGGCTGGCTAATCACTTCCACCGCTGGAAGTTCAGTCGCTCGTGGCATGGCGTAATCCATAAAGCTTGCTGAAACAAGTTGTCCATTAGCAGAGTCATAAACTACTTGTTCCATCAGCGCCTGACCTAGCCCTTGGGCAACACCACCAGTAATTTGTCCTTTCAATAATTGTGGGTTAATCACAGTACCAACATCATCAACTACTAAATATGAAATGACGTCAACACTACCTGTAGTGGGGTCAATTTCTATCTCGCAAATATGACACCCATTTGGAAAGGTTGCATTGTCAGCACTACCATCAAATTCAGCGCAAATGGGCACAGCGCTCTGGCGGATAAGGTCAATAAAGCTGATTGAAAGATTGCTCCTTTGAACTCGGTAGTAACCATCTTCAAAAGAAATCTCATCAATGGTGCTTTCCAATACCTCTGCCGCTGGTCCCTGCATAGTTTTTATCAGGATCTCAGCACATTTAACAATTGACGTTCCGGCCGCAGCAACGGTTCTAGAGCCAAAAGTGCCCGTACCATTGGGGGCCTCTCGAGTATCTCCTGCGATCAATGAAACAGCGGTGGGATCAACGCCAAGCTTGGAAGATAGAATTTGCGCAAAGACGGTGGCATGGCCTTGCCCGGAGTCTGATGACCCACTCACCAATACAACGCTGCCGTCGGGCGACACGGTCACACGGGCAAATTCAGAATG
>TARA_B100001093_G_scaffold122138_1_pt1 | contig 12648 bp, 13 predicted proteins | sample TARA_B100001093 | Tara Oceans TARA_B100001093 (sample SAMEA2623116) | marine metagenome | biome: marine biome (ENVO:00000447); feature: surface water layer (ENVO:00002042); material: "saline water (ENVO:00002010), including plankton (ENVO:xxxxxxxx)" | depth 5 m
TTGTCAATACTGCACCATTCCATCCATCTCCGTATGAATCTGCCATGCTTAATAAAACACCTGATAAACAGTTACCTTCACAATCGAAGCCTTCGGCAGCATATGTACATGAACCATTATCTTGCTCTGCAGCTGAATCATAGTTACATGCTGTAGCATCCATACATCCTTGTACAAATGCATATTCACATAATGAATCATCTACGATATCTGCATCTGCATTATAGTTCTCTGCTGATTCATCTGAACATCCAGATACACAACCTCCAAATAGGCCGTCTTCAGCACCACCTGATGCTAATTCTGAACCATCTGCATCTGTAATAGACCAGCTGTTTTCACCTGGATAAAAATCTGTTGCTGCATAATCTACTACATTACATGCTGATAAATCAACACATGCTACAGTTGATGAAGATGCTCCAGCGTTAGTAGCAGTTACACCACCTACTGTTACTGATCCACCACCATCTGAGTAAGAGTCGAACATATTAATTGAAACTGGACTTCCTGATAAACAGTTTCCTTCACAGTCAAGTCCTGCTGGAGCAAATGAACATGATCCATCATCTGTATTAGCATCTGCATTGTAGTTACATGCTGAAGCATCTGTACAGCCAGTAACACCACAATCTCCAAATGTTCCAGCGCCTGATCCACTTGATCCACTTGCAACATCTCCTAGAGTCCATGATGTTTCACCATCATAAGAACCTGAAGTCCATGAAATCGCGTTACAGTCTAATAAATCAACACAAGCTGATGCTGATAAACCAGCAACAGTGTAATCAACACCGTTAATTGTCAATACTGCACCATTCCATCCGTCTCCGTATGAATCTACCATGCTTAATAAAACACCTGATGCACAGTTACCTTCACAGTCAAAGCCTTCTGCAGCAAATGTACATGAAGCATCATCTACATTTGCGTCTGCACTGTAGTTACATGCACTAGCGTCTGTACAACCTGGTACATCTAATACTGGTGCAACAACTAGACATTCTGCGCCTTCGCCATTAACGCTTAAAGCATCAAATCCTATGTCTCCACTTGAGAATTGGAATTTAACTACTCTATCAAAAGCAACACCAGCTACTGTTTGAGAATTTTCACCTAATGTTAGTGCTACCGCAGGTCCATTAAAAAAGTTCCCATTAGCCACAGTCTTAACTACCCTATAATTAGACCCACCTTCTGGCAAAGACGTTATATTCATAGTAAATGTTTGAGCTCCTTGACTAGCAACTCCATCAGCTGCAGTTGTAGCTGTAAGAACATGAGTCCAAGTTGCATTAGGCCCAGCAGCAAAATCACCACAATCAGCCACTGACACACCTTGTGCATTCACTGAAAGCGAAAAAGCACAAATTAATGTGAAAAGAAAGAATGTAATTTTCTTCATAATTAAAAAATTTAGTTAATGTTACCCCATTATTTGTTGCAAAGACAACACTCGGGGGGAAATGCTGTTTGCAATAGATATAAGAGTTATAGAAGATTATAACCCTTTTTTTAAATCAGTTTAGTCTGTAAATATAAGATAAAATATTGTTTTATAGGTGATATTACCTATAAAATATATGTAAAGATGAAAAAAGTAAGTAAAATCACATAAACGCTAAAAATTAAATCATCAATATGACCAGAAAAATAAAAATCTGATTAATTAAGAATATATTTACAAAAAAAAATAAAATGAGCTTATTAATAGTTGGAACAGTAGCTTTCGATAAAATTGAAACACCATCAGGCAAAACAGACAAAATATTAGGTGGAGCAGGAACTTACATAGGAATTGCAGCATCGTATTTTAGTGACACATCAAATATTGTGTCAGTAATTGGTGATGACTTCCCAGATAAATACCATCGAATCCTTGATGACCACAGGATTAACACAGATGGAATTCAGGTTATTAAAGGTGGCAAAACCTTCTTTTGGGAAGGTAAGTACCACACTGACATGAACAGCCGTGACACCCTAACAACAGAATTAAACGTTTTAGCAGAATTCGACCCATTTGTACCAAACAATTACCAAAATTGTGAATTCTTAATGCTAGGAAACCTAGAGCCGAACGTCCAAAGAAAAGTTCTCAAGCAATTAAAAAAACGGCCCAAACTTGTCGTGCTAGACACGATGAACTTTTGGATGGACATTGCATGGGATGCACTTATGGAAACCATTAGCATGGTAGACTTACTAACTATAAACGACGAAGAAGCTCGCCAAATGTCAGGCGAATATTCTTTGGTTAAAGCAGCACGAAAAATTTTAACCATGGGGCCTAAATACCTAATTATTAAAAAAGGTGAACACGGCGCTCTTCTTTTTGACAAAGAAGAAAATTGCTTCTTTACACCAGCTCTTCCTCTAGAAGAAGTATTTGACCCAACAGGAGCTGGCGACACTTTCGCTGGAGGGTTTATTGGTTATCTTGCGAAAACCAAAGACCTCTCATTTGAGAACATGAAACGTGCCATTATCTGTGGTTCGGCACTGGCATCTCTTACCGTAGAAAAGTTTGGAACGGATAAAATCGCATATCTCAAATCGGAAGAACTAAATAATAGAATAAAAAGATTTAAAGACCTAGTTGAAGTGGACATCAAACAAATAGACAAATTCTAACAAAGCAACATAAAGAAAATCACGACAAACCAGTTAAGCTCGAGCTAAAGATCTAGAACTAAAAATAAATCATAAATTAACGTAGTGAAAAAAGCATTTTGCATACATGTATTTTCCATAGGGCTATTTTTACTTGCTTGCCAAAATAAAATTCAAGCACAAGACAAAATACATCTTAAAGATGGTGTAGAAGTGTCGTGTCACATTACTGAAATAGAAGATTTTATTTTATATGCAGAAGTACATGATGACCCATTTTTAGTAACTTTTTTTGCCGATGATGTTTCATACCTAGATATTGACCCTAAAAACACCCTTATAATCCGACAACTTAAACAAGGTGTAAAAGAAGCTATGGCATTTTCAAACCCCTTAGAAGAGAGTCATCTTTATGGATTTTATTTCGGAATGCCATACGACTCTGTAAATAACAAGTCTACTACTTTATATAAAACCGACAGTTTAGGTAACCCTATTTTGGTGCCATACGACCCTATGAAGACAGATTTATCTAGTCGAATAAAAAGCATGGTTAAAAGCTTAACAGGTAATTCGCTTGCCTGGCCAATAGACGGTTTATAAAACTTATTCGAACTTTATTAAAACTTGATTTTTCTCCACGGCATCAGATTTTTCAACTTCTAAAGATTTCACAATGCCATCAGCTGGAGTCCTAATAATATTTTCCATTTTCATCGCCTCCAAAACCATCAAACCATCACCTTTAACAATGGAATCTCCTGGCTGGACCATTATACTTAAAACCAAACCTGGCATAGGTGCCTTTAGCTCATTGACTTTTTGGTTGTTTATATTATCCATTCCCAACTGATGAAGAAGTGCATCAAATCTATCCTCTAAAGTTACAACATACTCATTACTGTTAACCTGAATAACACATGTTTTATTCTCTTTATCAAAATGAACCATTTTAACTTTGTAAGATCCGTGTTTATATAGTACATGATGAACATCATCTTGTTGAGCTGTATCCATTTTAAAAGCCTCGCCATTTAAGGTCCCTTCTAATGCTTTTTCATCTGAAAATTCAAACTCAAAGGTCTGTTCTGCTACTTTTGCTTTATACATATTTTCGACGCTTTGATTGTATGTGCCAAAGATAGCCTATTTTAGCGGACACATTCAAGTAATAAAGATGGCACTCATAGAAGAACTTAACCAACAAGGAAACAAATTATTCAAATACCGATCGAACCTACCTGTTCCGTTCGCAGTTTTGGGGTTAGCAATTTACCTTTACAACATCCATGTCATGGGTAAAGAAATGCATTCTCTTACTTTTGAAATAGGATGCCTAGCAGTAGGTCTCCTAGGACAACTAATTAGAGTAATTACTTTAGGGTATACACCAAAAGGCACCTCTGGTAGAAACACCCACGGACAAGTTGCAGAGGAACTAAACACAAAAGGCATGTACAGCCTGATGCGCAACCCACTATATTTGGGTAATTTCTTTATGTGGTTTGCCATCATATTATTTATCGATATTCATTGGTTTAGTATTTTATACATCATGTGTTTTTGGATGTATTATGAACGTATTATTTTTGCAGAAGAAAACTTCTTGCGAAACAAATACGGTGACCCTTACCATAAATGGACTATGGAAACGCCTATATTTATTCCAAGACTAATGGGATGGAAACAACCAAATCTTAACTTTTCAATTAAAAACGTTCTCAAAAGAGAATACAGCGGTTTTTTTGCACTCTTCTTTACTTTTGCACTCTTTGATTTAATAGAAAACTACACGCGATTCGACCAATGGCATCTTGATGACTTTTGGGCCTATTCATTATGCGTTATTGGAAGCATAACCATCATTCTAAGGACCTTAAAAAAGAAAACAAAAATCCTACATGTAAAAGGAAGATAGAAGTGAATAGAGGTCCTATTAAAGCCTTCAAAATCATAACTTAAAAATGAAAAAACAATCTTTCCGTATAAATATTGAAATATATGATGATGAATCAGTAGTAAAGAGAATTAAAACTGATTAAATTATCAGACAATAAAAACAGGATTCTTCTATTTTGTGAATTTTGATCACAACATAGAAATGTTATCTATTCTTTATCAAGCCTATTAGCAAAATCACGATGAGCCTTAATAAGTAATTGAGGATTGTCAATACTACTAGCATGGCCGGCATTCGGGATTTCAATATACTCTACATCGGGAACAAAAGAAGTTAATCTCTTTACTGTTGACGGGCGAGCTTCATCAAACTCACCAGTAGTGAACAGAACAGGAACGCTTATTTCACTCAAAGCTTGATGAATGTCATAATTAATTAATGTTCCTGTTGGACTAAATTCACTCGGTCCCCACATATAGTTGTATATAAAATTATTACCGCTAATATTCATATTACTGAATGAGTTATTAAATAATTCATAACCCGGAATACTGTCCCAATTTACATCTGTTGATCTAATCATGAAGTTTTGATAGAAAGCTCTCATTGCATTCTGATAAGATCTGGTTTCAAATATATTTGTTTTTTCAGCTATCGCAATATGCTGTTGAATTGTATCCGGTAATTGAGTAATCAGGGTATCACAATCAGCTACCCAAATAGAGGTTGAGAAGAAAGGACTATTAAATACAATTCCTTTTACACCCTCGGGATGTTTAAGATAATATTCTAAAGCCAATGCTGTTCCCCAAGAGTGTCCAGTTAGGTAAAATTCATTTAAATTCAATTCATCTATTAATGCTTTTACTTGACCGACGAATTTTTCAACTTTAAGAAGTGTGGTATCTTCATGGTATGTTGACAAGCCACTACCAAGTTGATCCATTAATATAATAGGCCGATTATCTGAAATCGCATTTAAATAGGTTCCTCCCTTACTCTTTCCTCCAGGTCCACCATGAAGATATAGATAGGGTGGCTCATCTCCTTCACCAAGTATACCATACCAAATTTCTCCTCCCTCAACATCAACATAACCAAATCCACTTTTTAAATATGGATTTATGTCATTTGATGACCCACAACTAAGGTTTAAAATAAGAATGAAAAAGCAAATTAATCTCAACACGGTGTTTCATAAATTTATAAGAACAAATATAGTGTTTCAGTGTCTCATCACCAACATCATTTGCTATTTCATTTATAATCAAACCTATACAAATAGGGTTATAGATGGGGGTAATTTTACAGTTTGTTTTTGAAATTATCTTATTTTAATTAGATATATTTGATGAAAATTCTGATGTTAGTAATTACGAAAAAGTGAATCAAGACAAGCAGTTAAAATACGACAAAGCCTACTTAAAAATGGCTGCAGAATGGGCTAAATTATCCTACTGTGAGCGCAAAAAAGTGGGTGCACTCATCGTCAAAAATCGTATGATTATTTCTGATGGTTACAATGGAACACCTTCAGGATTTGAAAATGTTTGCGAAACCGACACAGGAGATACAAAATGGTACGTATTGCATGCAGAAGCAAATGCAATTCTTAAAGTGGCCCGATCTACTCAAAGTAGTGAAGGGGCTACTTTATACCAAACACTTTCGCCATGTAAAGACTGTAGTAAATTGATCTATCAATCGGGCATAAAAAGAGTGGTATTTAGCAACAAGTATAAAGACACAGAAGGCATCGAATTTTTAACGAAAGCTGGTGTAGAAATTTCTCACATTCCGATCGAAAAAAAAACTGATGCATAATAAAAAACCATCTATCAAAAAACCATTTTTAATTCTTTTTACGCTTACACTAGGCATCTATCTTGGTAAGTACCTAGCTGTTTCCAACCAATATATTCATATCAGTAACACTGAAACCGGGGAGTTACCAAAGCTCGTAGAACTTCTCAGCTACCTAGAATTTAATTATGTAGACGCAATAGACCTAGACAGTTTACAAGAAGAAGTAATTGCTTCTACTTTAGAAAGTCTTGACCCTCATTCTAGTTATATACCAATCGAAGAACTCCAAGACATTACTGAAAGTATGCAAGGTAATTTTGAAGGCATCGGTGTGCAATTTCAAATTATTAAAGATACCATTGTTGTAATTAGTCCTATTTCTGGTGGCCCTTCTCAAAGAAAAGGAATTCAAGCAGGAGATAAAATTGTTATAGTTGATACCATGAATGTTGCTGGCGTGGGCTTCACAAATAAAGATGTTTTAAAAACACTTAAAGGCGACAAAGGGACTAAAGTATTGTTATTTATAAAACGAAAAAATGTAGATCGATTACTAGAATTTAATATCACGCGTGATAAAATTCCTATTACCAGTGTAGACGTATCCTACATGATAAATGACCAAGTTGGTTATATTAAAGTGAATCGCTTTTCAGGAACCACAGAAGAAGAATTTATTTCAGCATTAGATGATTTAAAAAGTAAGGGTATGAACAAACTTATACTCGACTTACGTTCCAATCCTGGAGGCTATCTATCTGCAGCTATAAATATGGTAGATGAATTTCTACCTAGAGGAAAAACTGTTGTATACACAGAAGGTGCTTTTCGAAATAAACAGATTTACAAATCCTCAAACTACGGTAGATTTAAAAAAGAAAAACTCATCGTATTAATAGATGAAGGATCTGCCTCTGCAAGTGAAATTGTTGCAGGTGCCATACAAGACCACGACAGGGGAACCATTATAGGGCGAAGAACTTTTGGTAAAGGGCTTGTTCAGGAACAAAACCAAATGAGCGATGGAGCAGCGTTCCGATTAACAACAGCAAGGTATTACACCCCTTCCGGAAGATGTATTCAAAAACCATACACCAAAAACACTGATGGGTATTATAAAGAATCTTTAGAGCGCTATACAAATGGTGAGCTCTATCACAAAGACAGTATTAAAATTGCCGATTCACTTAAATTTTACACCCATGAAGGCCGCATTGTATTTGGTGGGGGTGGCATTTCTCCAGACTATTTTATTCCACTCGACACAGCAGGTCGCTCTGACTGGCTTTATGATGTGCTGGCTGAAAATATGATTAACACATTTGTATTTGACTACGTAGATGTGCATAAAAAAGAGCTAAATAAGTATAAATCTGCAGCTGAATTTGATGATAAATTTAAAATAAACGAACGCGTCTTTAACAACTTTATTGAAATCACAAAAGACAAAGGAATTAATGGGTCAGCATCTGAAATAGAAACTTCAAAAGACTGGATTAATATGCGTATAAAAGCTCTTATTGCCAGACAACAATGGAGTGACGAAGGTTTTTACAGAGCTGTAAATAGTGATGATCGTATGATATTAAAAGCTCTAGACCTACTTAATTAAACACTAATAAATAAACGTTTAATCATAAAATAACATCCGTTATAGAAAATATTAAATCTAAAAAAGACCCTTATTTTCTCTTATAATATCTTCATAACCCATATCAAAATGAAGGTTTTCCATCTGAGACGCACTAACTGCTAGAGCATCACACCTTTCATTCTCAGGGTGGTTGTTATGTCCTTTCACCCATTCAAATTTGACCTTGTGCTTTGGATAAATTTTCAAAAAACGTTTCCACAAATCCGAATTCTTCTTTCCTTTAAATCCTTTTTTTACCCAGTTAAAAACCCATCCCTTCTCAACAGAATCAACCACATATTTAGAGTCTGAGGTCACCAAGACATCAGAACCTTCAGTTTTAACTTGCTCTAAAGCAACTATAACAGCTAATAACTCCATTCTATTATTTGTAGTAAGTCGATACCCTTTAGCTAACTCTTTACGATGCTTTCCTGCAACCATCACTATGCCATAACCACCAGGCCCTGGATTTCCAGTAGCTGCGCCGTCTGTATATATATAAATTTTCATGGAATAATAGATTCTATTACGCTAGGGAAATGACGTAATTCTAGTACCTGCACCTTCGTCTTAACATCCTCTGGCAAATCGTGTTCGTCTATATCACATGTTGCCTGAAAAATAATAGCCCCCTCGTCATAATTTTCATTGACATAATGAATTGTAATACCTGTTTTTTCCTCTTTATTTTCAACCACAGCTGTATGAACATTCATACCATACATTCCTTTCCCACCATACTTAGGTAAAAGTGAAGGATGAATATTTAATATGGAATTTGGATAAGCTTCAATCATATATAATGGTATTTTAAGCAAAAATCCAGCTAAAACTATCATGCTTGCATTGTAATCTTTTAACACATCATGCACCTTTGTGTGCTCATTAAGATCATCTTTGGTAAAAATAAAAGTTGGAATATTATGCAATTGAGCACGAATTAGAACTCCTGATCGCGACTGATTTGAAAGAACCAAAACCACTTTAACATCCTTATTATCAGAAAAATAACGAATAATGTTTTCTGCATTTGAGCCTGAACCTGAAGCGAAAATTGCAATTCTTGTCATGAAACAAAAGTAATTAAGATTTAAATAACAGTGCTAAGGAGAAATACTTAATTTCAAGATTGAAAAAATTTGGCTATTTTTAAGTTTATATCTTTCTTTGCATCAAAGTATTAACCAAAATTAAAAAAACATGTCTGACGTAGCATCTAAAGTAAAAGCTATTATAGTTGATAAACTAGGAGTTGATGAAAGTGAAGTAACAAATGAAGCAAGTTTCACTAACGATCTAGGAGCTGACTCATTGGATACCGTGGAATTAATAATGGAATTCGAAAAAGAATTCGATATTCAAATACCAGATGACCAAGCAGAATCTATTGCAACTGTAGGTTCAGCAATTGAGTACATCGAAAAAGCCTAAATTAATTTATAATGACGCAACTGAAAAGAGTTGTTGTAACTGGATTAGGAGCTTTAACCCCTATAGGAAAGAATGTTTCAGAATATTGGGCTAACTTATTGAGTGGTCAAAGTGGTGCAGCACCTATAACACATTTCGACGCATCAAACTTTAAAACGCGATTTGCCTGTGAGGTTAAAAATTTCAACGTATCCGATTATATAGATCGCAAAGAAGCTCGAAAACAAGATCCTTACACGCAATATGCAGTCGTAGCGACATCCGAAGCTATGCAAGATTCTAATATTGATCTTGACAGCATAGATTTGGACCGTGCTGGCGTCATTTGGGGCTCTGGAATTGGAGGTATTAAAACTTTCTATGATGAAGTCTCAGCTTTTGCTAAAGGAGATGGAACTCCTAGATTTAATCCCTTCTTTATCCCTAAAATGATTTCTGACATTGCTGCTGGAATTATATCTATAAAATATGGTTTTAGAGGCCCTAATTTTACCACTGTATCTGCTTGCGCATCTTCTTCAAATGCAATTATAGATTCTTTTAATTACATACGTCTGGGAAAAGCAGACATCATTATTACAGGAGGGTCAGAAGCATCAGTTAACGAAGCTGGTCTTGGTGGTTTTAATGCCATTAAAGCACTTTCTACACGTAATGAAAATCCTGAAAAAGCCTCTAGACCTTTTGACAAAGACCGTGATGGCTTTGTGCTTGGTGAAGGTGCTGGAACTTTAATTCTAGAAGAATATGAGCATGCTGTAAAGAGGGGAGCTAAAATTTATGCTGAAGTAATGGGAGGTGGACTCTCCGCAGATGCCCATCATATTACAGCGCCTCATCCTGAAGGATTGGGTGCAAAAAAAGTAATGCAAAATGCATTAGAGGACGCCCACATGAAACCTGAAGACATTGACTACATCAATGTACACGGTACTTCTACCCCACTTGGCGATATTTCTGAAGCGAAAGCAATCAAGGAAGTGTATGGTGCACATGCCTACAATTTAAACATTAGTTCCACCAAATCGATGACAGGCCACCTTTTAGGTGCTGCAGGTGCAGTAGAAGCAATCGCTTCTATTTTGGCTCTACAAAAAAACACGATACCTCCAACCATCAACAATGAGAATTTTGATGATCAATTAGATGCAAAATTGAACTTTACACTTAACAAAGCTGAAAAAAGAAATGTAAATGCCGTGATGAGCAATACATTTGGTTTTGGCGGACACAATGCATCTATCATTTTAAAAGCCTTCTCTAACGAATGTTAAAATGGCTTAGGGTGTTTTTTAAACCAAAGAGTTCCTTTCCCAGTGAACTCTTCTCTATTTTAGGTTTCCTACCAAAGAAAATCAAATTTTATCACCAAGCCTTCTGTCATAGTTCTATTGAGCATCAGGAATACGGTAATAATGAACGTCTCGAATTCTTGGGCGACGCCATTTTTAATGCTGTAATTACGGAGTATTTATTTCACAAAATGCCCAACAAAGATGAGGGTATCTTGACAGATATTCGATCTAAAATGGTAAGTAGAAAAACACTAAATCTACTGGCGAAAAAAATTAAAATAGATAAGATGGTTCGAACTAATTTAGGCGATAAAATGCCCTCATCAGTTCATGGAAATGCCTTCGAAGCACTTATTGCTGCAATATATCTAGATAAAGGACCTAAATTTTGTAGCAAATTCATAATCAAAAAAATAATCGAACCTCACTTCTCTCTAAATGAACTAGAAAAAGAAATTAGCAGCTATAAGAAGCACTTTATAAATTGGGCTCAAAACAACAACAACAACAACAACTATAGCTTTAAACTACTTAGTGAGTCCGGAGAAGCACACAATAAAAATTTCGAGATTGGACTCTTCCTAAAAAATGAAAATATTGCAACTGCATGCGCAGGATCTAAAAAAAAGGCGGAAGAGGCAGCTGCAAAAAAAGCTTGTGAAGCACTTACAATTTAAATAAATTACAATTACTTTTTTGGCTATATTTGAAATCTACATTTATGATTAAAAGATATGGCGAAAAAAAGTTATAGTATAGATTTTGAATACGATTATGACTTTATTCTCATTGGTATATGTAGCCCACTCAAAGACTATCATATGTGTTACAAACTCAACAAAGAACTTGGCACATCATTATATAGGAGTCGGCTTGACGTAAGTATGAATTTCTTTGAAGGAATTGAAAAAGCCCAATTTTCTTTATACGAATATTGGGACAAACAATATGAAAATCAATGGTATCTATTATCAAATAAATGTCAGATACTTTGCGATGAAGGTCTCCAAAATGAAGGAACTATTTTTGATGGATTTATTCAAAATGAAAAAAAAACAAAATATCTCATTCCTGAAAATTCAAAAATAGACTTCTACCTTCAAGTACATGGAGTTTTCAGTGAAAATGCAAAGTTAGAAATAATTCAAAATATAAAAAATTTCAAACGTGTCGTGAGCGCATATGAAATATGCATTAATGATATCGCGTCGAAAGAAAACTTAATTATCAAATGAATAACACAAAGATCATTGGAACAATTGGGCCATCCTCTTATGACAAGTCTATTTTAAGAAAACTGTTTGCCGAAGGCCTTAATGTAGTGCGAATCAATTTTTCTCATAGTGACCACGAAAAAGCCCTACAGATTTATCAATGGGTACAAGAGCTAAATGACGAAGAAAATCGAAATGTTGCAACACTTGCAGACCTTCAAGGACCTAAACTACGTATTGGAGATGTTAAAGAAGATCAAACCTTAACAAAAGGAGAAAAAATTACGATTTCCACAGAAGAGTGTTTAGGTGATACATCAAAAATACACATCACTTATCCAGATTTCCCAAAAGACGTTGAAGTGGGAGATAAAATCATGCTAGATGATGGGAAACTGATCCTTAAAGCTCAAAATTCTAACAAGAATTTTGAAGTTGAGGCAGTGGTCATTCAAGGCGGTGAATTAAAATCAAAAAAAGGTGTAAACCTACCTAATACCAAGATATCCTTACCCTGCTTAACAGCGAAAGATCTTGCTGATTTGGAATTTGCTTTAGAGACTGGAATAGAATGGATTGGCTTATCTTTTGTAAGATCTGTAAATGATATAAAAGAATTGCAAAAAATCATTTCTGAAAAGAAATCATCTGCTAAAATAGTAGCAAAAATTGAAAAGCCAGAAGCCATTCAACAAATTGATGCAATTATAAAAAAATCTGATGCAATTATGGTGGCCCGTGGAGATTTGGGTG
>TARA_B100001093_G_scaffold154619_1_pt1 | contig 12637 bp, 11 predicted proteins | sample TARA_B100001093 | Tara Oceans TARA_B100001093 (sample SAMEA2623116) | marine metagenome | biome: marine biome (ENVO:00000447); feature: surface water layer (ENVO:00002042); material: "saline water (ENVO:00002010), including plankton (ENVO:xxxxxxxx)" | depth 5 m
CTCTTTTGGCCTGTTCCAATCGATCCAATAAGTTGGAAAGCGCCATCAGATAAGGGATTTGTTGGTGATTTTAAAGAAAATAATCGATTGAGCGCTTTGGAATTCATTGTTCTTCCAGATACACATGGCCCCGAGGGTTTGGCCTTTTTAGACGACGAAATATATGCCGCTACCAGAGAGGGCTGGATAATACGATTTAACGAAAAGACTGGCGGCCAAATCAAATGGATCAATACGGAGGGTAGTCCCCTTGGATTAGTATTCGACGCCAGCAATAACTTGTTGATTGCTGATGCAGAGAAAGGCCTACTCAAAGTTACTCCTGGGGGAGTTATTACCGTCTTAACACGCTCAGTTGATGGTACCGATATTGATTATGCTGATGACCTAGATGTCACCGCTGATGGGAAAATATATTTTAGTGATGCCTCTACAAAGTTTGGTGCGCAAATGGGCGGCACCTATGCCGCAAGTTTGCTAGATACCATGGAGCATGGAGGTCATGGCAGGCTACTTGTTTATGATCCAGAAGATCAATCCACAAAAACTCTAATGGAAAATTTAAATTTTGCTAACGGCGTTGCCACTGACGCAAATAGTGAATTCGTACTGGTTAATGAAACTGGATCCTATAGAATTCACAAGTATTGGCTTAAAGGAAACAAACAGGGAACGTCTGAGATTATTATAGATAATCTTCCAGGGTTTCCAGATAATGTGGTAAGGGGAGCAGATGGTCGATTTTGGGTAGGATTAGTTTCCCCACGCAATAAATTACTGGATGACCTGTCCGAATTCCCATTTATTCGCCAAATCTTTCAACGATTTCCCGCATTTTTGCGCCCAAAAGCCGAAAACTATAGTCATATCTTTGCCATGACAGGTGATGGAGAGATTATTACCTCTTTGCAAGACCCAAAAGGAGAGCATCATACAAATACTGGTGCTTTAGAGACTGAAGAATGGTTATATATTAGTTCTCTTCATGCTGAAAATTTGGCGAGAATTAGCTGGGATCAATTGAACATCGACGGTGAACTATAGACAATGACCAACTCTGATCAATCACCCTTTGTATTCGAAAATACGTTTTCAAGGACATTTAAAACAGAAGATAATGTTTACTTCAACGAAGTTACCCCGGCAGCAGTAAGTGACCCAGAATGGGTAAGTATTAATCTTCAGTTAGCAGATGAATTAGGCCTGCAACCTCATAATTTACAAAGCCCCAAAATGTTAAAAATTATGTCTGGCGATATCAGAGGTACCTCGCTAAAACCAATATCAGTTGTGTATTCTGGTCATCAATTTGGACTTTGGGCAGGACAACTTGGTGATGGGCGCGCTATCACCCTAGGCGAGCATAGGATTAATAGCGCTCCCAATACATATAATGAATTGTGGGATGTGCAACTTAAGGGGGCTGGCACAACACCCTATTCCCGTTTTGCGGATGGACGCGCAGTATTGAGATCAAGTATCAGAGAGTATCTCTGCTCTGAAGCAATGAATGGCTTAGGTATTCCAACAACTAGGGCTCTGAGTTTAATAAGCAGCAGCACACCTGTATATAGAGACGATGTTGAGAGTGCTGCTATATTATGCCGCGTTGCTCGCAGTCATATTCGATTTGGTTCGTTTGAACATTTTCACTATAGAAATCAAACAGAGTCAGTGAGGAGCTTGGCGGACTATGTCATAACTCGCCATTTCCCTGAGTGGCTCGATATTGAAGACCGGTATATCAATTTAATGTCAAATGCCGTCCTTAAAACGGCGGAAACCATCGCTCATTGGCAAGCTGAAGGGTTTGCTCATGGAGTAATGAATACAGATAATATGTCTATACTTGGTGAAACTATCGACTATGGACCTTTTGGCTTTCTAGATGCCTATAATCCAGACTTTGTATGTAACTCCTCTGATATCAATGGCCGATATTCCTTTAAAAATCAGCCCGCAATTGGTTTATGGAACTTAAATGCACTAGCGACAGCCTTAACGACACTGATTCCATCTGAATCTCTTATACCCATTTTAAAAACATATGAACCAGTCTTCTTATCGCACTACCGCTCCCTTATGTCTGCAAAACTCGGACTCCAAAAATATAAAGATAGTGATGAAGAACTGATAAATCGATTACTCGCTCTTATGAATGAAAATAGCGTGGACTATAGTTTGTTCTTTAGAAAACTTTGCTCGTTCTCTGAGGATCCTGAAGGTGTGAGAAACATGTTTATAGACCGCTTCGCCTTCGATGACTGGGCAGACTCATACTCTGACAGATTTAACCAACAAAATTTAGATGCTTTGTCTATAAAACGTTCAATGCTAAAAGTTAATCCAAAATATATTTTGCGTAACTATATGGCTCAAAACGCTATTGAAAAGGCTATCCAAGGTGACTATTCTGAGGTCAATTTCTTGTTAGAAATTCTACAAAAACCCTATGAAGAACATCCTATAGCTGAGCGTTATGCGGGATTACCTCCAGATTGGGCAGATCAAATCTCCGTAAGTTGCTCATCCTGATCACTCGAGTTTAGTCATCCTAAGATGGAGATATATTGCCGCCGCAATTCCAGAAGCCCCGGTCAACATGCACATCACGACTATTTGATATCGGACAGCAATGAGTGGTGAAACGCCAGAGAGAATTTGACCAGTCATCATTCCTGGAAGGGATACAAGTCCTACGGCTAATAAACTGTTGAAAACAGGTATTAAACCGGTTTTATATGCCTGATTTCGCGCGAAAGACTCTTCAGAGCCATTCTTCAACTCCATAATGAAGCGTTCGGCAGAAATGCTAATGGTATTCATAGAACTTGCAAAGATCATCCCAGCTAAAGGGATGATGGTAGTCGGCTTGTACCAAGGGTCAACATTTAAAACGAAGAAGACTACGAAAAATAAGGTTAATCCACCACCTAGAGCAATTGAAAAAAGTGCTCGCCAATAGTCTCCCTTTTTTTGCTGATCAGAGAGTGGCCTCACCGCGATAGAGCTTGCTACTAGCAACATGAAACTCAGGATAGCCAAAACTAGTAGGGACGAATCGACTGAAAAAACCCATGTCAGTGCATAGCCAATCAGAAGTAACTGAATCAACATCCTAGATAGAGCTACAAAACCATCAGTGATATTTAGCGACCAATAAAACATCACGACTAAAACCAAGACTACTGGAAAGAACGCGAGTCCAATATTGATAATTGGTATAGTCGTCATAAAAAACCTCTGATCATAATTTGCAACTACAACAATCAATTCTTGTTAATGAACAAAAACCTGAAAAAAATAACCACCGAAGATGTAAGTATTCACAGACTCAATTTGTAAACATTTTTTCCTATGGTATTGTTCATGAATTAGCCCACAAACAAATTGGCATCGTTCAGGATTATTTCTTATGCAGAAGCTACTAAAACTCATCGCAATGACTATTATCTTCTCTACCTCATCAACTCTTGTTGCTGAGGAACCACACCTTTCTAAGAAACAGTCTACAAAAAATATGACCGCAAATCATTCTCTAAAGGTTTTTAAAAGCCCAACTTGCGGCTGCTGTAATCGATGGATAGATCATATCAATGCCTCTGGAATAACAATATCTTCCCAAAACATCGACAACATGAATAAAGTAAAATCTAAGTATGGGATCCTCAAAAGTCAGCAATCATGCCACACCAGCGTTTCAACCGAGGGCTATGTTTTTGAAGGTCATATCCCAGCGAGCGTCATCAAAAATTTTCTCGCCAATCCACCTGAAAATGCCATAGGTCTCTCGGTTCCGGGAATGCCAGTCGGATCGCCAGGCATGGAGATGGGTCACCAGCACGCTGACTACCAGGTGCTAATGCTATTAAAAGATGGGAATTCGACAATCTATGAGAAAATTTCTGGGCATACTCACTGATGAGAGCTTTAGATACAGCTACATTGAAATACATTTCAATCGTTTCCATTCGAGAAGATTCCTATCCTTTAAACTCTAGCTTTGCCATAATACTTGCATGAAAAAATGTGTCATAGTAATCACTTTGCTCCTCAGTCAGTTCGCTATCGCCGAAACTGATATCTTTTTCTTTGTCAGAGAATCAGATGGATCAACCAACTGGCAATATATTGCTAATTATTCAAGTGGACTGCTCATCATTGCTCTGACTTATACCGTCGTCCGGTTATTTTTTAGTCGTCGCCAATCTCAACGGTATAACATTGAACTGGAAGAAATTCGAGCACAATTGGAAAAACGTGTTAATGAACGTACAGCGACCTTAAATAAATCTAATGTATTACTCAAAGACAGCAATAAGGCCTTAGAGGATGAGATTGCTGAGCATCTTTCAACGACTTCGCAGCTAAGGCAATCAGAGTCTTATATCTCTGAGATTCTGCATTCAATGCCTTTGATGCTCATCGGTTTAAATAAAGATAATCAAATTACTCAGTGGAACCCTAGAGCTGAGGAAGTTTCTGGACTTAAATCAGGTGATGTACTCGGGAAAGATTTATGGAGGTCATATCCTGAGATAACTGTTTCATCAGATCAGATTACCGAGGCCTACACTAAGCAAGCTCCGGTCGTGATTAAATATAGCCAGAGAGATCAATATCACTTCGATATAACAATTTATCCCCTAAAAGATCAGTCAGTCACAGGGGTCGTGTTGCTGATCGATGACATTACTCAACGTGTAAATTCTGAGACTATGCTAGTACAGAAGGACAAAATGTCTCTTATGGGTGAGATGGCTTCTTCTATGGCCCATGATATAAATATTCCCTTGAAAGAAATGCTCAAAGATGTAAAAGCAGCAAGGCAAAGTCTAGCTGCTGAGATATATGATGAAATTGAGCTTAGAGAAATTTTAGAAAATGGTTTAATCAGAGGCCAGCAGGCCAAGTCAGTTATCGATAACCTCCTTGATTTCTCAGGAAGCGGCGGTGAAGCTAAAACTATGGCCGACATAAGACATATAATCGATCATAGTATCGAATTGGCAGAGGACATCATGTCAATGACTTCTGGATTGAGATTTCAAGATATCGAAGTTAAATATGAATACTCTGAAGATCTTCCAGAATTACCTTGTTATATTACCGAACTGCAACAGGTTTTCCTAAGTCTTATCCGACACGCCTGCTCAGCGCTAGGAAGAGTGGATGACATTGATCATATTCCAACTATTCGCATTGCAGTGACATCACTATATGACGATATCTGGATACGCTTTCACCACAATGGTGAAGCCGTGTCGAATGAGCAACAGAAGTACTTATTTGAGTCTGTAGCAGAAGCGGATATTGACTCAAATCAACATCCTGGTGGGCAACGGTTGTCATTTAGCCACTTCATTATCACAGAACAACATCAAGGTCAGATGGCTGTTATGTCGGATAACCAAGAGACAACTTTCAGCATTCAACTACCAACTAAATAATTATTCCTCAATTCTAGAGGCGTCTCAGCAATTCAAGTGGTGGCAGAGCAACAGCTTTTCGACTATACCCTACGCCTAACGCCCCTACTAAAATGCCACCCAAAACAGGTCCGGTATACCAAAGCCAAAGATGCAGTGAAAACGGCAGGTCAAAGATAAAACGTTGGAGCATCGCTACGGAAAATTCTGCGCCCATACTGGCTAATATGCCTGCCATTGCACCCAGAGTAGTAAACTCAATTAATTGGATCCCCAATATAAGTCTTCTTGAACTACCTAATGTGCGAAGGATTGCACTCTCTTGGAGTCTCTCAGACATTGACAGGCTTACTGCGGCGAACATTACTAGGATGCCACACCCTAAAATCAGTAAGGTCATCACTTCTAGCCCTCGAGTCACTTGAGATACTATGGTTCGAATTTTCTTGATAATTTTATCAAGCTCAATGACCTGAACTGTAGGGTAATTTTGCAAAATATCATTAACTAATAATTTTTTATCTGGAGGGATATAGAGGCTAGTCATACTGGTTCGTGGGTACTTCTCAAGAAGACCCTCTGGAAATAAAAAATAAAAATTTGGAGTCATGTTGTCCCAGTTCAAACTTCTGGTGCCTACCATTTCAGCCTCAAAAGTCAAACCGCCTACGCTAAAAATAATACGATCACCCATGCTTAAACCTAACTCTCCAGCCAAATCATCCTCAATTGACACAGGTGCAAGTGGGCTCTCACTATCAGCAAATTTATTTAAATCAATACCGTCCCACCATTCTCCTTGAGCTACTTTGTTGCCTTCAGGAAGGTCAGATGTCCAACTTAGATTAAGTTCTCTTCTAAAAGATTCGTGACTATCTTTTTGAGCATCAGAAATTGGCTCTCCATTAATCGCTATCATTCGCCCTCGGACCATGGCGTACCAGCCCGCGGTATCCAAATTATTATCCTCAACAAGAGAACGAACGCTCTCTAATTCATAAGGTGCAACATTCAGTAAGAAATGATTTGGGGCATCTTCGGCAAGTTGAAATCTCCATTGATCAATTAATGAAGTACGCACCACAACCATAATCATTAGCAAAGCTATAGCACCTGAGAACCCTATCATCTGAATTAGACTCTGAGATCGCCGTCTCCAAAGGTTGGTTAATGCTAAGCGCCAGATACTCCCCATATGTCGGCCATACTGCATGCCTAAACGCAAAAGGATCAATCCTATTAGGACCGAAGTAATAGAGGAAATTGCAAAACCCGATAAAATCGCCACGGATACTACAAAATTATTACTGTACCAAAGCAGCAATCCAGCTATCGCTCCCACTCCTAAAAATAGCCTTACTGCTGCACTTAAGGGTTGAGTGATGACCTCCTGTCGCAGAACAGCGAGAGGAGACTGAGCGGGGAGATGCCATAGAGCTGGGAGAGTAAACCCAGCCAAACAGACTAGTCCCGTAGTGAAACCTATAATCCATGGCCGAGCACCTGCTAATGGGAGAGAGATAGGCAACCATTCCTGAACAATCATTAAAAGAAAATAATGAAAGATAAAACCAACGAGTAATCCAAAACTCGAACCAATAAACCCTAACCATAAGCTCTGCTGAAGGTACAATGCTCGCACACGGTTTGCAGAAATTCCCCAACTTTTAAGCAATGCGACTTGTTTTGTCTGACCACTCGCAAAGTGATGACTCGCCAAAGCCAAAGCGATCCCAGCGAGAACAACGCCTATGCTCCCTGCAAGAAGTAAGAATCGCCTACCCTTGTCCAATGTGTCAGAAATACTAGCTTGAGCCTGATCGGGTGTAATCAGCCGATCATGAACATCCAACTGAGGTTCGAGCCATGACTTATAACTATCAAGATTATCTTGTTTATCGGCTGCCATTAAGTACCGGTAAGTAACTCGACTTCCTGGCTGAATAACGCCACTCGCTGGAATATCAGCGTAATTCATTAATACTCGAGCACCTATGAATGAGTAAGAACTCCCGTCAGGTTCCTCAACCAAAATATAAGTAATTTTTAGGGAGGCATCACCCAATTCGATTTCATCACCCAAGCCAACATTTAAGAGAGGCAACAGGCGAGAATCTACCCACACCTCTCCTTTACTGGGTCCATAAGCAACCGATTCAATTAAACTTTCATCTCGTGTGAAAGCGATTTTTGATCTTTTTAGTGATCCTCTTAGAGGGTAGGATGCCTGTACTGCCTTAATCGAGGCTAAGTGTAGATCATCACCATAAAACACTATCGAAGGAAAACTCATCATTTTAGCTGTATTTACGCCTTTATTCTCAGCCTCTCTTAACCAACTCAAAGGAGCTTCTTTACTGCTACGGACCACTAAATCCGCTGCAAGAAAGCTACTTGATTCCTTAGTCAACGCCCGATCGATGCGTTCTGCAAGTAATGATACTGAGGTGACAACAGCGACAGCTAATACAAGCGACCAAAGAATAAGACCTAAATCTCCACCACGCCATGTTCTAATGAGCATTTTCAAAGAGCGCACTAGCTTGATACCAGATCAGTATTAGATGAATCCTTAATCTGACATCCTGCCTGAAGAACCATAGTTCGATCGCAGCGCTCCGCTAAATTCATTTCATGAGTGACCAAAACTAGTGTTGTACCTTCTTCGTTATTTAAGTCAAACAAGAGGTTATTGATAATTTCTCCTGTCCCTGTATCCAAATTTCCAGTCGGTTCGTCGGCAAAAAGAATTATCGGTTTGCATGCAAACGCCCGAGCAACAGCTACACGTTGCTGTTCCCCACCAGACAATTGTCGCGGATAGTGTGTTGTTCGACTGTTTAATCCAACACGCTCAAGATAGTGGGCGGCTGTTTTCAATGCGTCATCATCACCATTAAGTTCAAGAGGTAGCGCGACATTTTCAAGAGCTGTTAATCCCGGAAGTAAATGAAAAGACTGGAATACAAAGCCAACTGTTTTCGCCCGCACAATCGCTCGCCCCTCCTCATCCATAGCAGTTATTTCATGTCCATCAAGCGATACAGATCCCGTACTTGGAACATCAAGACCAGCGAGAATTCCAAGCAGGGTGGACTTTCCCGATCCTGAAGGCCCCACAATTGCCAAAGTCTCACTCCTTGCAACAGAAAGATTAATGTCCTCTAGAATCCTTAGAACGCCCTCTGCGGTGTTTACTTGCTTATAAATATTTTTAACTTCAATCATTAACCCATTCCATTATTAAAGAAATCCCTTAAACTTGTAATCGCAAAGTTAGAGGGCTGTCCGTGAGTTGTATGCAATTTTTTATTAAGCGTCTATGTTGCCTGTTTCTTCTACTAGGCGCCAATACTTATGGATCAACGCTCCTAATTTTAGGCGATAGCCTGAGTGCGGGCTACGGTATTGACCCAGAAAAGGGATGGGTCAACCTATTAAGGGAGGATCTCAAGCCACAACACAATGTTATAAACGGCAGCATAAGTGGAGACACCAGTGGAGGAGGTTTATCCCGCCTGCCTCTATTAATCGAGAAATATAACCCTGACTTCGTCATCCTTGAGCTAGGAGGAAATGACGGACTCAGAGGTCAGCCATTGCGATTAATGAAAAGTAATTTAGCTAAAATGATAAATCTATGTTTTCAATCTAGTGCCACACCTATTCTGTTTGGAATGCGAATCCCACCTAATTACGGCAGACGATATACCGAGGCATTCGCAAAAGTGTATGCTCAGCTAGCGGAGGAGACTAAGACCGTCCTCATCCCGTTCGAACTTGAGGAGTTAGCTATTACCCCTGGAATGATCCAACAAGATGGACTTCATCCAACGGAACAAGCTCAACCTATTATAAAGTCAGCTGTTTCTAAAGTGGTCTTCCCTCTCCTTGTAAACTAACGTGATCGCTCTCTAATCGGCTTCAGTCGAAGTTCAGGGTGTTGATTTAGGCTTAATAAATAGCCTAACTTGTGAGACCAAACCTGCCAAAAGTATGAACCCGCAGCCTAACAATTCAGCACTCGTTAAATGCTGATTCAAGATCCACCAACCCGCAAGAGCTGCAAATAAGGCCTCAAAACTCAGTATCAGGGCTGTGTGAGACGCTGGCGCCGTCCTCATTCCGAGCACCAGCAATGAAAATCCTATGCATGATGACACGACGCCAACAAATAGGAATGATTCAGACGCTGCCTTAACAGCATCCCAGTCCCAATATTCGAAAATAAGCATTGCTAAACCACTAATCAGACTGACTACCGCAAACTGTAAAAACATCAGACGAAAGATAGAGATACGATTCGCCACTCGCCCTGTAAAAATTACATGGAGAGCCCAGGTGATAGCACTAAGCAGCATAAGACCGTCACCTATAAAGAAAGCATTTGTATTTATTCTAGATAAGAAGTACAAACCAATAATTGATAACCCAACCCCCATCCATGTTGGCCACTGAGTTTTACTCCCCATAAAAAGTCCTAGCAAAGGTACAAAGACGATATAAAGAGCAGTCAAAAACCCTGCCCTACCAACCGTTGTATAAAGCAATCCAATCTGCTGGAGTAGCATACCCACGGCCATAATAATACCGAGCTTAAATGCCTCTTTGTCTGCGCCATGGGAAGAAACTACTTGAGTTGGTTTTTCCATCAGAAACCAAATGGGGAGTATTGCAAGAGTAGCGATAATGAAGCGCCCAAAAACAAAGGTTATTGGGCCCACATGATCCATAGCTGTGCTCTGAAAAACAAAGGCTAGGCCCCAAATAAGTGCTGTTCCAAGCAAGAGGGCATCTGCCTGCAGATCGTTTTTTAGACTCATGATTTCCTTATTAAACGGATTCTGGGGCCATGTGTTCTATGACTAGTTGCAAGGATTCTTGACCACGAAACTCATTAATTTCTAAACGATAAACACAAGTAACATTTTGGTGTATATCACTTGGCCAACAATCTAAATCTACATTAAAGTGTATCGCGTCAAACGTATAAACTGGGTTCGAATGGAGTTGAAGTAAGAGTTTTAAATGATTCTTTCCTACAATATGCTGCTGCTTTATTTTAAATATTCCCTGAAAACTAGGCTCAGGGAACTGCTGTCCCCAAGGCCCTGCTTCTCTCAACATACTCGCCGTCTGCATGTTTATTTGTTCCTCCTCAAGGCTACCATCAGTCATAATTCTGGCGTTTAAATCATCAGAACTTATGACTGTATTGACGTGTTCTCGAAAGGCATTACTAAAGTTCTCCAAATGAGACTCTTCCATGGTCAAACCTGCCGCCATCGCATGACCTCCAAACTTAAGGATCAATCCTGGGTCTTTCAGGGCTAAAGCTTCCAGAGCATCCCTAATATGCAGACCTGGAATGGATCGGCAAGAGCCCTTTAGATAGCCATTATCAGAGCGAGCAAATGCAACTACTGGGCGATGATATTTTTCCTTCAGACGAGATGCTACAAGACCTACAACACCCTGGTGCCAATCTCGCTGAAAAAGGCATAATGCCGAAGGCATCTCTTGAGATTCTAGGGATAATTTATCCAACTCAATAATTGCCTCGGATTGCATCCCTTTCTCAATTGACTTACGGTCCCTATTGAGCTGATCCAAGCACTCTGCCGTCTCTCGCGCTTCATTCAAATTATCAGTCAGGAGACATTGTATACCCAGAGAAATATCATCCAGTCGTCCAGCCGCATTGAGCCTAGGTCCAATAGCAAAACCCAAGTCACTGGCCATTAATTTTTGACGATTCTTTCCAGATATTTGAAGAAGCGCCTGAATACCAGGCCTAGAATGTCCGGACCGAATTCGCAAAAGTCCTTGATAAACAAATATCCTATTAACCTGATCCAAAGGAACAACATCCGCAACAGTGCCCAAAGCCACCAAATCTAACCAATGTGCTAGGTTAGGTTCAGAGAGAGACTTGTCTATAAACCATCCCTTATCTCTTAATTTAGCTCTCAAACCACTAAGGAGATAAAAAGCAACCCCTACACCAGCTAAGCTTTTTGAAGGAAAAGAACAACCAGGCTGATTTGGATTTATAATGGCTGTGGCGTTGGGTAAGCACTCTCCCGGCAAGTGGTGATCTGTAATGATCACCTCGACACCCAGCTTTCCAGCGTGAGTAACACCATCATTACTACTTATTCCGTTGTCTACCGTTACAATTAGTTGCGGACTATATCGTTGAGCAAGATCAACAATTTCTGGTGTCAAACCGTAACCATAGTCAAATCGATTAGGTACCAGAAAATTCAGGTGCTCAAAGCCCATATCTCTAAGAGCAAGCATCATAAGGGCTGAACTTGTCGCACCATCAGCATCAAAGTCACCAACTATGACGATTTTCTCATCCCTAATTAAAGCATCATATAAACGATCAACAGCCTCAGGCATTCCCTTCAGAAGTGACGGGCTTGGAAGACTAGCAAACGACCTATCCAAGCTCTCAAGGCTAGATATCCCGCGAGCTGCATAGATTCTCGCAAGCAAAGGGTTATTTTCAGAGAATATCTGGCTATTTTTCGAGCCGAATGTTCTAGTTTGAATATCCATTCTTAATTCAATAGAGGTAATATTTTTCTGTCCAACCAATCCAACAGAATAACATTAGTTTGATCTGGTTCCTCCTGTTGGATCCAGTGCCCACAGTCCAGAGTATGAGTTTCCAAATCCAAGACATTTTTGGTCATATCAAGTTTTGGCACCATATCGTGTTCTCCATAAATCATCAGGCATGGAATCTCTATGATTTGCTTTACATGATCCGTTGTTTGCCAGTTACGAGTAAAGTTTCTATACCAGTTACAAGGGGCAACAAAACCGCCCTCTTCAAACGCCTTTACAAAGATATCTAAATCTTCTTCACTAAGCATAAGCTCGCCACGAATATTGTCGACCTCAGCAGATTTTATAATGGAGTAACCATCAGGTAGAGGCGGACTGTCCTCTAACCAATGCCTGGTTCGATACAAATTTCTTAGCACCCTCCGGGGATTAGACTCAAAGGATTTAGCAGCCACATTGGGTTGTCGATTGAAATGAACAAGATAAAACTCCTCGCCTAGCATCCGCTCCCAAAAAGCGACTGGATCTGAGGGCTCTCTTGCTTTGAATGGGACAGACATATTGGCCAAACCAATGATTCGATCAGGATTCAGCAGGGCATGCTGCCAAAGCATTATTGCTCCCCAGTC
>TARA_B100001093_G_scaffold511985_1_pt1 | contig 12636 bp, 14 predicted proteins | sample TARA_B100001093 | Tara Oceans TARA_B100001093 (sample SAMEA2623116) | marine metagenome | biome: marine biome (ENVO:00000447); feature: surface water layer (ENVO:00002042); material: "saline water (ENVO:00002010), including plankton (ENVO:xxxxxxxx)" | depth 5 m
ACTGTTGTTGATTATGGAGTTGGCAATTTAAGGTCAATTGCTAAATCGATTGAAAAAGCAAATTCTGATAATAATTTAGATTACTCTGTTAAAGTTAGCTCAGATGTTGATGATGTGAAAAAATCGGATAAAATAGTTTTACCTGGACAGGGTTCTTTTAAAGCTTGTAGAAGTGGAATCGATAACATTAAAGGATTACAAGAAGAGCTAAATGAGAGTGTCCTTGTAAAAAAAAAACCAATCTATGGAATTTGTGCGGGAATGCAACTATTTGCCACTACTGGACATGAAGAAGAAAAAACTTCAGGATTAAATTGGATACCTGGCGAAGTAATTAAATTAGATTTGGGAAGATCTAATCTTAAAATTCCTCATATGGGTTGGAATGAACTAAAAACAGAAAATATCTCTAAAGTTTTTCAAAAAGTGATCGATAAAAATCATGCTTATTTTATTCATAGTTACGAATTTATCCCAAAAAATAAAAAAAATATATCTATAACGACCAACTATGGGAAGGATGTAACAGCAGCGGTATCCTCCGATAATATTTTTGGATCTCAATTTCACCCAGAAAAAAGTCAAAATACTGGATTGAAAATTTTAACCAATTTTTTAAATCTTTAAATGAAAATTTTTCCAGCTATCGATATTAAAGATAAAAAATGTGTGAGATTAATCAAAGGGAACTTTGATGACAAAACAGAATATGAAACCTCACCAATTGATCAAGCTGGAAAGTACAAAGATAATGGTTTTAAAAATTTACACATTGTTGATTTGGATGGAGCTTTAACTGGCAACACAGTTAACATAAAAATTATTCAAGAAATAGTAAGGAAATACGACTTAAATATAGAAGTTGGTGGGGGCGTCAGATCGATAGATAACATTAAGAAGTATGTTGACTCAGGTGTAGAAAAAGTAATTTTGGGAAGTGCTGCCATAAAAAATAAAGAATTTCTTAAAGAAGCTTGTTCCAAATTTATAAACAAAATTGCTTTAGGATTAGATTCTAAGGAAGGAAATCTTTTTGCTTCAGGTTGGAAAGAAAATTTAAACACTAAAACCTCTGATTTTTTAAAAGAAGTAAATGATTTCGGTTTTACCAGACTAATTTATACAGATATTAATAGAGACGGAACTAAAAAAGGCCCTAACTTTGAAGAAACAAATAAAATTACAAAGATATCTAAATGCCCTGTAGTTATTTCTGGAGGTGTTTCTTCAATATCCGATATTAAAAAAGCTAAAGATTTAAATAATAAAAATATTGAAGGAGTAATAGTTGGTAAAGCTATATACGATGGTGATATAAAACTAGATGAACTTGCAAAGGAACTAGATGCTTAAAAATAGAATTATACCTTGTTTAGATGTAAAAAATGGAAGAGTAGTTAAAGGTATCAATTTTGTAGACTTAAAAGATGCTGGAGATCCTGTTGAACAAGCTAGCATCTATGACAAAGGAGGAGCAGATGAAATTTGTTTCTTAGATATAACAGCAAGCAATGAAAACAGAAACACTATTATAGATGTAGTCAACAAAACAGCAGAAAAATGCTTTGTTCCTTTAACTGTTGGAGGAGGAATTAGGACAACAGAAAATATTAGAGAGCTATTATTAGCAGGTGCAGATAAAGTTTCTATCAACACTGCCGCTGTTAAAGATATTAATTTTGTCAAAGAAGCATCAAAAAAGTTTGGTACTCAATGTATGGTTGTTGCAGTTGATGCAAAAAAAATATCAGAAGGAAAGTGGGAAATATTTACTCATGGTGGCAGAGAAAAGACCGGGATAGATGCAGTTGATTTTTCTAAAAAAGCAGAAGAAAACGGGGCTGGTGAAATTCTTTTAACTTCAATGGATAAAGACGGAACTAAAAGCGGATATGATTTAGAATTACTTTGCCAAATTACTAAATCAGTTAATATTCCTGTAATAGCCTCAGGAGGAGCGGGAAATTTAGAACATTTATATGATGCAATCAAAACAGGAGGAGCAAGCGCGGTTTTAGCTGCTTCAATTTTTCATTATGGAGAATTCACAATTAAAGAAACAAAAGAATATTTAAAAGCTAAGAATATTCCAGTAAGGTTATAATATGTTTAAAAATTTAGAAGATTTGATTAAAATAATTAGAGATCGAAAAAGTTCCTCGATAGATAAATCTTATACAAAAAAACTGTTAAATGATAAAAATTTATCAGTTTCAAAGGTCAAAGAGGAGATAGGAGAACTAATCGAAGCTGTGGAAAAAAATGCAAATAAAATTCACGAAGCGGCAGATGTGGTGTATCATTTGTTAGTTTATCTAGAGGCAAATAATATAAGAATTGAAGACGTAATGAATGAATTAAAAAAAAGACAGAAATGAATTACGATAAATATAATATATTTGCTAAAATTATTAGAGGCGAGATTCCTTGTAAAAAAGTTTATGAGAATGACAATGTGCTTGCTTTCTACGATATTAATCCGCAAAAAAAAATTCATGTACTAGTTATTCCTAAAGGTGAATATATTGATTTAGATGATTTTAACAAAAAGGCTTCTGATAAAGAAATAGTAGATTTAAATAAAGCTATCTCTCATGTTTCGGGTTTATTAGGAGCACGAGAAAAGGGTTACAGAGCTCTTACTAACGTCGGTAGTGATGGCGGTCAAGAAGTCCCTCATTTGCATTTTCATATATTTGCGGGGGAAAAAATTGGAAAAATGGTTAATTAGTGATCTCTAGAGTTAAAAGGTATTTTTTAGAATTAAAAATTTTTTCAAAACCAATTGAATTAAATATTCCAAAAAATTATCAAATTATCTTAGACAATAAGAAAAATTTTGAGCTAAATAAATTTTTTTATAAACAAATCGGAATAGATCATTATTGGAGAGATAGATTAATTTGGTCAGATAAAGAATGGTTAGAGTACATAGAAAATAAAAATCTTGAAACATATATTTTAAAAAAAGGTGAAGATCTGGTTGGATTTTACGAGCAAGAATATCACCAAAAATCTAATGAAGTTGAATTAATTAATATGGGAATATTAAAAAATTTTAGGGGTCTTAAACTTGGTTCCACACTTTTAAATCATGCAATAGCTAGTGCTTCGAGAAAAAACCCGGGTAAAATGTGGGTTCACACTTGTAGTTTAGATCACAAGTATGCTTTGCAAAATTACAAATCAAAAGGTTTTGAAATTTTTAAAGAAGAAGAAATAGATTTTGTTGCTTAATTAATATCAGGAATTCTGAAAGTATTTTGTCTATACTCTTTATTTTTTGCAATGATTTTTAAGGTAAAATTAATGTTATTGTTAAATTGATCTATAACTTTCCACCCTTTTAAATTTAAATTATCCTCATCAAAGAATATAGTGATATTATTTTCTTCAATATGAATAAGTTTAATTAAATTATCAGATAACTCTAATTTTCCATTCTTTACTATTTCCAAAAGTTTTTCTTTGTATAAAATATTTAAAAAAGGAGATTGCGACATGGGGTAGAAATAAGATTTATTATATCTTCTCTGAGTTATTACCAGTCTTTTATTATTAATAATCAATTCTTTTTTTTTATCATCAAAATATTCACATTTTAATTTTCCAGGAAACTTCAATATGCATTTGCCATTTTCTGTTATATTATTAATGGATTGACTAAAAGAAAACTCTAGGGAATTCAAACTATTTAATTGATTTATTATTTGCCTTTTGTCGATTGCGTATGCATTAAAAGAAAATGAAAGAAATACTAAAATTAAAAAATTTTTTTTTAAAAACAAAATTAAAGAACCTCTCGTTTACCAACATGATTTGCCTTGCTAACTACGCCTTTTTCTTCCATCATGTCAATAATTCTAGCGGCTCTATTATAACCAATTTGTAATTTTCTTTGTAAAAAGCTAGTGGATGCTTTTCTTTCTGATGTAATAATTTCTAAAGCTTGACTATAAAGTTCATCCCCGCTCTCTTCATTCGATTGGGTAATATTTTCCTTATTTTCTAAAGAGGTAATTTCTTCAATATAATCAGGTTCTCCTTGAGCTCTTAAAACACTTGTTATTTTCTCTATTTCTTTTTCTGAAACAAAAGGTCCATGAATTCTTATTATTCTGTTAGCGGAAGACATAAATAACATATCTCCTTTTCCTAGCAATTGTTCCGCACCTTGTTCGCCCAGTATTGTTCTGCTATCAATTTTTGAGCTTACTTGAAAGGAAATCCTAGTAGGAAAATTTGCTTTTATTGTACCAGTTATAACGTCTACACTTGGTCTTTGCGTAGCCATAATTATATGAATACCAGCTGCTCTTGCCATCTGTGAAAGTTTTTGAATATAATTCTCTATTTCTTTACCAGCTACTAACATTAAGTCAGACATTTCATCGACGACGACAACTATAAAAGGCATTTTTAAATTATGATTAATGTTATAGCTCTCAATATTTCTTACTCCTACCTTGCTCATTAGTTTGTATCTATTATTCATTTCTTTTACTACCCAACCAAGAGCAGCTGTAGCTTTTTTAGCATCAGTAATTACTGGCGATAATAGGTGGGGTATTCCTTCGTAAGCTGATAGTTCAAGCATTTTTGGATCAATTAATATAAATTTACAAACATCCGGATTTAATTTGTAAAGTAATGATACAATTATAGTATTTATACAGACAGATTTTCCTGAGCCTGTAGTACCAGCAATTAATAAATGTGGCATTGAGGTTAAATCTCCCACAATAGGCGTGCCAGAAATACTTTTTCCTAAAGCAATAGGCAGTTTTATATTTTTCATTTGAAATTTTTCATTATTTAAAATTTCTCTAAGAGCAACACTCTCTCTAATATCATTTGGTATTTCAATTCCTACGGTGTTTTTACCTGGTATGATTGAAACTCTTGCAGAAACAGAACTTGTATTACGCGCTAAATCATCTGATAAATTTATAATTTTAGAAACTTTTACTCCTGGCGCAGGTTCGAACTCATATAAACTTACCACAGGTCCGTTATTAATTTTTTTTATTTTACCATCGATACCAAAATCTAAAAGAATTTTTTCCATAAATTCTGATTCAGGTCTATTTTTGTTTAAATCTTCAAGATTACTTTTATTTAAACTTTTTTCTAATAAATCCAAAGAAGGAATTTTAAATAAATTTTTAATTCTTTTATTAGTTTCCATTTCTCTTTTTTCAAATGCAAATGATTGTTGATTTTTTTCTTTTAAAACATTCTCTTGTGTTTTATCTAAATTTGGTTCTTGAAAAATTTGATTATTTTTTTCAGTGGATTTAAATAAATTAATAATTAAAAAAAAAGAATTTATTAAAATTTTTTTAAAATTTATATTTGATGCTAAAACAAAAAATGTTAATGTAATAAAAATTAAAACAAAATTTACATATTTGTTTTCTTGAATGGGGTAATAAGTATTAATTAAATTGAATGTAATTTCTCCTAGAAATCCTGAGTTACCGTTATCTATAAGCCAAAAAGAATTGTTAAAATTTATATAAATAAAAGCACAACCACTTATTATGTAAACAGATAAAAAGAAAAATTTAAATATAATTTTTTTTAATTCTTTATAGACTATTAAATTTATTCCCCACGAAGTTAGTGTAAGTAAAATTAAGAAAGATATTATTCCAAAACTTTGTAATAAAAAATCTGAAATTTTGCTGCCATAAAGACCAAAAAAATTATTTATAAGATTATTATCTTTTCCATAAATGAAAGATGGGTCATCTGGCGAGTAAGTAATAAATGATATAGTCAAAATTAATGAAAAAAAGACTAATAATATGCCCAATAACTCAAAAGTTCTTTTTTTTAAAAAATTTGTTACACTATAAAAAAAATTAGTATTCATAAGTCGAATCATTAAGCTTACTTTTTATCATTTTATTAAATTGATAAAAAATTTTAAATATGAAAAAACAGAAAATTTGTGTAATTGGTAGTGGATTGTCAGGTTTAACCAGTGCTTTATTGTTAAGCAATCTGAATTTAGAAATAGATTTATACTTTAGCAAAAAAGATATTAAAAAAGCTAGTGATAAAAGAACTACGGCAATCTCTCAAAGTAACTTAGATTTTCTTAGAAAAAAAATAAAATTAAGTAATAGAATATTTTGGCCTTGTGACAAAGTAAACTTATTTTTTCAAAATAATAATGATTATACAAACTTTTTAAATTTGAAATCTGATAAAGGATCTTTAATGTATATTTTTGAGAACAATAAATTTAAGTTAGAATTATTTAATCAAATTAAATTAAAAAAAAATATTAATCTTATTAATAAAAAAGTTTTGTCAATAAATCATGAACAGGGATATCTAAAAATAAAAAAAAATAAAGTTTATTATGATCAATTTATTTTAAGTTTAGGCTTTAAATCAAATCTCTATGAAAAAATATTAGATGGTAGATCAATTTCTAAAGACTATAAAGAAATAGCTATCACTGGTTATATAAAACATAATGAAAAAATTACTAATCCAAGCCAGTATTTTTTGAAGGAAGGTCCATTTGCTATTTTACCATTCAAAAAAAATTATTTTTCTTTTGTTTGGACTATAGATAAAAAATTTATTGACCCTAACAAAAATTATTTAAAAAACTTGGTTAAAGATAAAATATATAAATTTTTAAAAATTAAAAAAAAATATTTTTTAAAAGATTTAAATTTTTATCCGGTTTATTTAAATTTACCACGCAAGTATTTCAAAAAAAATTTTTTAATTTTAGGTGAGGGGCTTCACTCTATTCATCCTATTGCTGGCCAAGGTTTCAATTTAATTTTAAGAGATATTAAATCTCTTTATGAAATCTATAATCATAATTTAAAACTAGGTCTATTGCTTAAAAATTCTTTTGCATTAAAAGAATTTTATAACGAAAGAAAAGCAGAAAATTTATTTTTGGGTCTAGGAGTAGATTTAACAAATTCATTTTTTAAATATAACAAAGTTTTGAATCCACTTAAATTATTAGCTATTAAAAACATAAACAAATTTAAAGGTGTAGCAAAAATATCTAAGTTAATTTCTGATAAAGGGTTATATAGTAATTATTGAACCGTAGGTTTCTCTTCAATTTTTTCGTAATTATAAAATTCTACTATTTTAGAAAAGGTTTGAATTTTATCCTGAGTAGAAATTGTTTCCAATAATTTTTGTTTTTCCTCGTTAGATATTGGAGCTATCATAGACAAAGTATTTATTTGTTGATCAATAGTCAATTTTTGAAACTCTTGCCAATTAAGAAGTAAACCATTTTTTTTAAAAAAATTTTTAGTTTTATTAACTAATTTATTTAATACAGTAAATTCATCTTTTTTATTTGAAATATTACTTAAATCCATTTCAAACTTTTCATACTGAACGTTAAATTCTCTATATAATTTATTATTTTTTATTTCTTCAATAATTTCAAATCTAGTTATACCAGACAGATTTATTAATATTCTTCCATCTCTATTTTTTTTGTAGTCCACAATTTTCCCCAAACATCCTATACTATAAAGATCACTTCCATTTTTTTTCGATTGTATCATACCCATCAGCTTGTTTTTTGCCAGGCAGTCATTAACTAATTTCAAATATCTTTCTTCAAATATATTCAAAGGAAGATTTGTTTTTGGAAAATAAATGACACCACTCAGTGGAAAGATAGGAATTTGTTTTGGAAAATTATTAATCATAATTTAATTATAATAGAAAATTTAAATTAACAATAGCGACATTTTATTTTTATTCATTGACCAAATTAAAATTTATGTATTATAATAAGAACATTGCGGGCATAGCTCAGTGGTAGAGCGTCTCGTTGCCAACGAGAAGGTCGAGGGTTCGAATCCCTTTGCCCGCTCCAAAATATGTCTAAACTATATAAAAAAAAATGTGTTGCTTGTGATGGAAATACACCTCCATTTGACACATCAGAAATCCATAAATATTTAAAAAAAATTGATGGGTGGGACGTAAAAAAAGATAAAGAAGATAGTTTTTATTTAACGAAAAATTTTAAATTTAAAAATTTTCTTCAAAGTCAAAATTTTATTAATAAAGTCGGTCAGATATCAGAACATGAAGGTCATCATCCCGATATAAGTTTTGGGTGGGGTTATGCAAGAATAAAAATTTATACTCATGCAATTAAAGGTTTAGCAGAAAGTGATTTTATTTTAGCTGCCAAAATAGATCAGCTAAGTACTAGTGATTAAAATGACGAGTTCCAGTAAATATCATTTTAATTTTTGCAATATTTGCAGCTCTTATAACTTCTTTATCTTTTATTGATCCACCAGGCTGAACTATAATTTTTACTCCAGATTTAATTAAAACTTTTATTCCGTCCACAAAAGGAAAAAAAGCATCAGAAGCAGCTATTGAGTTTTTTATTTTATCAGGTTGAAATTTTTTTGCTTTTTGTATAGCAATTTTACAACTATCTAGTCGACTAGGTTGACCAGCACCAATCCCAATAGTTGTCAAATTTTTTGTTAAAATAATTGCATTTGACTTTACATATTTACAGATATTGAAAGCAAATTTAATTTCTTTTAACTCTAATTTTGTTGGTTTTAGTTTAGTAACGAATTTTAAATTTTTTTCTTTAAATATTATTTCATTTTTATCCTGTAAAAGAAATGCGTTATCAAAAACTTTTATTGATGTATCTGTTTTATATTTAAAATTTGAGATATCTATAATTCTTAAATTTTTTTTCTTTTTCAAAATCTTAAGTGAATTTTTATCGAAACCTTTTGCAAGAATTACTTCTATAAATTTTTTATTTATTTCAATAGCTATTCTATTATTTATTTTGTAATTACAAGCAACTACACCTCCAAATGAACTTATTGGATCAGACACAAAAGCATTTTTTAAAGATGTTAAACTAGATTTATGAGAGGAAACACCACACGGATTTGCATGTTTTATAATCACTGTGGTTGGAATATTTTTTATAGAAAACAAGATCTCTAAAGAGGAATAAATATCGTTATAATTATTATAGCTTAATTCTTTGCCATTCAATTGTTTGAGACCTAAGTTGTTTTCTTGGCTATTGATGTATATTGAACTTTTTTGATGAGGATTTTCACCATATCTAAGATTTTTAAGTCTAGAACCAAATATAGTTTTTTTTTCAGGGTATCTTATATTTAATTTTTTATTAAACCAATTTGATATTATTGCATCGTAATAAGATGTAAGACCAAAAGCTTTGCTGGACATATGCTCTCTAAATTTTAAGCTTGTTTTTCCATTGTATTTATCGATTTCTCTTAAGAAAGATTTATAGTCATCTTTGTCAGTTATAATAGTAACATGCTTATAATTTTTTGCTGCAGCTCTAACCATTGTTGGACCTCCAATATCAATATTTTCAATTATTGTTTTCGGATTTTTTTTACTAGAGACAACTTTTTCAAATGGATAAAAATTTACAATGATTAAATCAAGAGAAGAAATATTTTTTTTATTTACTTCTTTTTTGTGTCTATTATTTTTTCTATCAAATAATATTCCAGCGTGGATCTTGGGATGAAGAGTTTTTACTCTTCCATCTAACATTTCTTTTAACCCTGTGTAAGAAGACACGTCAGTACAATTAAATCCTAACCTTCTAATCGCCTTGTATGTACCTCCAGAACTTATAATTTTAATTTTATATTTTTTAAGCTTCCTTAATAATTCTAATAAATTTGACTTATCAGATAAAGATATAAGAGCATTTCTAATTTTATTTTGCATTTCTAAAAAGTTCTGCTTATTTCCCAATTAATGATTTTACAATCTTTATGTATATTTCCCGATAAATTAATACACAAGTTATTTAATATTTTATTTCCCCCTAAAAATATACTTTTTTCTACGTAAATGTTTTGACCTGGTGACTTAAAGATTAAGGATTTATTTTTCATCATATGAATTAGTATACTCTCCCCTCCAAGAGTAGGGACAGCAGAAATTCCAGGAAATAAATGAAAAAAAATATTAAATTTTAGAATTTTAGAACTTTGTTCTTTCATTATCTTGTCTTTTCCAAAAATTATATTTTCTTTTTTATCTATTTTTATTTCTCTGGAATGAATGCAATCAAAATCATTTTTATAAGCATCATGAGAAGCTGATGATATAACGGTAGATTGATTTTCTTCATATTCAAAATCTGAAACTTTAAAATTAGTTTTTATTGAGTCTCCAAAAGCATTATTAATTATTTTATTTCTCTCAAATTTTGCTACTGAAGTATCATTAATACATAACGTAGATTGAGCAGAAGTTAATCTACTAAGTAACACAGCTTTTTTTGAAATATTATCTCCGTAGCCACAATTTGTTATCACTTTTTCATTTTCAAAATAATATTCAAAAGATAATGGGCCAGATTGATAATATTGCGAAAAACTCTTTTTTGGTGGGGATCCTATATCAAAATGTATTAGATTTTTTTTATATTTAATTATTTGAATATTTCCAACTTTATTTTTTTTTTTCCTTTGAGGGTATTTAAGTTTGTCCACAAGACCTAAAAACTCTTTTGTAGATCTTAATTTTGAACCGTTAAATAATGGCAACTCATAATTTGAAGAAGAAATAGATCTAATACAATTAATATTTTTTTCTATTATATTTTCTAAATAATCTGGAACTAATTGTTGTGCATCACTAATACATTCCTTTATAAGTATAAGATATTTTGTTAAATCAAGCAGTTGTTCAGGATTATAATTTAATGGAAAACCATCTTTGTCAAAAAAAATGGATATTAGTTTTTCTAGTTCTTTTAAATTGTTTTTATAATTATTAAAATATTCTTTAAATACTAATCCTGTCAGTAATATTGTGCAAAGGATTTTAATTTTTTTTGAATAGTCATTTTCGAAATTTATACTCTTTTTTAGATGGTTTACTTGTTTAATGAGAGATGTAAAAAATTCTTCTTTAAAAAAAATGTTTGTATTTTTCAGGATAATATCTGCATTTAAAATCCAACTAATAATTCGTTTATTTATAATAGAGTCATCCCATATTACTTTTTTATAATTTTTATTTATATCAATCCATTTTTTAATTATTTTTTGAATTATCAAACCATCATTTTTTCTGTCAATTAAATTTAACCATAAAAAATCATTAATAAGTTTTTTGTTATTTTTATTTGACCAAAAAAATTCTGGATTTACTTCTGATACTTTAAATGAGAAATCTTTTTGATTTGTGAACGAAGATAACAATAGTGGGCTTGGATAAAAATAGAGTTTTTCAGGAGCTTTTGAATTTAAAGATTTGTTGTATCGATTAGTTCTTAGATATATTTTTCTAAATAGTAAAATAAAATTAATTTTAGTAGCTAAAAAGTAAAAATAAACACTTTTTAAATTGAGCATTAATTATCCAGATTTTAGTAATCTAATATTCTTTTTTAAATCACCGCTGTTTTCCTTAAAAATAGTAGATCCCGATACTAAAATATTTGCTCCATGCTCTTTTGCTAATTTACAATTTTCAAAATTTATCCCTCCATCAATTTCAATATCTATATCTAGTTTTTTTTTTTGAATCTTGTTTTTTACTTCTTTTAATTTTGTTAAAACCTCCGGCATAAATTTTTGACCTCCGAATCCTGGTTCTACACTCATTATCAAAACCAAGTCTATTTTATCAAAATAATTTTCAATTAATTCTATTTTAGACTTCGGCTTAAGTGAGATCCCTACTTTTTTGCCATTGCTTTTAATAAGTTCTATAGTTTTATCAATATCCTCAGTAGCTTCAGGGTGGAAGGTTATAATGTCAGAACCTGCATCAGCAAAATCTTTAATATATTTATCCACCGGAGAAATCATTAAATGAACATCAAAAATTTTTTTGGTTAACGGTCGTAATTTTCTTATAACTTCAGGTCCTATAGTAATATTTGGAACAAAATGACCATCCATTACATCAATATGAATATAATCAGCTCCGGCTTTTTCTAGAGCTATTACTTCTTCACCTAACTTACTAAAATCAGCTGACAATATCGAAGGAGATATTTTAATTAAAGATGTCATACAAGTATTTATATTTTAAATTTTGATCTTGTCAAAAAAATAAGCTGTTAATTAAAAAATTGATATAGTTGTTTTGAAAAATCACTTTCTAATGGAAAAGCAAGCATTCCCCAGACATCATAACCTAATAAATATGGCATTGCATAGAATCTAAAAAGATAAAAAAACCAAGCAACATAAAGGGCAATAAATGGTCCAAAAAGAAAGCTCGGAGTGATAAACTTGAACAGTTTTATAATTGGATTCGTATATTTAACAAAAACTCTCATAAAGAAAAAAGTAGAATCTTCTCTTTGAAAAATATTCATGAACGCTCTTCCAATCAAAGTCCACATAATCATTCCAAGAATGTAATCTATAACAATTATCCAAGTAGGTATCATATAAATAAGATATCACTATTTACTTAAAAAAAAAGGGGCGAAAAAATCGCCCCTTTAATTTTTTTATATTTTAATTGTTACTAGTGTTGTTTTCCTAAAATAGCCTTACCTGTAGGCACTCTAGTCTCATCAACCATTCTCTGAGTAGCAGCATCTGGTTCTTTAGTCATTAAGCT
>TARA_B100001093_G_C26859613_1_pt1 | contig 12628 bp, 10 predicted proteins | sample TARA_B100001093 | Tara Oceans TARA_B100001093 (sample SAMEA2623116) | marine metagenome | biome: marine biome (ENVO:00000447); feature: surface water layer (ENVO:00002042); material: "saline water (ENVO:00002010), including plankton (ENVO:xxxxxxxx)" | depth 5 m
ATTCATAATAGCTGAGTATAGTGCGTAACTTAGTCCAATAACTAAAATCCAAAGTCCAATGCGAATACGTTTTTCCATCTTTTATTTTGATCTTTATATTATGGCAAATCTACAATTTTTTTGCTTTAATCTCATTTTTTTTCGTAGTACTGAATGTATATCTTTGAAGCTTTGACTTCAGGTATAAAAATAAAGGAACTTCAAGGAGATTTATTACGTAATTTTCCTCATCAAGCCACTAAAGATCAAATCAAATTGATTAGTGAGGTTGCCGGTTTTTTATTGGATAAAGATCCGCATCAACTTTTTGTATTGAAAGGATATGCAGGTACGGGTAAGACGACTCTTATTCAAACCTTAATTCGATCTCTAGTAAAATACAATCGCAAGTCGATTTTACTCGCGCCAACTGGAAGAGCAGCAAAAGTAATCAGTTCTTATACCAAGCGAAAAGCTTATACCATTCATAAGCATATATATTATCCCAAGGTAAAGTCTGGAAGTCTTCATTTTGAACTCCAAAAGAATAAAGCAGGTAATACCATTTATATTGTAGATGAAGCGTCAATGATTGGGAATCAAACCGATTCTGCTTTTGGAGGGAATGCTTTGTTAGATGACTTGATACGATTTTCTGATCAAGGAATGAATTGTAAGGTTCTTTTAATTGGAGATGTTGCACAGCTTCCCCCTGTAGGTCTACTAGTTAGTCCTGCTTTGGTCCCCGAAGAATTGAAAATGCGTTATTTTAAAGAGGTTTTTCAAGTGGAATTAAAAGAGGTGGTACGTCAAGCTCAAGAGTCTGGCATTCTGAGTAATGCAACTGTATTAAGGCAGCTTTTAGAGCTCGATCAAGTTGAATATTCTCCGGTTTTTGATCTTTATCCAGATGTTGTTAGGTTAATAGAGAAGAACGATCTTGAGGACGCTTTAAATTCAGCTTATTCAGATCACTCTATGGAAGATTCTGTTGTTGTTTTGCGTTCAAATAAAAGGGCAAATATTTACAATCAGCAAATCCGTAATCGGATTCTATGGTATGAAGATGAAATTACTTCCGGAGATCATTTGATGGTGGTGAAGAATAATTACTTTGCTTTACCAAAAGAATCAAAAGCGGGGTTCATTGCAAATGGTGATCAGATTGTTATAAAACGTATTTTAAGAATTCAAGAACGACATGGTTTTCGTTTTGCAAAAGCTGAAGTTAATTTAGTAGATTATCCAGATGAGCCAGAATTTGAGACTTATTTACTTTTAGATGCCATCTATGTTGATCGACCCTCAATGACCTACGAAGATAGCAATAGATTGTATAAATCTGTAGAACAAGAGTATGCGCATATAAAGACCAAGTATAAACGTTTTCAGGCTATAAAGGCAGATCCTTATTTTAATGCGCTTCAGGTAAAGTTTGCTTATGCTATTACCTGTCATAAGGCACAAGGAGGTCAATGGAAAAATGTTTTTATAGAACAGGGTTATTTGCCTGATAATACTGTTGATAAAGAGTATTTAAGATGGCTTTATACAGCTTTTACTAGGGCTATAGATAAAGTTTATTTAATAGGATTTAAACCAAATTTTTTTAAATGAAAAAATTGTTGAGTAAATTATTTCTTAAGATTATGGGTTGGAAGTTAGTGGGTGAGGTTCCAAAAGAGGTTAAAAAAGCCGTAATGGTTTGTGCCCCTCATACTTCCAATTGGGACTTCCCTCTTGCTCTAGCATCCTTTGCCATAGCAAATTTAAAAGTTAATTATTTTATAAAAAAAAGTTGGTTTTTTTTTCCTATGAATTATTTCTTTAAAGCTACTGGAGGTGTGCCAGTAGATCGTTCTAAAAATTATGGTTTGGTAGATTCTATGACTTTATTGCTTAAAGAAAGTGATGAAATGATTGTTGTAGTTCCTGCTGAAGGAACACGTTCATTGGTGCCAAAGTGGAAGACCGGATTTTATCATATTGCAAAGGCTGCTGAGGTTCCAATTATTTTCGGTTTTGTAGATTTCAAAAAGAAGGAGGTTGGTTTTGGTCCATTGTTTAATGTTACTGGAGATTTTTTTAAAGATATGACTAAAATACAAGCATTTTTTGAAAATAAGAGTGGGAAATTTCCTGAGAAATATAACAAGAAAATCTTTTAAATTATTTGAAACTTATTTTTATTTGAACTAATTCTAAATAAATATTAAAATTATGTTGGTTTGTAAAAATTTAACTTTTAATTTTGCGGCATAATTTAAAATAAGTCTAAATAAAAATTAAAAAATGAAAATTTTCAAACTAACTTCAATTTTAATTGCTTTTACAACAATTACTTTTATTAGTTCTTGTGATAAAGATGATGATGTAATGGGTTGTACTGATTCTGCAGCAACAAACTACAATGCTTCAGCGACTGAAGATGATGGTTCTTGTACGTATGATGTAAGCACTGCACCAACAACTTATAACTATGCTAATGCAAGTTATGGTGGTCAAACAGACCGAATTTATATGTTAAAAGAGTTAGAAACTTACTTAAAAACAGTAAATAGCGGTGGTGTAATTGATGCTGCAATAGCAAAGTCTATGTATGCTAATGACGGATTCAATTGGACATCTGATTACTTTGTTTTAAATGGTCAACCAACAAAACAACTTAAAAGCAAAACTGCTAGTGATGATCAAGCTAATATTGAATCACTAATTGATCAATTAGCTGCTCTTTCTGCTGCTGCTGTATCTAATGATGATGCGTTTGTTGAATCGGTACTTGGTGAAAATCTTTCAACGTGTGCTGCTGCTATTGATTATCTAGGTACTTCTTATGGTTATACTTTAGAGCAATCTTGTGCTTGGGATGGTGCTCCTATGTGGGACTTTGGAGGAATGACAATGGGTGATTATTGTCCAGCTTCTTGTGATCCTGATGCAGTTACTTTAACTGGTAGTTATATGTTTGATGAAAATGGATTTGAGCCGGTTCAGTTAATAGTTAAAGGAATCATGGGGTCATGTTTTTATTACCAAGGAACTTCTGTTTATTTAAGCGAAACTAAAATGAATGTTGATAATGATGTTGCTGCTTTAACAGGTGATACAGATTATACAGACATGCAACACCACTTTGATGAGTCTTTCGGTTATTTAGGTGCACCAATCGATATGTCAATTGCTAATCCTGATGGCGGTAATTATTGGGGTAAATATGCTAAGAAAACTACAGGTGGAGGTTTATCTACAATTGATAATTTAATGCAAGATGGTTTTATTGCAGGTCGTCATGCCATAAACAATATGGATTACGATGCTCGTGATGTTGCTATATCTGTTATTCAAGCCGAATGGGAAATGATACCTGTTGCTTCAGCATTATATTATTTAAATTCTTCTGCTGATGCTATTGCAGATGATGCTGTAAGAAATCATGCTTTGTCTGAAGCAATTGCATTTATGTCAGCTTTGAAGTGGAATTCAAATGGAACAGTTACGCCTGCACAAGTAGATGAGATGATTGCGATGCTTGGTGATGATTTATTTAACATCACTGCTACAATGATTGCAGATACAAGAGATGCACTAGCTGCTGCTTACGGTATTTCTAATGCATCAGAATTTTAAATTAACCTAAATTAAACTAAGCCACCTGTTAGAACAGGTGGCTTTTTTAGCTATGAAACTACTTAGATCTTACATAATTACTCTTTTAGCTCTTATTTCATTCGGATCTTGTGGTCCAGATGCTGTTGAAGAAGTTGAGTTTTCGGATTTGTTTCAGAATGTTGCAGACAATGTTATTGTGCCTCGTTACAGTAATTTTGATAATGCTCTTTCTGATTTGAGTACAGAGTTGAATAATTTCGATACATCAGAATTATCAAGTCTTGAAAACCTTCAGCAAAAGTTTATTACTGCCTACCTTTCTTGGCAAACAGTGTCAGCATTTGAATTTGGTCCTGCCGATGAAATAAATGCCAAATTACGTATAAATATCAATACCTTTCCAACGAATTCTTCAAAGATAGAGTCCAACATACAATCTAATGAATACAACTTAGATGCAGCTTCTAATTATAGTGCGAAAGGGTTGCCTGCATTAGATTATATACTTTTTCATGCTTCTCAATCTGAACTTATAATAGAGTTAGCAGATGATTCTAGAGTAAATTACATGAAAGACTGTGTTTCAGATATGAAATCAAGAGTAGATTATGTTGTAAATGCTTGGGATGCATATAGAAATGTTTTTGTGGGCTCAGAGGGGAATGATCAAAATAGTTCACTGAGTTTATTTTTTAATTACTTCCTTTACGACTATGAGCAAATTAAGCGAAATAAATTTGCCTTGCCAGCAGGTTTTGCAACAGAATTTGGTATTCCCATATCTATGGATGCTTCTAAAGTAGAAGGGCTTTATAGTGCTACATCTTTGGAATTAATCTCTGCGAATTTAAGAGCATTAGAAGACCTTTATTTGGGATTAGGAGAAAATGGTGTTGATGGTATTGGAATTTATGAGATGTTAAAAGAATATAATGCTGTTTCTACTGTTGTGGAGGGAGATTTATCTGAAGCTATAGCTAATCAGTTTGTTATTTGTAAAGATTTAGTAAATCAATTTTCTAATGATTTACCTTATGAAATTGTAAATAATATTTCTCAGGTTCAAGAAACATCAAATGAACTTCAAAAAATGGTGCCGATGATTAAAAATGACATGCGATCTTATTTTTCTGTCACTGTTACATTGGGCGATTCGGATGGCGATTAATTCAAATTTTAATATTTCAAAAATAAGTCAATGGAGTTATGCTGAAACAAGTATAGCTCCATTGGTTGTTTTTAGAATTATTTTTGGGTTGATGATGTTTGTTGGAATTCTTCGTTTTTGGCTTAAAGGCTGGATTCATGATTTTTTTATTCAACCAGATCATTTTTTTCATTACTACGGATTTGAATGGGTTATACCTATGGGAGAGCTTGGAATGTACACCATATTTGGTCTTTTATTAATCTCCTCATTATCCATAGCTTTAGGGATTTTTTATAAAGTATCTAGTATTCTGTTTTTTCTTCTTTTCACCTACGTTGAGCTTATTGATGTGACCAATTACCTAAATCACTATTATTTTATAAGCTTGGTATCTTTTTTAATGTGTTTTCTGCCGGCCAATCGTTCTTTCTCTCTAGATATATGGTACAATCGTGAAAAGGCCCTTAAAAGCATTCCGAATTGGACCCTAGGGATTCTTAAATTTCAATTGGGTTTGGTTTATTTTTTTTCCGGAATTGCCAAGTTAAATTACGACTGGTTATTTGATGCAATGCCTATGAGTATATGGTTGCAAGCAAAAACGCATTGGCCAGTATTAGGAAGCCTTTTTACTGAAAAATGGGTGGCTTACAGCTGTAGTTGGACAGCTTGTCTTTTTGATCTTACAGTTGCCTTTTTCCTACTTTCTAAGCGGTATAGACCTTTTGCTTATTTTGTATTGTTCATTTTTCATCTCATTACCGGTTTGATGTTTCCAATTGGGATGTTCCCTTGGATCATGATCTTGGCAACTTTGATCTTTTTCTCATCGGATTTTCATGAGAGGATTATTGCTCTTTTACGTTTGATATTTAATATCAAGGAAAAAAAATCAACAGCTACTAATTTTTTAGTTTTAAACGGGTTTAAACGAAAGCTTTTAAGTGTTTTTTTATTCACTTTCGTTCTTATTCAGATGCTAGTTCCGTTTCGGTATGTATTGTATCCGGGTGATTTGTTTTGGACTGAGCAAGGCTATCGTTTTAGTTGGCGTGTAATGCTTATTGAGAAAGCAGGTACTGCATTTTTTTATGTTACCGATCCTGAAACAGGAAATAGAGGTGAGGTAAATAATTGTGATTTTTTAACGCCTAATCAAGAAAAAATGATGGCCACGCAGCCGGATTTGATTTTGCAGTATGCGCACATCATAAAAAAAGAAGTAGAGTCTAGGGGATTAAAAGATCCTATTATTAATGCAGAGGTTTATGTGACTTTAAATGGTTCTAGAAGTAAACTTTTTATTGATCCAGAAGTTGATTTAACGACATTACAAGACGATTTTAAACCTAAAGATTGGATCTTAGACAATTAATATGCTCGTATTGAGACCTTTATATATCATCTTATTTTGTTGCGTTTTTACAGCGCAAGCACAGCATGTATTTAAAGGAACTGTAGTGGATGCACTAAACTCAGTTTCCATTCCAAATGCACATGTTAAATTGAATGATAGTTATGGTGTTGTGAGTGACCAGAATGGCCGATTTGAACTTTCTGGACTTTCCTCGGGAACTTATCTTTTAGAAGTTTCATGTGTCGGATTTAAAGGATTTAAAAAGCAAATTAATTTAACTAAAAAAGTGCTCTATTTTGATGTCGCTTTACAGCCTGATATATTGGAGCTTTCTCAAGTACATGTTCTGGGGCAAAATGAACGATTGACAAACATCACCCGTCTGCGTTCTATTGAGGGAACGGCGATCTATGCGTCTAAGAAAAATGAAGTCATATTAATGGAGTCCACATTAGCAAACAAAGCCACCAATAATTCTCGTCAGGTCTACGCTAAAGTTCCTGGATTAAATATCTGGGAGAGTGACGGTATGGGTCTTCAGCTGGAAATTGGAGCACGAGGATTGAGTCCACATCGCACTTCTAATTTTAACACTCGGCAAAACGGTTATGACATTAGTGCCGATGCCTTGGGTTACCCTGAATCTTACTACACGCCTCCATCAGAGGCAATTCAAAAGATTGAAATTGTTCGAGGAGCTGCTTCCTTGCAGTACGGAACACAGTTTGGAGGTTTGTTGAATTTTAGACTAAAAAAAGGTGTAAATAAACCCTTAGAAATTATCGCTAGACAGACTTTAGGCTCCTTCAAATTACAAAATACCTTTGTGAGTTTAGGCGGATCAAAAGGGAAATGGAATTATTACAGTTTTTATCAAAAAAAATCTAGAAATGGTTGGCGTCCGAACTCAAATTCGGAGGCTCAAACGGCATTTTCATCTGTTCAATATCAGGCTAATGATCGCTTAGAGTTTGGCATAGAAATTACTCATATGGATTATCTAGCGCAGCAACCTGGAGGGCTTGATGATGCTACTTTTTTATCTAACCCAGATACCTCATTTCGAGCTAGAAATTGGTTTCGAGTTAACTGGAATATAGCTGCGTTTACTGTAGACTATAAATTTAATGAAAGAACTAAATTAAATTCCAGAACATTTGGGCTTTGGTCAAGCCGTGATGCTTTGGGTCTTTTAGATCGAATTGATTGGTCAGAAACAGGACAGCAACGTGATTTATTACTTGCCGAGTTTAATAATTTTGGTAATGAAACAAGGCTTATACTTCGCTATTTAATTGGCGAATCAGAATCTGTATTTTTGGGAGGTGTTCGATGGTATCGAGGGTTCACTGTTAAAGAACAAGGAACTGGTGATTCTGGCTCAAATGCAAATTTTACTTTTGAAAATAAGCTTGATAATTACGGTTCTTATTTTGAGTTTCCGAGCTTAAATAAGGCTGTTTTTGTTGAAAATTTAGTGCGTGTAAACGATTGTATTTCTTTTACACCCGGCTTCAGATATGATCGAATTATAACGGAGTCTGATGGTTTTTTTCATGCTGTGGTTAACGACAGTTTGTACTACATAAACAATCGTAAAAAATTAGAAAGAGGAATCTTTCTCGCTGGATTCGGTGCCAGTTATAAATGCTTTGTAGGAGGTGAGGCATATGCCAATTTTTCTCAAAATTACAGAGCCATAAATTTTAACGACATGCAGGTGATTAATTCTAATGTTGTCATTGATCCTGATCTTGAAGACGAAAAAGGTTTTAACATAGACTTGGGTTTAAGAGGGATGGCATGGGGTGTATTAGAATATGACTTAAGTGTATTTTATTTAAATTATTCAAATCGAATAGGGTATTTGTTAAAATATTATAATGAATCAACAGCACCCACGCCTGGACTTGAATGGACAACTTACCGATTAAGTACAAATATTGGCGACTCTAAAACTTTGGGAATTGAATCGTATGTTTCATGGGATGTTTTTAAATCTTTCACTGACATTGAAACACAAGCTTTAAACATCTTTTTGAATACATCATTTCAGAAAGGTACTTATGTGCGGTCTGATGAACCTTCGATTCTTGAAAATAGGGTAGAGTACAATCCAGATATGAATTTAAAATTTGGGCTACAATACCAATACAAAAGTTTTACGAGTTCTTTGCTCTATTCGTATACGAGTAGTCAATTTGCAGATGCACAAAATACCATAAGTCCTACTCAAAATGCCTTGTTTGGTGAAATACCTTCTTATTCAGTAGTCGATTTGTCTGCCAAGTATGAAAAAGAGCGTTTTATAATTGAAGCAGGGGCTAATAATTTACTCGACCGTTCTTATTTTACACGACGAGCAACAGGGTATCCGGGCCCTGGAATTATACCTTCGGATAAAAGAAATTATTATTTAAGTTTACAATTCAAAATATAACCATTCATGAAGCTTGTAAATTTTAAGTAATATAATTTTGAATATTAATTAAAAACCTAAAAAGAAAGTAATGAAAAAGTTAATTTACTTAACAGCTGTCATTCTATTATTTAGTAGCTGTTCTAATAACACAAAAACATCAAATGAAGTTAATCTTTACAGTCAGCGTCATTATGATGTAGATAAGATGCTTTTTGAGCGATTTGAAGAGCTTACAGGGATAAAGGTGAATGTAGTTAAAGCCAATGCTGATGAGCTGCTAGAGCGTTTGAAAAATGAAGGCGAAAATAGCCCTGCTGATTTATTTGTTTCAGTAGACGCAGGAAAACTTCATAAAGCAACAGAGCTTGGCCTGCTACAAAAAATATCTAATTCCTCTATTTTAGACAATATTTCTGATGATTTGGAAGATAAGAATGGTTATTGGGTTCCTATGACTTATAGATCGAGAATTTTGGTTTATAGTAAAGAAAGGGTACAACCCAATGAATTATCTACTTATAGTGATTTGCTTAATGAAAAGTGGAAGAATCGAATTTTAGTTCGCTCTTCTTCCAATGCATATAACCAAGCCTTGTTGTCTTCCATAGTAGCTAATAAAGGTCCTGAAGCGGCTTCTGAATGGGCAAGTAAATTGGTTTCTAATTTCGCTAGAGACCCTAAAGGAAGTGATCGAGACCAAGTTAAAGCTATCGCTGCAGGACAAGGTGATGTGGCTATTGTGAATTCCTATTATATTGGTCTGTTATTAAGTTCGGATGATGAAGAACAATTTAAAGCTGGTGAGGCAGTAGGTGTCTTTTTCCCAAATCAAGGAGAAGGTGAAAGTGGGGCTCATATCAATATTTCGGGTATTGGTTTAACACAGCATACTAAAAATAAAGAAAATGCACTTAAACTTATTGAGTTTTTAACTGGTGTTGAAGCCCAAACAACTTATTCAAACACGAGTTTTGAATATGCGGTTAATCCTAATGCTAAACACTCTGATATTGTTAGTAGTTGGGGAGATTTTAGAAGAGATACATTGGATTTAAATCTTCTAGGTGTTCATCGTGCTAAAGCAATTGAGGTTTTTGATAATTCGGGTTGGAAGTAAGACGTAAATTTGTTCAAATTGAACACAAGAAGTGGGTTTTAGCAAGTCTATTCGTAGGCTTGCTATTACTACTTCCTATGTTTTTTTTATTTACCAAGCTTTTTCAGGTTCCTAGTTTTGACTTTTTTTACTTGTGGGATACTCTTTTGCTTGATTACAGTTTCAATACTTTTTATTTGATTCTAATTACAAGTGTATTTGCCATTATTTTTGGTGTTATGCCCGCTTGGTTTGTAAGTAATTATGATTTTAAATTTCGAAACTTTTTCGATTTAGTGCTGTATTTACCTTTGGCCATTCCAACGTATATCATGTCATTTACATACAGTGATTTATTGAGTTATACGGGGCCTATACAGTTCTTTTTAAGAAAAAACTTACCTGATGTTGCACCTTATTTTAATCACGATTATTTGCAAATTGAAGTGTTGGGGGTTCTTTTAGGATTAGCTTTGTATCCTTATGTATATTCCGCATTAAGAGTTTCATTTAGTTTGATAGGGTCATCTTATATTGATGTCGCTAAAAATTTAGGTCTTTCTGATGTGAAAATGTTTTTTAAAGTTGTTTTACCACTTTCTAAACCCGCTTTATTTTCAGGTCTTTTTTTAGTAGTTATGGAAGTTTTAAATGAATACGGTGCTGTAAAGTATTTTGGAGTGAATACTTATACTGCTGGTATATTTAGAGCTTGGTTTTCTATGGGTAGTGAAAATACAGCCATTCAGCTTGCATGCCTGTTGATTTTATTGGTTGGATTTGTTTTAATCCTTGAGCGAATGACTCAAAAGCAGTCTAAATTTTATTACCAAACCAACACCAAACAAAAGCCTTTAACTATGCCTAAATTATCATCTCGAGTTGCCATTTACATGAGTTGTTATGTGCCTTTCTTTCTTGGGTTTCTAATTCCTTTAATTTACATATTAAACAACAGTATACAGCAGTTTATGATGGTCGATTTCAGTCGTTTATTTGCACTCAGTTTTAATTCAATTAAAGTCTCGTTTATCGCTTCAGTATTCATCATATTAATTGCATTATTCTTTTTGTATGTTGAGAAAATTTCGAAACTTAAGCTCAATACCTTCATAACTAATATAACTTCCTTGGGTTATGTGATACCTGGGGCAGTGATTGGTTTGGCTGTTATTCTTCTTTTTACACAATTTCCATTATTTAATAATCATTTGCTTGTTGGATCATTTTTCGTTCTAATATATGCATATGTTTTTCGCTTTTTAGCTGTGGGTAAGTCGCCTATAAAATCTAGTTTAGATAAGCAGCCGAAAGCCTTTGAGGATACCTCAAAGGTGTTGGGTGTAAGTTCTTTTAAGGCTCTAAGAACCATTCATTTGCCATTAAATAAAATGGCTTTAGTTATCGCTTTTATTGTTACTTTTATTGATCTTTTAAAAGAGCTTCCTATTACTTTAATTTTAAGACCTTTTAATTTCGATACCTTAGCTACACAGACCTATGAATTTGCTGTAGAAGAAATGCTTAAAGCATCCAGCATCTATTCTTTAATGATTATTGTTATCGGAAGTGTTTTGTTAATTTTACTTAAGTATATTACAAACAAACAAATACATGCATTTAGAAGTTTCTAATCTAACTAAATATTACAGTAAGTCTTCACCGGTAATTCAATCCATTGATTTTACTGTAGGTAAAGGGGAGGTAATTTCTTTTATTGGCGATAGTGGCGAGGGTAAGACAACCTTTCTAAAGTGTATTTCTGGTCTGGAAAAAATAAATTCTGGTCGAATTGTACTTAATGATAGGGTACTTAATGATCATGATACATTTGTTAAAGCCCAGGATAGAAAAATAGGTTTCGTTTTTCAAAATTCACCGTTATTTCCTCATCTCAATGTAAAAGAGAATGTGCTTTTTAATTTAGAACACATAGATTCAGATAAGGTTAATGATATTTTAGAATTAACTAAGTTGACACTCTTGCTCAATAGGTATCCACATCAATTATCTGGTGGAGAGCAGCAAAGAGCTTGTATTGCTCGTGCATTAGTTCGTGAGCCAGATTTGTTATTACTCGATGAGCCATTTAGTAATCTTCATTCGGAAATAAAGAATGCCATTCGCGATGAGATTTATAGAATTATTAAAGCCACAAATACAACGACTATATTAGTGACCCATGATGTTAGTGACTCTCTTCATATTTCAGATAAAATTTTAGTATTTAAATCAGGAATCATTCAGCAATACGATACACCATTTCATCTTTACAATGAGCCAAGTAATTATTATTGTGCCAAGATATTAGGGTCTATAAATAAGTGCTATTCTGATAATAAAACTTTTTATATTCGTCCTGAAAATATAAATATTGTTGCTAAATCTATGCATAAGTTAACAGTAGAATCGTGTCATTTTAAGGGTAAAGAGTATCAAATTACAGGAAAGTATCAAGATGAATCATGGACATTGTGTAGTCCTTTACCTTATAAGTTTCAGGATGTTATTTATGTTGAATTTGATGAAGAAAAATGTATCGATCTTTGTTAAGCGCTATTTATTTTAGCCCCAAATAAATTTTATATCTCGAATCATAGAGTCTGATAGAGACTTGTCTACAGGGCAAGTCAATGCAGCCTTTTCAAGAATATTTTTAGTTTTTTCATCGGCCGAAATAGGAATATTAATAACAATGATGACCTGGGCTATTCTCCGCGGACCAGCAGCCATGATTTTTTTTACTTCTGCAGAGGTATCTTCAATATTGATGTTCATTTCATCTGCTTTAATGCCCATTATTGTAAGCATACATGAAGCTAATGCTGTTGCAACCAGATCGGTTGGTGAAAAGGCTTCTCCTTTTCCTTTATTGTCTGTGGGTGCATCTGTAATAATTGTGTTTCCAGAGCGAATATGTGTGGCTTTAGTCCTTAGAGCGCCTCTGTAGATTACTTTTGATGTCATTTTATAGTTTGATTGACTTTAATGACAAAGATACAAAATACCTTTAAA
>TARA_B100001093_G_scaffold137404_1_pt1 | contig 12628 bp, 13 predicted proteins | sample TARA_B100001093 | Tara Oceans TARA_B100001093 (sample SAMEA2623116) | marine metagenome | biome: marine biome (ENVO:00000447); feature: surface water layer (ENVO:00002042); material: "saline water (ENVO:00002010), including plankton (ENVO:xxxxxxxx)" | depth 5 m
ATGATGGGTTTTGATCCTGTATGGCTCGCTATTTTATTTGCAATAAATTTACAAACATCATTTTTAACACCCCCCTTTGGATTCTCATTATTTTATTTGAGGGGAGTTGCCGACGAAAGTATTCAAACATCTGATATATATAAAGGAGTGATTCCCTTTATATTTATTCAATTACTTGTACTTTGCCTTGTTCTTGTATTCCCTAAAATAATTATTTAGTTTGAACTTGATAAAAACTTTACAATTTCAGATACTCCAATTGCATAATTTAAAGCCTGGTATTTTTCAGAGCCAAAAGTATTTATTCCAATTAGATTTCCATGAGTATTTAATAATGGTCCACCAGAATTACCCTCAGAAATAGGTGTTTGTGTCTGATAGACATCAGCACTATGCACGATACCATTCTCTTCATAAATCCATTCATAATCAGATCTATATTGGCTTATGTAACCTTTGGTATAAGTCCATATAGCTCCATTTGGATGGCCAATTGCATGAGACTCAGATCCTATAGGAGGAATGACCTTACTTACTTTAATAACCCTTAAATCATTTGGAGGATCAATAATTTTAAGGAGTGCCAAATCTTTTGTTTTATCAAATTTAATAACTTGAAATTTAAATATATGATTCTCATAGTCGCCTAAATCATATCCCCAATGGAGAGCAATAGAGCTATCACTAATATTTGCTCCCTCAATAGCATGCCAATTAGTTAATACATATCCTTTATTAGAAAGAATAACTCCTGATGCAGAGCCAGTATCTGTCATTAAGTAAACTAGCCCTTGTGCATTTTTATCAAAAATGTATCTGCCATCTGATAAAGTTTCTAAGCAAAAGCTAATTGTTATTATTAAAAATATATATTTTTTCATGTCAGTTTGTGCATTTACTCTTAGCAGCAAGAAGAATATCGATGTCTACACCATTCTTATTAGCTAATTCATTATTTATAGGTAATTCAGTCCTTTGACCATTATTATTTCTTATAAAAGTTATAGTACTTCTTATTCCATTACTAAGTTCAATATCAACGTAGCACCAAGATGATGATAATTGACTATTTGCATCTGGGTATTCTCTTCCAACAACTACTTGAGAAATGTTGCCTTTGTTAAAATTAATGTAATCAAAAATTACGTAATTTCTAACTACATCGATGGCAGCCTCTTCAATCTGTGGTAAATCTACAGATTCACTTTCATCAATTAAACACTCAACACAAATAGTTTGATCTTCTGAAGATTCACTATAAGAATTGGTCATTTGGGCATCTTCATATCCAGAGCTAATAATCTTCTGAATGAAGCTGTTTGAATTACCAATTGACTTTCCAAGGGCCCATAAAACTATTGCAATAGCTATAGCGAAACCCAGGTACTTCATTATTGTAAATGGTATTTCTCTTTTATTATTTTCGATTGTTAATCTTCTAGTTCTCTCAGATTCTCTATTCGATAGTTGAGCTAGATAGTTATCTACTGCGCTTGAGTCACATATTGTTGCTGACATTACACACCTCCATGAGAAGATATTGATGTAACCTTCTCGTTATTGTTGAGATCAGCCATTTCAGGAAAATCTTTAGCATCGGTTGGAACTGGTACTTGAACATATTTATGAACTTCATAAGGCTCAGGCTTAACAACTGTTTCGTAGATTACTTTCTCTACTGGAATCTCTTTTATAACCTCTTTTTCAATCTCGATCTCTTTTGTTTTGGTTATAATCTTTGGGCTCCTTAATCTCTTTCTTAAGTCTATTAACATTTTTCTTAATGTGAAAAGTAACTTACTTTTCTTTGGCTCTTCTGATTCTTTCTGAAGGTTTAATGCAACAAATGTAAGTATTGGGCCAGTTGTTGAGACCACTGTAGCAACTGAAATCATAAATATTAATTTAAAAATGCCTATTTGTTCTTCTGTGAGATCTGCAAGATTTTCTACTCCATAATATATTCCAGCCATTCTATGAATAAAGGAATTTGCTGAGCCTGACTCAAGTATTTCTCTATGTTGATTTAATTCTTCTCCAAGTTCTGCTTTTTCTAATTTAAGATCATCAATTCTTGTGCTTTTCTTTTCCCACAAGGCAATATCATTATTGATTTCTTGATCAACTTTTTGTCTTATCTCCGTTCTATTCTGATTTGCTTCACTCAGTTGTTTATTGATTAGTGATAAATCATAAGCAACTGCCTCGCTAGGTATACTTAATTTAGTTACTTTATTATTCAAAGTGGTAATTTTTTTATTAATTTTAGCTTTTTCGGTTTTGAAAGTTTCATTAATATTGCTCTTTTCTATTTTTATATTTTCTCTTAAATTTAAATAGTGTTCTTTTATTCTTCCTTTTCCAAAAGTAACGTTCTCAAGCTCATTCTGTTCATTAAAATTTGTTTGTTTTAATTCTTCATTTAAATCTTCAAGTTGAAGTCTTCTGTTTTCTTCTAATCTTTCTATTGATTTCTCGTGAGAAATGATTTGTCTCTTTAGCTCAGAAATTTCAGCAGGATTCATGCTTTTACTTAATAAGTCTTTACTTTTTTCAAGATCATCTATTTGACTATTTATTTCTTGTAATTGATTTTCCACTCCTGCATATGCATTTTTTCTTATCTCTTCAGGTGTTAAAGAATTTAATGCAATTATTTTTTCATCAGTTAATTTAATATCATCTAAGATTGAATTAACTTTTCTTTTACTTTCTTTGACGCTCTTTTGCTGCGTATCCATAAAATTTTCTTGGCTCATCATCATAGTGTCAAAAGTAAGCCAACAAACTAAAGCTAAACCGATAAAAGATACGCTCTTAACTAAATAAGATCTTGTTCTTACCAGTCCTTTGGTTAACGGTATCTTTATTAATTCTGATAGCGCTATTGCTATTAACGGCAATGCTCCAGTTAGCAAAACTGCCCATGTATATGTCGATAATGGCTCGTTAGAATTTCCTACTAGACCTATATAGGCAAGGGTAAGTGCAGTCAAAATACCTGATATACACAAAATGATTTCTAAACCCCATGCAAATCCAAGCATCTGTTTGCTAGTTTCTATATTTCTATCTACTTTCATATATTTCTCCTATATATAAAAGTAAAACGGATGAAACTAAAGGATGTTACATATCTACTAAAGGTTTCTGTAAGCTATAGAAAAATTGCCCCAAAATGCTGGATGCGCATATATTGGATTTGAATAATCATTTAATGTTTCAATTGCAGCCTTTTGAAGCGCCACATGCTTAAGATTATTCTCAAAAAGTATATTTTTAAAGACTTTATCTGTTATAGAAGCAGCATAAACCGTCTCAAGATCCCAATTAGCATACATTACTGAGTTTGCGCCTGCCACTAAAAAAGATTTATATATTGAATCAGATCCTTTTTCTTTTGTGCTGCAAGATGAAAGAACAACAATATCGCTTTTTATTTCTAAATTAACAATTTCAGTTGATGTTAATAAGTAATCACCTCCTTCATCAGCCAGAACAAGTGCGCCCTCACTAGTTACACCTTTCCAATATGGAGGAACAGAATGAGTTGCAAAGACCAGTCTTTCGTATGAGCTTGATAATCGTTTTATTAAATTATCTTTTGAGGCTTCTGAATTTGTTAGTAAAAAATCTTTTGAGAAGCTTTGACTTGATAAGCCTATTTGAGCAATTTCTTTTTCTGAATTATTTAACATTGGTAACCCTAGATCAGAAAAAGAGTTAGGGTTTGCAAGCCCTAAAAATTTAAAGTCATATTCGTCATTTAATTTTTTGTTTGTTAATGGAAAGATTCTTGCAAAACTAAATTTTTTTATCAACCAGCCAGCAGATATTAATTTTTGGTTGTTATTTTGTATATCTATTAATTCATCAAAATTATCAATCAAAATACCAAAAGGCAAGCTCTCTAATTCAGATCCATACAAATAAATATTCTTTTTTCCGTCAAGGTAGGGTAGTAACGGTTTAAAAAGAGAAGTATAAAGTTCATAAGCAGCTTTAAATGGATATTCAGAATTAAAATCTTCAATAGAATTTCGTATTTTTCGCACATTTGATTCAATCTTCATAGCACTTTCATTAATTTCTAAGACATGTGTTCTAAATTTAGTTTTTATAATTACATTTCCTCCACTGTCTGTAAGGTTGTAATAAAGAATAGCTGACTCCTCATCTAATTTTTTTGTAATTTCAATATAATCATCATAAGTAGGGTTAAATAATAAATTGAGATCTTTATTTTTTTTCAGCATATTATTCATAGTTCTTGTTCTTATAGAATAAAGTTCTTCTAAATAAGATAAATTTTTTTCATTAAAATCTTCAGAAATTCTTTCTTCATATTCAACAATCTTTCTTTTATTAGTTAACAATTCATCTTTTAACTTTTTCATGTTTTCTTTTGTTGAATCAATCTTAATTTGATCAAGGCGTCTATTAGATAAAATTCTGTTTTTAATCCCCTCAATTTCAAAATAGTTTTTTAATTTAGTCATGTTAAAGCCGTTGCTTTCAAGATTTTTGTATAAAATTATGTAATCTTTTATATACTCAGAAATAGATTTTGGATCTATGGTATGACTTAGTCTATTTATGTTTTTAAAAATACTTTCTGAACTAATCTTCATGTAAGAATATGCAATATCATGCTTTCCCTCTAAAAAATATAGACTGGCTTGATTTAAAGTTATGAAAGATACATAAAAATCTTTATCAGCATAATTTGATAAAATAGCATTTTGCATTGCCATTTTTAGAAACTTATTTGCCTTAGGTATGTTGCCTTCTTCAACATAGCATCTTGAAAGTGTTAATACTTCGGTATATGCATCACCTGGCCGATCTATCAGAGGCATATTTTCATAAAGATCAAAAGCTTTGATAAAATAAGATTCGGCATCATCACATTTAGAGTAGTGATCAACAATAATTGCGCCAATATCACCGTACCAATTTGCAACGTAACTATTATTCATTAATTTATTATCTTTGGAATTTTCTACATATTCTAAAAAATACTCTCTTCTTTCAATAAATGACTCATAGTCCTCATATGGGTTTAGCCGATCTAAGGTGCTTGTTAGATTTAAGATCCAAGTAAGAATTAAGTCCGTGTTTTTGTATTCATCTTCAAAATAAATATTTTCAATAAATCTGTTATATATAGATATCTCTCTTGATGAACCTAATTCTTCACTGGGCATTAAATCTAACCTATTTTCAAGAATTGATGATACTTCTAGAGATGTTTCATAATCATCTAGATTCATGGATTGATACATAATATTTACGACCAAAGCAATTTCATGCCATGTAAGAAGTTTTGATGATGAATTTCTAATATGTTTTAAGACTTCACCTCTTATTTTATAATATTCGACACTGCCTTCATCGTAGGCTATATCAAGTTGGCTTAAAAGGTATTTATTTAAGTATCTTGTATTTGACTCAAAATCTATCTTTGCAGGCTTTTCTCTTGCATTTATGTTCATTTCTGGAAATTTTGAGAGCAAGTTGGTGACAAAATATGCAGGAGTCTCATCGAGATTGTCAATTATTTCATTTAATAAATCTGTTTTTGAATTAAAATTATTTTGAGTATTATTAAAATAATATGTTGAATATTTAGAAATAAAGTCTGCATTTATTGCGTCTCCTTTTAAAGCTGCATCTAATAAAATTTGTGTTATAGCTGGTCTTGTAGATTCAAGAAACTGAAGATTATAAAAATAGTAAGCATACCGAACATCTGAAAAATATATATTCCAAAATTTATTATCAGTTATTGGAGATTTTGATCCATTCCATGACAATTTTAGACCAACTTCTCCATTAGCATTTTGTGCTTCTTTTTCAGTCATATACCATGAATCAATTTCACCAACTACGTATTTATCTAAATCTCTTTGAAGAACATAAACACAAGAAACAACAATGTCTCTTTTGGTCAATGATTTTGAAAAATTGACACCATCAAATGTTTGTTCTGAGTAGCAATAATCACTTACATCATCTTCTTTGGATCTTGAGAGTTTGATTTTTTGATTAATATTTATAATTGGAGCTCCACTTTTAAAACTTTTAAAAGAATTAAGCTCAATTAAATTATTTATACTTACATTTAATTTTTTAGATATTGACCATAGGGTATCCCCTTCTTTAACTACATAATAATTATTATCACTAATAGTTTTTGGTGATAGGAAAAATGTACTAATTAATAAAAGTAAGTGAAAAGTCTTTTTCAGAATTACAGAAAAGTATTTCTTGCGGGTCTCCATCATTAAATACATTACCATAATAACAAGAGAATCCTAGCTCAGCGATTGGTTTATTTTCCAAAAATATAAGATATGTTTCAGAGCCATATGTCAATTTACCGTTTGCAGACTTCGCTTCAACCATTTCTGCAATGGTATTCTTTAAAGTATCTTTGAGATTTTCTTCCACATTTATACTTCTTGTTGTAAAAACAGTCTTTTCAAAGGTGGTCTGATTTAAATCAAGAATTTCTGAAATTGATGACTGGCCATTAGAACCATCGTAGAAGATACCAACTGATAAGAATAATGCAGCAGTTAGGGCATATCCTGAAACATTTTGAGGTGTGAAAAAGTCTCTAAATGAAAACATATTTGATTTTTTCTTTGAACCTAAATGCTTTTCAATAACTGAATCAATTAAAGCATCAGCTTGTTTGGAATATGATTTGTATTCGTTGGTATGTGTGAATTCACTTAATTTAATGTTGAGACTTTTCATTTGATTGAAAAACTGATTTGCCTCTTCATCTGAGTTTAAAATTTCTTCTACTTCAGTTTCGGAGCCTTTATCAAGTTCACCATCTAAGTACTGAATAATTCTTATTTTTAGATCATCATCTATCATAATTGAACCTCCATACAGGTATGAAGTTTAATTTTTGCCCTTACGGATATTTGACTCACGTTTACTCTTGATTTTCCTGTTATTTCAGTAATCTCTGTAACTGTATAGTTTGATATTTTAAGGCGAATGACATCTTGTTCAATTTCATTTAACTTTTTAACGCAATCATCAAGCTTATTATTAGCTTCAGATTCTTCAATAGCTGAAAATTGATCTCCTTCAACAGAGACTTCTTGAAGATCATCTCCAGGAAGTTCTTCTCTCTTTTTTCTAATATTATCGATAAATTTATTCTTCATCATTGTAGACATCCAAGCCTTTACACTTCCACCTTTAAACTTATCTATATTAATAAGTGCTTTTTCAAATGTTTGTTGAAGTAAATCAAGGGCATCATCTTCATTTTTGGTTAACTTAAAAGCAAAACGTTTTAGACTAATTCTTAGATCATTTAACAATGATTCTTCAGAGAAGATTTTATGAATATCATCTGACATATTAGTATTCTGCCAGAAATCTATATTTTTATAAAATATATAGCTCTCCCAGTTATTGGGAGAGCTAATTAAATAATTAACTTGCATTGATTGCCGTATATTTTTGATTAGGCATCTCTTTGAAAGCTTTAATAGTAGTAGATGTTAGCCAGTACATGATAAAACCTTTTATAGCCCACCCATGTATTGCAGTTCCACCATCAACTAATGCTAATAAGATACTTAGACCATAATATATAGATATCCATAACATTAAGTATTTACCAGGCTTATAACACGCTCTATATCCTAGATAAATACAAAGAAAAACATCAAATAAAAAGTATGGGTCTATGGCCCAAGCCATAAATGCCTGAACTACTGCGCAGAAGTACATAAAGTATCCTACGTGCTTGATATCTTCTTTTATTCCAAAAGTATTGTCGTATGTTGTCATTTTTTACTCCATTTAAGTTGTTATATAGATATAACGATGGAATTTAAAAAATGTTACAAATTAGTTTAATTTTCTTTTACAAAGTAAAAGTCTGAAATCAGTGAAGAGGAATCCCAAGGAATTTGTTGGCCTTTGGTAACACTGACAACGCTTTTTCTTGTTTCTTTGAATACCTCTTCTATCCTAAGTCCTGGTTGATTGATTGCTTCAATTAGACTTCCTGTATAAATACCAAATCCTTTAGAACTTCCATCTATAGCAGTCTCACCTGGAGCTGTTGAGTAAGCTATTATTGTGCCAGGAGGTGCGCTCATTTGAGCAAGGCCTTGTTTTGATGATCTTATAGAACTAACAAACGGATTGTTTCTGCATGAATCTAAAATTGCTATTTTCACGCCATCTATTGACTCGTTAAGAACTTCAAATACTCTATTCATATTTATAGAACTTGTTTCAAGCTGACTTTCTCTATTGATTACGGCATCAACTGGATTTAAGTAGTTGATACCTCTAACCTGAGATGCGTGACCTGCATAAAAAAATAAAACATCGGTTCTTGGTCCTGCTAGAATAATTTTTCTTTTGAATTCATATAAAGCTTCTAAGAAATTCTCTTGGGTGGCATCTTGAATCTTGATTACTTCAAATCCTGACTTTTCTAATACCTGTGTTATTCCATCTGCGTCTTTGACTGCATATTGTAATGGACTAGAAATGTAGTCATTGTTTCCAATAACGAGTGCGATCCTTTTATTTGTAAGAAATCTTTCTTCTGTGATTTCTTTAAAATTATCTTCTTGATATATACCATCTATAAAAGTTGCGTAGTATTTGTTATTTGAATCAAAAAAAGTTGTAACACCTTGACCATTTTTTAATCCATCTTTAAATGGTCCAACCCATTCCCAATTGTATTCTGTAGAGTAGAGTTTTCCCTCACCCTCAAGACCTTTTTTTGAACAAAATCCTGTTTCAATAGTTGTATTAGTTGAGATTTCACAAAGTCCTTCGGTAATACCGTTCCTCCATTCACCCTTATATTTATATCCTGATTTTCCATAAAATGTTCCGTAACCATTAAGCAAGCCGTTCTTAAATTCACCCTCCCAAATCAAATCAAAAGATCCGTCTTCGTTATATGAGTATAAAATTCCATTCCCATGAAGCTGAAAATCTTTATTATATTGACCAGACATATGTGTAGAGCCATTTGGGTATAAAATCGTCCCTTCACTTACTCTTCCATCTATCCATGTGCCATTAAAATAAATATAAGTATTGCCCTTATCGCTAATAGAAGTTCTTTTTCCAGGCCCATTCCATCTTCCCTCTAAAAAAGTGCCCTCATAATAAGTGCCATCTGTAAAAGTTTCTTTCCCCATCCCATTCAGTAAGCCATTGCTGAAACTTCCTTCTAATATGCTTCCATCTGCATATTTATACTTACCAAGACCAGAGAGTTTTCCATTAGAATCAAATTCGCCATTAGCTATATGTCCTTCATACTCTCCTCCCTTGATACCTATTCTTGTTCCTTTAGATATAACGCCCTTGTCATACTCTCCCTCCTCAATAAATAAGGCTGTTAATCTTTCGCCATATCCATCTTGATACCCCAGTTTAAAATCACCTTTATAAATCTCTTGGCCATTTTCACTTGTTAGTGTTCCTCTGCCGTGTCTTCTATCATCTCTAAATTCACCAACATATTTATCACCATTAAAATATGACGATTCCCCTTTGCCTTCCATAGTTAGAAGCCCCTCATCGTCGTATTTAAATTCACCTTTATAGAAAGCAATATCTTCATCTGCAGAATCATTAAATTTTTCAAACCTGAATTCTATTTGATTACCAATAAAAATAAGATCTTTATTTATATTGCCAATGACAGTCTGCCCCTCCCAATACAATTCAGCAAAATAGATGTCATTTTTTCCAACTACCGTGCCAGATATTGATGTACCTAAAATCTCAAGAGTAGCTTTGAAATCATTACCAAGAATTGTTAAATCATCATCAGATGTGATAATTGTTTTTTTGCCTTTCGAGCTTATACAGGTTGTAACAGCATCATCGACATCTGGCTCAGTGCATGTCCAAAGTATTTGATCTGAACTAGCAGAAATCGAAAATAAAAGTATCGACGCTAATAGTGTTTTTCTTTTAGTTGTCTTCCTCATTAATAATAAATAATTGAATAGGTAAATTAAATTCTACTATTACTTGATGTAATTCAGCAAAATAATCTTTTTTTGATTTTTGTCTTCTTATAAGAACAATAGAAGGCAGTCTTCCTGTTGCCTCAGCATAATGCAGGGATTGTCCAACAGCTTCTTTCCAATTGTAATCAAATTCAGTTTCGATCGCGTATTCATCTGTTAAACAATCTACGAAGGTGCCATATTTTGTTCTGTATTCAATTATCCCGTTCATAGATTCACACCACACCTGATTTATATCTTTCTCAGCAGCATTGATGAAGTTCATATTAAATAAAAGCATTAAAATAATTGGGAGATCTTTTTTCTTGCTAAACTGAAATTTACCTGAAAAAGGTCCATAATGATTTATATCATCGTCACTCATTTGAAGAGAAGGCGTGTCTATTTTCTTTTTTTTCTTGAAAAAATTTCTCACCTTTTTACTAAGGATGACAATCAAATAAATAATAAATAGCCACCCAAAATATTCAATTAGCATTTTTTCTCCTTTCTTTTATCCACAAAAACATAAACAATAATATTAAGGCTGGTTGAAGTATTACAAAAATAACTATATTCGCCAGGGCATAGCCCATACCTGTTACTTCACCAATAAATACAAGGACATCAACACACCAAAAGAAGAATTTACCTATAAAATTTCCTATATATTCATACATACATAAAGCTCCATTATGTTGCCTCCTTTGCACTCATGCACTGTTCATATGCATGCATCCAAACATGTACAAGACCTCCCATGCGAAATTTTATCTTTGAGATGTCAAAATATTTGTAATTAGGGTCATTCTCTGGAATCTCCAACATCATTACTTCTATAAATTCATCAGGGTCATTCTTCTTAGCAGATACGAAGTTTCTTGGCATACCATCATCAAACTCTATAAAAAACATTGATGAAACTGAATCAATCTCGTTAGCAATATTTATTGTTGCGTTAATCATAAAGGGATCAAATTCATCAATATGTGCTTTAAAAGTCATCTTTGTTCCCTCAAGAGTTTTTATATTAAAGTCAGGCTTATTCTTTTTAATATCAGAAATTTTTGAAGAGGTAAGCGTGAAGTAAATTGCTGGTATTTGGTTACAGTTATTTTCAGATATAGCAAACCTCAGTTTGTCTCCATAGACAAGATTAGTTCTGACTGTGCCGATATGCCATCCATCAGCAGATAACTCATCATCATAGTACCAGTAGGTGTTCTCGTGAGTAGAATTGTATTCAATTGCGCTTGAATAGATAGACAATGCAACTAATCCAAAAAGTATATGTTTCATATTTTTATCTCCTGTATATAAGCACAACGAGATAAAAGTTATTTTGTTACATTTTTTTTAGTATTTTTTTTAATTTTTCTAAATTAAGTTTAATTTCTGGGCAATTTTCTAAATTCTTTATAAATGAAGTATATGAAGTGTTAGTTCTTATTAAAACAATATCATGCACTTGAGAACATTGAATGGTTTTTATTTCCCTGTCTGTTAAAGTCATCATTCCCCCTTGCGCAGCGCCTAGATCATCAGTGTAAGTAAAACCAAACCCAAGAATTGAGGCTATTAAAACTGATTCTGCTTTAGGTAGAAATTTAAAGAGATCATCTTTTTGATTAAATGATTCATAGAAATATTTAAAATATAAATCATCATAATAAGCTTCATTATTCCTTATGCTGCTTTGCCAGATATCATCAAACTTATTCGTCCAATCTTTAGGCAGTTGTGAATATTTTTCATTGATTTTAAATAAATAATTAATCTCTGGATCATTGAGAAAAGTTCTTGAAATGTAAGTATTAAAATCTGTGATATCTTTAGCAACTACAGATGTCTCATTAATATTTCTTGCGATAATATTATCAGGAAGTTCTGCTAACTCTTTTGTGCTCTTGCTAAGAGTTTTATTGACAGCTTGTGCGCCTTTATTAGCAATTGGCCCGCAACTAGATAAGAGAAATACAGCACTTATAAAAATTAATAATCTATGCATTGGTTAATAGGATAAAGACAAATACTTAATTAATCTAGGTAACTTTAAAACTTGATTTAAGAAACATTAGACTGGTTAGTAATCCCTCTCTGCAACTCTACCCAGTTGCTTTTCTATGGTTAACACTACAGAGTAAAAATAATTGTTTTTTCATATCAATTCCACCTTAATCTTTTGTTTTCATTAATCTTCATAACTGTTATGCAAACATTGCCATTGCATACTATTGCCGTCGAAAGTAGGTGCTTGGTAAATTTTTTGATTTTGTTTCTTGTCTTAATATTTCTATTAAGTTTATTAATGATTTTTTTATTACAAAAAAATTTTTTAGACTCATGCGTATTAAAACTTTTGCCAAATTCTCTCAGTAAAAAAACTACTCTCTTAGGAACTCCTCTTTGCTGCATCCTAGTTTTACAATGATTTGTAAAAATAATCTTTTGGTCCATATTTTTCTCTGTTGTTATTAACTAACGAACAAAAATCAATAATGTTACAAGTTATTTTGAAGAGTTTTTGGAGCTGTTATTATTGTTTACTAGAATATATTTACTAGCCAGATCATTAAAAAGTGAGCAATTGATCCATATAT
>TARA_B100001093_G_scaffold359060_1_pt1 | contig 12620 bp, 13 predicted proteins | sample TARA_B100001093 | Tara Oceans TARA_B100001093 (sample SAMEA2623116) | marine metagenome | biome: marine biome (ENVO:00000447); feature: surface water layer (ENVO:00002042); material: "saline water (ENVO:00002010), including plankton (ENVO:xxxxxxxx)" | depth 5 m
GAACCTGAAGGCTTAACCTCTCATGAGATATATCCAAATGGTGTTAGTACCTCATTGCCTTATGAAATCCAATTGGACATAGTCCGCTCGATGGAAGGGTGCTCTGAAGCTACTATTACCCGTCCAGGTTATGCTATCGAATATGACTTCTTTGACCCGAGAGATTTGAAATCAACTTTAGAAAGTAAACTAATTCAAAATTTATATTTCGCCGGTCAACTCAATGGTACTACTGGTTACGAAGAAGCCGGTGCTCAGGGGCTACTTGCGGGGGCAAACGCTGCATTATGCGCTCTTGAAAGGCCTCCTTGGATAGTTGGGCGGGACCAAGGTTATCTTGGTGTAATGGTTGATGATCTAACAACGCTAGGGACACAAGAACCCTACCGAATGTTCACCTCTCGAGCTGAATATAGATTAGCGCTGAGGGAAGACAACGCAGATACTCGGTTTACAGAACAAGCACGGGAATTGAGTATGGTGAGTGAAGAGCGTTGGAAAGATTATAACGATAGACGAGAGCAAATCGAGACAGAAAAGCAGCGCTTGAGAGATACGTGGATTCGACCGGACGATCAGAATTTGCGGACCCTTAACGCTGTTTTAAAATCACCTTTAATTAAAGAAGTCACAGCACATGATTTATTAAAAAGACCAGAAATTCACTATAAAGATTTGGTTGATGGTGCAGGGATTACGGCTCATGAAAATTCATCAATATCAGGTCAAGTTGAAATCCTTATTAAGTATTCGGGATATATCGATCGACAGACAGATGAAATAAAAAAATTAAAGAATAAAGAGCAAGTGAAAATACCTGCTGGCCTAAATTACTCATCGATCCCTGGTTTGTCGAATGAAGCAAAACAGAAGTTAATGGACCACCAACCTGAAACTTTAGCCCAAGCCGCTCGTATTTCTGGAGTCACACCTGCGTCTATAAGTCTTTTACTAGTGCACATCAAAAAGTTAAATTTAATGCATTTAGCAAGCTAATGAATCTGCTTGTAGATTGCCGGAAACTTAAAATAATTCCTAATGATAGACTAGTTAATGGGTTGGAAATAATCGTTAAGGAACACTTGAAATGGAACCAAATATTCAATTTAAGTGGACATCGAACAAAACAGAACGTATGGACTTATCAAATACTTGATTCTCTAAGTCCGCATCAGTTCATTAAAACTGGAAATTTATTGGATATCGGCACCGGTCCTGGTTTCCCCGGGTTGCCGTTAGCACTAATGTATCCGGACACGCACGTAACATTATTGGACTCAAATGAAAAAAAATTAGCCTTTGCTAGGCATATTCAATCAATTTGTAAGTTAGACAATGTCACAGTAGTTCACAACAGAATTGAAGAGTTTCAAGTGGAAAAAAAGTTTGATCAGATTATCAGCAGGGCATTTAAACATCTCAATGGTATGATCCACCACTCGCTCGATTTGCTCACGCTAAATGGTGAAATTCTGGCGATGAAAGGGGCTCGGGTTGACAGTGAAATTCTAGATGCTGAGACAGAGTTCGAAAGATACGCCATAACATTACACAAACTGCCACATATTGTTGATGAACAACGTATGCTGGTACTTGTTAAACAGAGAAAGAAATAAATGACTCGCATAATTGCCATAACCAATCAGAAGGGTGGTGTTGGAAAGACAACTACTTGTGTGAATTTAGGTGCGACGTTCAGCGAGATGGGATATCGCGTGCTTGTCGTTGATTTCGATCCACAGGGCAATACAACGTCGGGATCTGGTGTATCGAAACACGTTATAGAACATGATGTTCGAGGTCTCCTCCAGGGTGAATCATCGTTCCGTGAAGCGTGTATCCCTAAGACGCAGGCCGGTTACGATCTATTACCGTCGGATATTCAATTGACAGAAGCCGAGGTAGGATTGATAAGTCAGGTTCGGTCACAATATCGGCTTAAAGATGTCTTAAAAGGTATTGCTGACGCGTATGATTTCGTGCTGATTGACTGCCCACCAGCACTAAGTATGCTCACAGTGAACGGACTAATCGCCGCGGACGGTGTAATCGTACCTGTGCAGTGTGAATTTTTCGCCCTGGAAGGACTAGCTGCCTTAATGGAAACCATTGATCAGGTTCGTGCCACTCATAATGCGGATCTTGTGATCGATGGTGTCCTTCGCACCATGTATGATCCCAGAACCGGTTTGACCCGCCAAGTTTCGCAACAATTAGAAAAGTTTTTTGGTGATCGTGTATTCAAGACCGTTATACCTCGTAATGTTCGGTTGGCCGAAGCCCCGAGTCATGGGTTACCAGTGTTAAAATACGATAGATTATCGAAAGGTGCTTTATCTTATCTCGCATTGGCGGCTGAATTAAGGAAGCGACTGAACTTGAAGACAGCAGCATGACACAAAAAAAACGCGGCCTAGGGTTTAACCCACTTTTAGGCTTAGATCAGTCCACAGTAGACGCCGTATTAAATAGAGAGCCCGGCAACCAACATCGAAACCGAAACACGGTAGGTGAGTCGGGGATTGTCCATGTAGCAATTGAAAAAATAGTTCCTAATCCGTTCCAGCCTCGCACGCGATTCGATGAGTCTGAATTAGAAGAGCTAGCCGACTCCATTCGTCAACATGGTGTAATGCAGCCAGTCATTCTTCGACAGACTGCCCATGGTTATGAATTGATCGCTGGTGAACGACGCTGGCGAGCAAGCCAAAAGATTGGTCTGCAAGATATTCCGGGGATAATTCGTGACCTTGATGACCGGCAAGTCGCAGCACTTGCGCTGATCGAGAATATTCAGCGAGAACAACTGACTGCGATAGAACAAGCGCGCGCTTTGGCACGTATGCGGGATCAATTTGCAATTGATCAAAATAGTTTAGCTGTAATGATTTCATCGAGCCGATCACACGTTGCAAACCTGCTACGTCTATTAAATCTTTCTCAGGGGGTTCAAACGATGTTGGAAGTCGGAGATCTCGAAATGGGACATGCACGCGCGATATTGCCTCTTGCTGAGAATATGCAACTAAAGACAGCCAAGAATGTGCTTCGATTGCAATTGTCTGTGAGACAGACGGAGACGCTTGTAAAGCGTCTTTTGTCTCAAGAGGCCACCACGACGCCGAACCGTATCGCAAAAGATCCAGACATCGGGCGTCTAGAGGCAGCTTTATCGGACGATCTCGGGACTGTTGTTCAAATTAAGCCAAAAAGCGGTGGAAAAGGTCAGGTTGTTATTGAATATGGCTCATTAGATGTTCTTGATGGCATTGTGGATCGCCTAAAAGTGAAGAGTTGATATATTTGTTCTTTTCCTCTCTTTCAACGATTGGCATTGATCCGAAACAGTTGACTGAATATACTCCCGCGAAGTGTTGAGTTGTAAACGCTGTATATGAGGCACCCAGCAGTTGCTGTGTTGGTAATACAAACAGCAATTTTAGTAGCAGTTTTTATCACTGGATATTTATCCGACGGCTTTCGAGTTGCAGTTAGTACGGTGGTAGGCAGTTGTGTCGCAATTATTCCTCAGGGGCTTTTTGGATTCTGGGTCTTTCGTAAACGTGGAGCAAGAAACGCACGTTTAATCGCCCAAAACTTGTTTATAGGTGAGGGGCTGAAATTGGGTGTTACCGCAATATTATTTGCGTTGGTTTGGACGAATTTTAATCAACTTGTAACGTTTGCGGTCTTTGCTGGGTTCGTGGTTACGGTCCTAGTTGGACAATTGAGTCTGCCCTTATTGTTGGGTGGAACACGTAAATATTAATCGGAAATAGTAATGGCGCTTCAAAATCCCACACCGTCGGAATATATCCAACATCACCTGACAAATCTCACGTATGGCTATCACCCCGAAAACGGTTGGTCGTTTGCCCATGGTGCTAAAGAAGCATCAGAGATGGGTTTCATAGCTATCCACGTCGATACAATGGCGTGGTCCGTAGGTCTCGGTATTCTTTTTTGTTGGTTATTCCGAGTTGGTGCCAATTCGGCGCATTCGGGAGTTCCGACAGGAGTGTTGAATTTCGTAGAGCTAATGGTTGAATTCGTTGATAAATCGGTCAAAGAGACATTTCATGGAAGCAGCAATTTAATTGCGCCCTTGGCCTTGACAATATGTTGTTGGATTTTCTTGATGAACTTGATGGATTTGGTTCCAGTTGACTTGGTCCCTTATCTTTTCATGAGCGCGGGAGTGGAGTACATGAAGATTGTTCCGACAACTGACGTGAATGCCACATTGGGAATGTCTATCGGCGTTTTCTTATTGATTGTGTTCTATTCAATCAAGATCAAAGGTTTTGGCGGATTTGTTGGGGAGCTTACTCTTCAACCTTTTGGAAAGTGGATGATTCCGTTTAACTTTCTTCTAGAGGCAGTTGGTTTGATTGCAAAACCAATTTCATTGGCTTTGCGGCTGTTTGGAAATCTGTATGCTGGTGAACTGATATTTATTTTGATTGCATTGTTGCCGTTTTATTTGCAATGGTTTTTATCCGTACCTTGGGCAATTTTTCACATTCTTGTAATCGTGCTACAAGCATTCATTTTTATGATGCTGACAATCGTCTATCTTTCTATGGCGCATGAGCACCACTAGTATAACTTATTAATTTAACGTCCTTTAATTGGAGGAAACATGGAAACTGTTGTTGGAATGACTGCGATTGCCGTAGCGCTACTAATCGGCATGGGTGCGCTTGGCACCGCCATTGGATTCGGTATCTTGGGTGGTAAGTTTTTGGAGGGTGCGGCCCGCCAACCTGAAATGGTCCCAATGTTACAGGTTAAAATGTTCATTGTAGCGGGTCTTCTTGATGCGGTAACTATGATCGGTGTCGGTATTGCTCTGTTTTTCACGTTTGCCAACCCTTTCGTGGCACAGGTTTAAGACGTCCCGATCCTTTGGATGATTCAACTGACCGCGAGGTGTAATTGTGAATTTAAACCTGACCCTTATCGGGCAGCTCATTGCATTTACGATCTTTGTTGTTTTCTGCATGAAGTATGTCTGGCCTCCCATTTCCGGAGCGCTGGCCGACAGACAGAAAAAGATTGTCGAAGGCCTTGACGCTGCAGACAAAGCGACCCGTGATCTTGAAAGTGCGAAATCTCAGATCGAGGATGAACTAAAGCAAGCGCGCACCCAGGTGACAGAGCTGCTAGAGCAGGCTAACAAAAGATCGGCACAGATTGTCGGCGAAGCGCAGGGAAAAGCGCAATTGGAGGCTGAAAAAATTATAGCTTCAGCCCAAGTTCAAATCGCTCAAGATGCGGCTCAAGCGAGGGAGTCTCTTCGAGCAGATGTCGCGCAACTTGCAGTTGTTGGGGCTGAAAAGGTTCTAAGGGCGTCAGTTGACCGGGCGGCTCATAAGAAATTATTGTCCGACCTGGCCAAAGAGCTCTAGGGAGGCGTTCAATGGCAGAACTAACCACGGTCGCCAGGCCTTATGCAAAAGCGGTTTTTGCTCACGCTACTGAAGTAAAAAATCAATCGCAGTGGCGAGGATTTTTACAAAAGGCAGCAACCATCACATCAGATGAAGCGATGGTTGAGGTTCTGAAAAATCCTGCTGTCTCGGTAAAAGTTAAGTGCGCGATGCTTGCTGATTTGACTAAGGAGGCCGATGTTGACGGTTCGCTATCGTTATTTGAGGCACTATCACATTACGGGCGTCTCTTGGCATTGCCTGCTATTTCATCTGAATTTGACACGCTGTTGGCTGAGCGCGAAAAAGCCTTGGACGTTACTATAACCAGCGCATTTCGACTTGAGGCCCAAGAGGTTCAGCTCTTAGAGTCGAAGTTGAAAAAGCAATACAAAGGCAAATCCATTCGTATTCAGACCGTTGTGGATCAATCTTTGATTGGCGGTTTTGAGATTCGATCGAGTGACACAGTAATCGACGCAACGGTGCGTGGTCGGCTTTCTAAGATTGCCGAGTCATTGACCGCTTAAGTAAAGGGAATTTGAAAGGAAAGTTTAATGGATCAATTGAGTCCTTCTGAGATCAGCGAACTGATCAAGCAGCGAATCGCTAAAGCAGATATTGCTGTCTCAGCGAAAAATGAGGGAACGATAGTCTCTGTTTCAGACGGTATTGTTCGTATCTATGGTCTTGCCGACGTGATGTATGGCGAAATGATTGAGTTCGATGGCGCCATTTTCGGTATGGCTCTTAATCTTGAGCGTGATTCGGTGGGTGCGGTTGTGCTTGGCGATTATCAGAAACTTGCAGAAGGGCAAACTGCGCGGTGCACAGGTCGAATTCTTGAGGTTCCGGTTGGAAATGGTTTATTGGGCCGAGTGGTCGATGCTTTGGGTAAGGCAATTGATGGTAAAGGCGATATTAATTCGGACGGGACAGATGCGATTGAAAAAGTGGCCCCGGGCGTGATTGCTCGGCAATCTGTAGATCAACCAGTTCAGACCGGGCTTAAGGCAATTGACTCGATGGTTCCGATTGGGCGGGGCCAGCGAGAATTAATAATTGGTGACCGGCAGACCGGTAAAACAGCGGTTGCAATCGATGCGATCATCAACCAAAAAGGCACCGGCGTTAAGTGTATTTACGTTGCGATCGGCCAGAAGCAATCATCGATAGCATCGGTTGTCCGTAAGCTCGAAGAACATGGTGCTTTGGATCACACAATTATTGTTGCCGCCGGCGCAGCAGACCCAGCTTCAATGCAATTTTTAGCACCGTTCTCAGGTTGTACAATGGGCGAATACTTTCGTGATCGCGGAGAAGACGCTTTGATTGTGTATGACGATTTGTCAAAACAAGCCGTTGCTTATCGTCAGATCTCTCTGCTTCTGCGCCGCCCACCAGGGCGAGAGGCCTATCCGGGCGATGTTTTTTATCTACACTCACGCCTCCTAGAGCGCGCAGCGCGGGTGAATGCAGACTATGTTGAGCAGCTCACTGGTGGGAAAGTGAAGGGTCAAACTGGTTCTTTGACAGCATTGCCGATTATTGAGACTCAGGCTGGTGATGTTTCTGCGTTCGTACCAACTAACGTTATCTCGATCACCGATGGTCAAATCTTCCTTGAGACGAATCTATTCAACTCCGGTATACGCCCAGCGATGAACGCAGGTATTTCAGTATCACGAGTCGGTGGTGCAGCGCAGACAAAGATTGTGAAAAAACTTGGTGGCGGTATCCGTCTTGCGCTTGCGCAGTACCGAGAGCTAGCAGCTTTTGCTCAGTTCGCGTCCGATCTAGACGATGCGACGCGCAAACAGCTGGAGCACGGACAGCGTGTAACAGAGTTAATGAAGCAAAAGCAATATAGTCCGCTATCGGTCGCAGAAATGGGTATAGTGCTTTTCGTTGCAAACGAGGGGTACCTGGACGATGTCGACGTGACAAAAGTTGTCGCTTTTGAAGCAGCGCTGCTCATCTATTTTAATTCAGAGAATGCGGCGTTGCGCGATGAAATTAATCAGTCAGGTGATTACAGCGACGATGTTGAGGCCAAGCTCAAGGCTTGTGTTGAAGCCTTCAAATCATCTGGGACCTACTAAGGCCGGTTAATTAAGGGCTACAGGCATGGCAATCGGAAAGGAAATTCGTACTCAAATAGGCAGCATCAAGAACACTCAGAAAATTACGAGTGCGATGCAGTTGGTGGCGGCTTCAAAGATGCGGAAAGCGCAGGAGCGTATGGCCGCAACTCGGCCATATGCAGATCGTATTCTAGAAGTGATTGGCCACATGGCTTATGCAAATCCAGAATACAATCATCTGTATTTGGATAAGCGTGATGTAAAACGTGTGGGTTATATCGTTGTCTCGACAGATCGCGGTCTTTGCGGGGGTTTGAATGCCAACTTGTTCAAAAAAGTGGTCGGTGAACTTGGCACGCATCATGGCAATGATGTCGAGGTCGATCTTGCAGTAATTGGTTCTAAGGCGATAGGTTTTTTTCGATCATTTGGCGGAAATGTTGTAGCGACAGCTGGACAGGTCGGTGACCAGCCTGCGGTTGCTGATTTGATTGGTAGCGTAAAAGTCATGATGGACGCTTACGGGGAAGGCAGAATTGACGGCCTTTTCGTGGTCTACAACCAATTTATAAACACTATGACACAGCAACCAACAGTGCAGCAGCTTTTGCCACTACCAAAGGATCGAGAAGACGATTTGTCAGCAAAATTGGGTGCCTATTGGGATTATATTTATGAGCCTGACGCTCGAGAGGTGCTCGATGCTCTGCTTGTTCGGTATTTGGAGTCATTGGTTTACCAGTCAGTGGTTGAGAACTTGGCGTGTGAACAAGCGTCTCGAATGGTCGCAATGAAAGCGGCGACAGACAACGCGGGGCAGCTGATCGACGACCTGGAGCTTGTTTACAACAAGGCTCGTCAAGCAGCTATTACACAAGAAATTTCAGAAATTGTTGGCGGCGCTGCGGCGCTGTAATAACAAATTTTTTAGGAGAAATACGATGAGTAGCGGAAAGATCGTTCAGATCATCGGTGCGGTAATCGACGTCGAATTCCCACGAGAAACAGTTCCTCAGGTTTATGATGCGCTGAATGTCAACGGGAAGCCAATTGTTCTCGAGGTTCAACAGCAGCTTGGGGATGGAATCGTTCGTACGATCGCAATGGGTTCGACAGAAGGGTTGTCACGAGGCTTACAAGTGACCAATACCGATGCCGCAATTTCTGTGCCCGTGGGGACAGAAACGCTTGGTAGGATCATGGATGTATTGGGGAACCCGATTGATGAAAAAGGTGATATCGGTGAGAAAGCTAGGATGCCAATTCACCGAACGGCGCCTACTTTTGCAGAACAGTCAGCGTCTGCGGAATTGCTTGAAACAGGTATCAAGGTTATCGATCTTGTCGCGCCATTTGCTAAGGGCGGTAAGGTAGGCTTATTCGGTGGTGCTGGTGTTGGCAAAACTGTCAATATGATGGAATTGATCCGTAACATTGCGATTGAGCACTCTGGATACTCTGTATTTGCAGGCGTTGGTGAGCGAACTCGTGAGGGTAATGACTTCTATCATGAAATGACGGAGTCAAATGTCCTCGACAAAGTATCATTGGTTTATGGCCAGATGAATGAGCCGCCGGGTAATCGTTTGCGTGTTGCTTTGACGGGATTGACAATGGCCGAATATTTTCGCGACGATGGTCGAGACGTATTGCTGTTCGTTGATAATATTTATCGTTATACCTTAGCCGGAACGGAGGTGTCTGCACTTCTTGGGCGCATGCCATCAGCGGTAGGCTATCAACCTACGCTGGCTGAAGAAATGGGTGTGTTGCAGGAACGTATTACGTCAACAAAGACTGGATCGATTACATCAATACAGGCTGTTTACGTGCCGGCAGATGATTTGACGGATCCCTCACCAGCGACGACATTTGCGCACTTAGATGCAACTGTTGTGTTGAGTCGAAACATTGCTTCGCTTGGTATTTACCCTGCGGTTGACCCTCTGGACTCAACATCACGACAGCTGGATCCATTGGTTATTGGGCAGGAGCACTACGACGTTGCGCGTAACGTCCAGTCGATCCTCCAGCGGTACAAAGAGTTGAAGGATATTATTGCGATTCTGGGTATGGATGAACTATCAGAAGATGACAAAATGACAGTTACGCGTGCTCGTAAAATGGAACGTTTCTTATCCCAGCCGTTCTTCGTCGCTGAGGTTTTTACTGGTTCGCCGGGTAAGTATGTTTCATTAAAAGATACGATTCGAGGGTTCCAAGGAATTCTGAATGGGGAGTATGATCAGCTTCCAGAACAGGCCTTTTATATGGTTGGCGGTATAGACGAAGCGGTTGAGAAGGCGAAGAGCCTCTAAGGGGTTGTCTTATGGCAGACACCATTAAATGTAAAGTCGTATCGGCTGAGCAATCTCTCTTTGAGGGCGATGTTCAGATGGTCATCGCTTCAGGTGATTTGGGCGACCTCGGTATAACGCCGGGACATGCGCCGTTAATCACCTTGCTTAAACCAGGAATGGTTCGGATTGTTTTAGAGAATGGTAAAGATGAACTTTTATTCGTATCGGCTGGCTTCCTTGAAGTTATTCCATCTCAGGTTACGATTCTGGCTGATACGGCTGAGCGCGCGGAGCATCTGGATGAGGCGGCTGCTCTCCGCGCGCAAGAGGAGGCACGCCGGCTTCTTAACGAACAACAGTCTGAATTTGATCACTCAAGAGCTGCTGTTGAGTTGGCTGATGCGGTTGCGCGCTTGCGTGTGATCCAGCAGTTGCGTCAACGCCGTGCTTAATATTGTTGTTCTGGCTGCCGGAAAGGGCAGCCGGATGAACTCGTCCACACCCAAAGTCTTGCACCACCTTGCGGGGGAGCCATTACTAGGCCATGTCGTTCGGATAGCTCAGCAATTGATCGATCAACATGGTGGAACCATTCGAGTTGTAACAGGCCATGGTTCAGATCAAGTCGATCCCTACGTTCAAAGCTTAGGTCTTGACGCAGTTCATCAGGCCGAGCAACTTGGCACAGGCCACGCGCTGCAGACTGCTCTTGATCAAGAACTGACAGAGCATCAGACGCTTGTTTTGTACGGCGACGCCCCATTAGTTCGTATCGCTGATCTTCAGCTTCTTTTGAAAGCTGGATCAAAGTCGCTTGCGATATTAACTGCCACGGTTTCAAATCCGACCGGCTATGGCCGTATTATTCGCGACGAAAACAATTTGATCACAGGTATTGTTGAGCACCAAGACGCAACTGAAATGCAACGCAGTATTTCAGAGATCAATAGCGGAATCTATGCAGCGCCAACGGCTTTATTTAACGAATTACTCCCGTACCTTGCGAACCAAAATTCACAAGGTGAATATTATCTGACGGATTGTGTTCAATTGAGTGTCAGGGCTGGGCACCAAGTAAACGGGGTGACGGGATCAGATAAATCAATAATGGGTGCGAATGACCTGATACAGTTAGCAGAGCTCAATCAAATAGTCCAAGAAGATCGTCGACACGCGTTAATGCGTGCAGGTGTCAGCTTGATTGACCCCAGTACCGTATTTATAAACGGACCGACCATTAATATTGCATCCGACACTGTTATCGAGCCGCAAGTGACACTGAATTCCCCAATTATAATTGGACACAACGTAATTATCGGATTTGGGTCTTATTTGGCCGACGCCAGAATTGGTGATAATACGGTAATCAAACCTTATACGATGGTGGAGTCGGCAAGTATTGGAAGTGGCGCGCAAGTTGGCCCATTTGCGCGTCTGCGTCCGGGTACGACGTTATCTGACGCCACACATGTTGGTAATTTTTGCGAGACTAAAAATGTATGGGTAGGCGAAGGATCAAAAGTTAATCACCTCACTTACATTGGCGATGCGACGATAGGCAGTGACGTAAATATTGGTGCCGGTACCATCACTTGTAATTATGATGGCGTAAGCAAGCACAAAACGATTATCGGTAATGATGTTTTTGTTGGATCAAATACGAGTCTTGTTGCGCCGGTAGCTCTAGGAGATGGAGTAACAACCGGTGCTGGTTCGGTTATCACAACCGATGTCGAGGCAGGTAAGCTCGCGTTATCACGGTCGGAACAAGTTAGTATTGAAGGCTATAAACGACCGAAGAAGTCTGAGGACTAGTCTATGTGTGGCATTGTTGCAGCCATTGCCGAACGTTCTGTTCAATCAATTCTGATAGAGGGATTAAAGCGGCTCGAGTATCGGGGATATGATTCCGCAGGTATCGCTTTGGTGCACTCCGGTCAGATTGACTGTACCAGGGCCAAGGGCAAGGTCGCTGTGCTCAAGAAACTTGTATCTGATTCACAAGCGAGTCAGGGTATTGCTCATACGCGGTGGGCTACTCACGGGGTTCCAAGCGTTCGAAATGCGCATCCTCACTGCTCTGGAAGATTTGCGGTCGTACACAACGGCATCATTGAAAATTATGAGGCCCTAAAATCAAACCTTGTATCGTATGGGTACACGTTCGAATCGGATACTGATACAGAAACAATTGCACACCTCCTTCATTTTGTTAGTCAGACAGTGGATTCGTTTGATAGTATTTTCGATTCTGTTATTTCTCAGTTAGACGGCGCGTTTGCACTTGCCGTTATTGATGAACAAACACCGGGCGTTATTTGGGTGGCGAGACGAGGTAGTCCGCTGGTGATTGGTGTTGGTCATGGGGAACACTTTGTCGGTTCAGATCAGTTGGCTTTATTACATGTTACGGACCGGTTTGTGTATCTCGAAGAGGGCGACCGTGCGCGACTAACCGCACAGTCGTTTGAGATCTTTAGTGCTGACGGAATAGTCGTACAAAGACCGTTGACACAGGCCTCTGCGTCTAACGAGCAAGTATCTAAGGGTCCGTATCGACACTTTATGGCCAAGGAGATACACGAACAACCTGATGCTGTGTCCGCATCTTTGGTTGGACGTTTGGGTAAAGACCGGATACTCAGCGGAATTCTCGGGCCAAATAGTGATGCGCTATTACTACATGCACAGGCCGTCCAAATCGTTGCATGTGGAACCAGCTACCATGCTGGTCTAGTGGCAAAGTATTGGATAGAGCGCTTGGCGGGTATTCCGTGTCAAGTCGAAATAGCCAGCGAGTACCG
>TARA_B100001093_G_scaffold318833_1_pt1 | contig 12612 bp, 4 predicted proteins | sample TARA_B100001093 | Tara Oceans TARA_B100001093 (sample SAMEA2623116) | marine metagenome | biome: marine biome (ENVO:00000447); feature: surface water layer (ENVO:00002042); material: "saline water (ENVO:00002010), including plankton (ENVO:xxxxxxxx)" | depth 5 m
ATTGAGCAGAAATTATTTCTCCCCACTGCTAAAGAATTCAAGATCATCAAAATTAAAAAACCCTCTGTTACCAAAAATCCTTCCTTAGCTGGAGTAATTGAAAACAAAGACAAGGACAATAGTAAAAAGATTGACCAGAACTTTCAAAATGATATTCTTCAAAGAAAACTAAATGAAAGACGGAGGAAAGATGAAAGAAGGAATAATTCTAGAAGAAAACAAAAAGAAAAACGCAGTGTAAGCAAATCCGAATTCAGTGGGATAAATAAGAGAGCTGACTCCAATCGTAGAAACTCTAATGATCAAAGAAAAATTGAACCACGTAGGATAAACACCGAGAGACGGTTTCTTCGTTCAGGGACTGGTCAATCAAAATTCATTTCAGCTAAATTAAAAACTGATAAATCAAACTCTATACCGTTTAAAAATATTTTATTAAAGCTTAATGGTGTGAACAAAGCAATGACATTTGTTCAGTCTGGAGATAACGTTACCTTTTTACTTTGCAATCTCAAAAAAAACGGTTTTGAGATAGAACGAATAAATAATTATGTACTACCCTATAAATTTAAAGATAATAAGATCAGTACTCTTACTGATCTTATTATAAATGTTTCTAACCAATTCAATTCCAAACAAATGAGTGGAAAGGTTTATTTGGCAATACACTCTGATAATTACCAATTGCAAATGACATACGTTAATGTAAAAGGGAAAAGCAAAAAATTATTTAAAAAAGACCTACTTCAAACTCTACAACAATCATATGAACTAAATGAAGAACATGGGATTTATGATTTTATATCTCAAAAAAGAAATGACAAAAATACTATCGTTTGTTTATCTAATAAGAGCGATCAAGTAAAAAAAGACTATAAAGAACTAGTTGATGCCGGGTTACAACCCCGCTACAATACTTCAATCCCTCAAATCTTAAACAACATACATACCTATTATAATTTAGGGCAAGGAGAAGAATATTCACTCCTTATATATATAGATAGAGAAAAAGCACATATTGTTTTTTCTAGATATGGACAACTCTTTGAGTCCATGGAAATCAATAAAGGGTTAAACTATTTTACTGATGCATTAACTGAATTAAGTGTGGTCAATCAAGACACTAATGATGCAAAAGAAAATGCTCTACATTTCCTTTCACATTATGGTATCGGTCCTGAGACCTCAGATTCAACCATCCAAGCTGGAATACCTTTTAAAAAGGCTCAGAAGATCTTAGATCACCTTATAGTCAGTTTTATTCATGATGTAAAAGATGCTATATATTACTTTGAAAAAACGTTGCTTCATGACGGGTTCTCAGAACAGGTCATAAACAAAATATTTCTTTGTGGTGTTGGGAGCCATATTAAAAATATTAATACTCATATCAGCAAGAGTTTGAAAATAGATGTTTTGAATCTTTCAGATCATAATACATCTTTTATTCGTGAGTCAAGAGAAGACAAAGGCCCACTTATTAAAAGGCTAAGAGCGAATGGTCTGTTTAAAAAGAGAGATGGCAAAGAAACCCAATTAGATCAGGTCAAAGAAAGGATTATTGCACATGAAAAAGCAATAGAATCAGCACAGAGTCCTGAAAGCGCAAAATATCGTCTAATAAGAATCGAAATGGAAAAGGATTCAAAATTAAAATCGATTGAATCTGCCAATCAAAAACTTCTAAGTGCGTCAAAAGAATTCAAATACATAAAAGATGAATATACTTCTGGGCAAGAGGGTCTCAAATCAGATTTGAGCTCAGTTTCAGAGTTGTTAGAAGTAGAAAGTGCATCACTATTAGAAAAGTATAAAGAGCAAGAAGATATCATAAATGTCATTTCTCAGTTAGAGTACAAATCAGATCGATCTAAGAATAAAGAAGAAAAAGACAGACTTGAGATAAAAGGTCAATATCAATCCAGAGTAAAGAATGCTTCACATTCAAGAGGGATGTTAGTGGATGAAAAAGAACGCTTAGATCAGGATATTGATAATCTTGAATCAACTATAATCAAGCTTGAAGAATCCCTTCAATTAATTGATCATAATATTGGGAACGGTCAAGATGAGGTTAATGTGTTTGAATATCTAAAAGATTCTATTCAATCAACGGCTAGTGCGTTCAAACAATCATTTCTTGACCATCTAAAACTAATTGAGAATCTTTCTAAAGAAGATCTAAATAATTTACAACGTTCAAGTTATTTATTGGTCCAGAATACTAAACGGATAGATGAGATCAAACAGTCTTTTGATACAATTGCATCTGGTGATCTCGATAGTGATAATCAAAACATAATTGATGGCCAAGATGGAGTGGACGTAAGAAAAAAATTATTGAACATATTGAATTTGGTTCTTGAAGCTCCTGATAATTTGATTCAGTTAAAAAATCTTACTTTGTCAATTGTGAAGATCAATGAATCACAGATAGACATGTCTCTTAAAAACAATGATATCAAAAATCAGGTCAAGATTGCAAAGAGAGCGATGAAAGATAATAAAAAGTCACTGTCTTTGATTAAAAAAGAAATAGAAATCCATATTAAGCAAGTTAATCGCAAGGTAAATGATCGTCAAGAAGAGATTGATCTATTGAAATATGTCAGAGACACCACTGAAATGATACATGACCTTCAGCATCATTCAACCCTTATAAATGAACTTAGACCGCAAAGAAAATTGCATAAAAATGAGATAAAAGATATTTCGATTAGGATGAAACGATTAAGCACACTCATTGAGTCTTGTGAAAATTCGCATGAGGCAATTGAGATAGAGCAGGCTGACCTTGAAAAAGCATTTGGGCAAGATAAACAATATTTAAATGACCACATTGATAACCTCGAAGATGAAGAGCAATCAACTAAGAATGATATAGATAATAATATCGAGAAGATAGAAGATGTTTTAAAAGATATTGCTAATGCTTCTACTTATGTAGATCAATTAGAGAAACAGGTGGTTATAAAAAAACAAGAGATAGAACGATTGAACAAAGATAAAATCCCAATTACTAAAGTATTTAACACTGATAGGGGAAAGTTGATCAATGAATTTAATGCACACATTAAAATGGTCAATAAAGAAGAAGATAGAAAAATAGCGGAAGCAAGAAGGTCAAAATCGGTTACAATAGAGGCTTTTTTTAAAAAAGAATTGCGAGATCTTGAAAAGAAGAGTAGCGTATTCGAAAAATCTCTAAAAAAGACAATGAAAGATAGAGATAGAGCAAAAACCGATAAAGAAAAAGCACAGTCTTTACTTACCTTAACTAAGAAAAAGAACAACCCAAAGATTACTGATCTTAAAAAGCAGATCAACCAATTGCAAAGAGATCTAAATCAAGGTAGAAGATTCCAAGAGAGACTAGACAGTTTGGAGACCCAGAAAAAAGAATGGGATGATCAACTAGCGAGTGAAAGAAAAAATATAAATAGCCAAATCAGTGCACTAAATAAGACGATAATACGAAAGAGCTCAGATTCGTATATAGTCTTTTTAAAAAATGGCTTAAATCGTTTCAAGAATAATGGCAATGCAGATGAGATTGCAAGAGCGATGGCTCAAGAAAGCATTGCATTGGATAAAGTAGAGATAGTTAAGCTAGAAAAAGATCTAGAACAATTTATGACCAGGTTTGAACAATTCATGCGCAAGTATAGGAAGGGTAGCCGAACTGTTCTCATGAAACTGAAACCTTATGGTGGTAGGAAAAAGACGATACTGGCCAAAATAATAAAAGCTAAGGATCAAGTCCAAAAATTAGAGTCTATGATTCAAACAATGGTCAATAGGGTTGATACAAAAAATGAATCGCTCATAGAATGTCAAAACATATTTAAAGATTTAAGTATAAATGCAAAAATAAATCAGACTAAAATAAAAAGTGAGATTCAAAACATTCCAAATAAAAAAGAAAATGCAAAGAGAGATATTGATAAACGCCTAGAAGAAAGACTCAACCAGCTTTCTGTCAAGAGATCTGCAATCAAAGATGAAATGGAAAAAAGAATAAATACTTTAGAAGCTTCTTTTTTTAGTAAAGAGTTAATTGTGGAGATAACAAAAGCTGAGGATAAGATGATATTTTTCTTCAGCGAGATAGAAAAAACAAAGAAAAAGATTCAAGAACTATTTGATGAGGAAAAGAAACTTAAAAAATCAGGTGCTGTTTTGGAGAAACGACTTGAAAAAATCTTTAAAATGCATGATGCAGAGCAAGTAAAGGTTTCCAAAAAAGAAGACCGATTCAAAGACCAAAAAACAAGTTTGATTCAAAAATTAGATTCAAATCGTAGTGAATTATCAATTTTAAAAGATCAACTAATATCACTAGATAAACAAAAAGACGACATAGTTGATAAATTGGAATCAGTTGATAAGAGCTACGAGGCATCCAATGATATCGTCAAAGATATGAAAAAAAGTATTAAGGTACCTTATCAATCAAAAGAGAATAGGGTCAGGCCTAATAGAACAGAACAATTAAAATATCTTGCTCAAATGGATAAAGATATGGTTGTCAATATTGATAGGTCAGAGCGCATGATAAAAGACCTTAACGTTTTGATAGATTCTTTAAATAATGAGAGGTCTGAGATTGAAAGCTCAATTAATCTTTTGGATAATGATCTCGAATATTATGATAAAGATCTTTCACGAATTAATCTCCTAATTCAAAATAATAAAGAACATCTGATCAAGCTTTCAACGGATCATAGAATATCCCTAAACGCTATATCCAACATAAAAAAATTGTATCCATCGTCAAAGATCATGCTAAATGATCGAATCACAAAACTATATACGATCATTGAATTAAAGATAAAAAATCGAAATTCATTAGGCGGTGAAATTGATGAAATACAAGATGAATTAAAAAATAAGCGAGTTGAGACTGCATTGCTAGATCAAGAACTTGGAAAGATAAATGAAGAAATGAGAGTTGCGCTAGAAAGTTCTTTTTATCAACAAGAGACTGATGACGATAAATGGAAATGGGAAATAGCAGACCGTGAGATAAATAGCTATATGGATCTGGCTCAATTAAAGACTCAGTCAAAAGTGTTATTTAATTCAATCACAGAAACAGAGGAAGAAATTGCACGATTAAAGAACCAACAATCTTCGATCAATAATGTTATTTCTGAAAAAGAAAAGATAAGTCACAAAAAAATTAAACGGATGGAGGAAGTCTGTACAAGACTAGAGCTCCAAATAACGAAAGAAAAAAATGAGATAGATGGTTTAGAACAAGAGGTAAAGCAACTTACAGGATTAGCGTTTAATTATGGAGACAGGGTTGATGTTCTTGAACAAGAACTAAAGGACTACAGGGAGAAACAAACAGAATATGAAATAGAGTTAAATGACTTAGATCGCTCATTAGAATCTATTCGGGATAGATCCGATAAGATTATGAAAAAGCAAAGATCGGTTAAGGGAAATTCGATTCAAATTGATTACATGGCAAACCTAGGTCTTTTAATGGATCCCGAACAAAAGCTTAATATCCTACCTGAAGATCATAAAAAAGATTTCAAATATTTTAGAGCTAATCAAATTCTTCAAAATGCGGTTTTAGTTTTAATTACTGTCTTCTCACTTGGGTCTTTTGCTCAACGATCTAAGGTAGACCCCCTTGAATCTATGCTTCCTGTAAAACAATCAGAGCTAAGTCTATTGGAAATGCGGCAGGAGATGAAAGATGTTGTTTTAGATAAAAATTTTATCGCAAATACTTTTAGCCAATTAGTAAAAGATGATAAGAAAATATCTTCAGAGATGATATCAACGCTTAAATACTTTAGTCAAACCATTCCGATGGACTTCAAGGTAACTGATCTAACTCTAGGCAAAATTCAACCACTAAATAACTCTAACAATTTAGAAGTTAATCAATCAAAAATATCGATTAGCATCAATGGATTTTTTGAACATAATAAAGGGAAAGCATCTACATATGCAGCAAAACTTATAAAGACTTTGAGCGACACAAAAAGATTTGAGAGTGTTGAGATCGAGCAGGAAAAAGAGATATCTCCAAAAAGAACAAATTACTTAATGAGAATAATACGTTAGGTCACTATGAACCAGAAGATTAAATATTATTTATTACTATTTACATTGATGTCGTTGGCCGCAATCTATTATCGGGATATTAATATTGTTAAAGAAAAAGTAAAAAACGTTCAATATTCCATTAAAGAGGTGGATTCAAGGCTCCAAGATGGATCTACCATTTTGGATGAAATGAACCAAATCAGGAAGAAGTTTATTGAAAATAAGCAGGACTTAGTATCCCAAAGAATATCTGGTGCAGAACTAATGACTCAATTAAGTCAAATAAAAGATTTGGCGAATCAAATGGGTATTGAAATAGAAGGCATGGAGATAGACCCAAGAAATACATTTCCGATTATTGAAACCAATGATGGCAACGAACAAGTAAGGATGGAGAGGCATTCAGTGAACTTTAAATTATCTGGAAATTTTATGTTAATAGGAAGGTTCATCGATGAAGTACAAAATAATCATAGGATGCTTCAAATGCAGAATTGTTCAATTGGGTTAGACAGTCTTGATCCAAGGGGGGTTATTGCTCAGATTGGATATCTAACCTATGGAGGTCCTGAATCATGATTAAAGAAAAAATTATAATCACTACAATCGGTTTTGTGATTTTGATGGTTCTCTTAGAATCTGTTTCTACTTTTTCAAATCAGCATGACTCGTTTATTCATGATTTGGAAGACAAAAATGGACAAATAGATAAAAAGATAAATGAAGTTCAGTCACCACCTGTTCCTCTACAGGTTCATGATTGGGGTGATGATATATTCTATAATAGGACTGATATCTATAATAGCTGGTTCAAATTAACGGGTATTACTCAATTTGAAGACGGCTACAAGGCAATCATAAATGGAGAAATTACCCATGAACATAATCGAGTTAGAGGTTTCACAGTAATTGAGATAAATGAAGATCAGGTAGCTCTAGAGCGAGATCAATATAGCGTAACGCTTAAACTGGAAAAATAAATGAAATACTTACAGATCATTCCAAAAATATGTTTTTATTACTTTGCATTATCATTATGTGTCATGCAAGCGCAGAGTTTTAAATATGGTTTATTCCCTTCGACTTCGGTCTTAAATGATATATATGTTCAGGATAATGAGAAATCATATGAGCTTGTAATGGAGTTTAGTGATGCAAAGTTTGACTACATTACAAATGAGACATTTGCACCTCCTAGTATATCTTTACTATTTAAAAACGTAACATGGGAAAAAGGCAATTTCACTAAAAAATGTGAGCAAGCTCCTCTTTATCAGTATTCAATCAGTGTTCCTAGGAATGTAAATCAAAAAGAATTAGATGACAGATTAAAATTAAAATTAGATTTCACAAGAGTACCCGATTACAGTTTAAAAATCGAGCCTTCTAATGATGGAAGTAAAAACCATGTTCTTAAAATAACATGGGATAAAAATAATGTTAAAAAGAGTCCAAGGCAGTATACCTCTTTTTCAAAAAGGTTACCTCCCTCAAGAGTTAGTTTAAATTTTCAAAATGCAAAATTAACCAATGTAGTAAGAATGCTACTATCCGAAGACAATCTAAATTTAATTATGGGCGAAGATGTTTCAGGACGCGTAACTGTTAACCTTGACGACGTCTCACTTGAAACAGCATTAGACGCCATACTACACGTCAATAATTGTGAATGGTTCATTCAAGATAATATAATCATTGTACAGCCGACTACGACAAAAAAGGTGATGAGTGGAGAATTGCTGACTCGCATGTTTCGCTTAAATTATGTTGCGGGTAGTATTGCCTTAGAGGCTGTCAACGAAGTCCTCACATCTCGTGGGAAAATAAAAGCGATATCATCAACGGGGTCAACCAATCTAGAACCTGGCGAGAAAGATATATTACTAGTCACGGACCTACCAAATAATTTTTCACTTATTGAGGGTGTTGTACGATCACTTGATGTGAAGAGTGACCAGATAAATATTTCTGTCAAATTTGTGGAGACAGCTTTGATGCACGATGAAACAATAGGAATTAATTGGGACCTTAGAGAAAAGATGAGCATCCTAGGCAATCTAAATACGGATACACTTTCCACTTTTGATCTTGGTTATGTTACAATGGGAGATCAGACAATGAACTTTGCTACTCTCAGTAGACCGATTGTATCTGCAATGCTATCTCTATTGGCAAATGATGGGAATACAAAATTGTTGCAAGAGCCACAGGTGACCACAATGAATAATTCACCTGCCAATATTGTAGTGGGTACTACCATACCAGTATTAGTTCCTCAGGGAGAGGGAAGTGTTTTTGGTACCAATCCGTACACCTATGAAGATCAGCACGTTAATATTTCTTTGGATGTATTACCAAGAGTAAATAATGACAAGGTAATTAGTATGAAAATTGACGCAGTTGTTCAAGACATCATTGGTTTTATTGGTGATGACCAGCGTCCCATGATATCAACCAGGTCCACAAATACTACGGTAAGAGTAAATAATGGAGAGACTCTATTGATTGGGGGATTGATCTTTGACACCGCTGATGAGGTCAAGTCAAAAGTTCCTCTATTGGGAGATATACCAATAATCAAAAAATTCTTTAATTATAGTAGCAAGGATAAGGAACAGCGAGAGCTATTGATATTCATTACTCCAACAGTTATTGCAAGTGATGTTTAAGGGAAAAATAAAAATGAAAAAAACTTATAAATATCTTGGTTTCCATTTCATTGGATTTTTCCTATTCACAAATATTGTCATTGGGCAAGACTTTTTCTTTGGGAATAATAAACCAATAGCTGAAGCCGGAAATGACATAAAAACCCTTTCAGGAGAGATGATATTCTTGGACGGCTCCAGATCATTTGTTGGAGACGGTTCAAAGATAAAATACCATTGGATCTTTTCCCCTGGTCTTGTCCTAAAAAATGATAATGACCTTTCATCGGAGATATCCATTGAAACATATGGCGGAGAATACGTAAAAAGTGTCCAAACCAGTAAACAAGTTTTAAAAGTTAAAGTCCACAATAACGATCCAGGAACAAAATTAGAAGTTGTTCTAAAGATCAAAGATCGAATTGGTTTCGAAGACAAAGACACTCTACTAGTAGAATATATTTCTCCAAAAACACAGAAAAAATCCACGCCAGAGATGTCAATGAGTCCTCTTTTGATCTCATCAGATGTTTCCTTTGACTCCGTTGGAGATAAAACAAATTTGGATGGTATTTTTATTCAAGGGTTTTCAAATAAGGGTATAAGAAATATCGATGCACAAATCATCAATAGCATCATCATGGACCAGATTAAATCAATTGGCTTTCAATTCAATGTGCTCTTAGATACTGACATACAAGGTAAGCAGAAGCCAGAGGGATATAAAGATGAATGTAATTCAGACTTATGCATAGCAAAGAATGCTATCGCTCTGAATACCAGATACTTTCTTGCATGGAATTTTGCTCAATCAGCAGACAACCTTTCATTGAGGGTTTTTGAGTCTATAGACCAAGAGACACTGATAAAAGAAGTGAATATCATAGGTCCATATGTTCAGATGAATCAATCAGGGGTGTATGGACTTGATAAAGAGTTGAGGTCAAGCGTATCTAAGTTAATGGGAACAAGTAATTTCAAAAAAGAGATTTCTTTCGTTGATAGGCTGATAATGAAAAATGGGAGTCTCATATCATATGGTAAATACCCACTGGTCTTAGGTGCTGCATACCTTTTTATTGATAAGGTATTTGCTGCTGATGAAAGTGACTCAGACCCAAAGATGCCTCCAGGATTTCCACATGACAACTAAAGAATTAATAAAAATCAAGGTGTTCGCACACAACAGGAGTTTAATATGAAGAAATTCATTCCTATTCTCATTTTATTTTTAACCATTATCTACGGTCAAGAAAGATTTGCCCAAAGCAGTAAGAATGGTGGTGTTCAAAAAGATGTCCTAGAAAAGATGAGATCAACCAGTAATCAAAATGTCCCAAGACGCATATCTTATCAGGGCCTAATAACAAAGGCAGATGGTAGCCCAACTGATGATGGGAGCTATGAGATATTGTTCAAGGTTTTTGAAAATGCTGATGGTGGCGAAGCGATTTGGTCTGAGAACCAAGAGGTAACCGTTAACAATGGTATTATTAGTACCATCCTGGGTAATACGAATCCATTCACTGTTATTCCTCCAGAAGCATTTCTAGAGCTAACTGTTGCTGGATCAACACTGTCACCTCGGCAAGTACTAACATCTGTTTTTTACTCCGTATTGTCAGATACTTCAGGATATGCTAGGGCCGCTGATTATGGGTCCCTATCCAACTTACCTGATTTAGATGTCTATGTCTTAAAAGATTCTTTAGCAAGCTATCCAACCAGCACAGATCTCTATGATACTTTATCCGTTTATCAGACATTGGATTCTAATTTGACTGATTTAGTTGAAGATGGTATCCTTTCTGCAAGCAAAATAGAGTACGGCATTTCTTCAGTTGGAGATTCAGGACAAACATGGATATCTGACGGTAACGGAGCTGGTAAGTGGGGCAATCCTTCTTCAATCGCGGCAGATGATATCACAATTGGGGATGGTAACATATCCATACAAACCATAAATGGAGGAGTAAGCATTGTTCCATCTGATGGGTATGGTATTGTACTCGATAGTACCTTGACCATTGACGGCAACCTTATGGGTATCACAAACGATACTGACCTATTAACTTTTTCAAGAGATACATTGACAGTAAGAGGAACCGTAATGGCATCAACTATTGGTGGCTTTGCCGTTCTAGATGAGGATGATATGGCCTCTGACTCAGATGTGCAGCTAGCGACACAACAATCCATAAAAGCATATGTAGATACCAAGCAAGACTATAATGAGAATCTAGATACAATAGGCTCTATAGATCACGTGGATGGTAATTTTCTTGTATCTAATGGTTCCGAATGGACGGTTGAAAGTGATTCTATCGCTAGAGCTTCACTAGGGCTTGGTAGTATAGCCATGCTAGACAGTGATAACATGGACATCAATGGTGGTACAATAGATGGGACCATAATTGGAGCTGAAAATCCACAGGTGGGGAACTTCACTACGGTACAGGCACAATCAAGGGCCTATGTTGGTGATATGATTATTGATAGTGGCAGCATCTCTACTGAGGGTGGGACGATTTCTTTTGATGATGATATTATAACCACAACTGGTACACTAAGTTCTGGGTCAGGTTCCACAATTGGTAATCTGACTCTAGCAAACGGATCCATATCATCTTCATCCAATCAATTAGATTTTGGAGATGATGATCTTTCTACAACCGGGACACTTAGTACGGGAATAGCAACTCTGGGCTCAGGGTCAACTATTGGTAATTTAACGTTCACTGATGGTACCATAGCATCTGAATCAGATAACATATCATTTGGGAGCGATAATCTCTCAACAAACGGAACACTTACAGCGGGAGTATCAACACTTTCATCAGGTTCTGAGATTGGAGATTTAACCATATCCAATGGATCAATCACTTCATCGTCTGACGCAATAGATTTTGGAAATGATGCCCTATCTACAACAGGGACACTTAGTACGGGTACCGCCACCTTGGCAACGGGTTCAACAGTAGGGAATATTACCCTGGCTGATGGGTCCATCATTTCATCGTCTGGCGCAATAGATTTTGGAAATGATGCCCTATCTACAACAGGAACACTTAATACGGGTACCGCCACCTTGGCTACGGGTTCAACAGTAGGAAACCTTACCTTGGCCGATGGGTCCATTACTTCATCTTCTAATGCAATTGATTTTGGGAACAACACCCTTACCACTTCTTCAAACATAACGGCAAATTCATTTATCGGAGATGGTTCAAATATTACTGGCGTTGAGGCATCATCAATGGGGGTACTGGCTGGAGTTTCGCCAATAGTACTAGAAGGGGAGTCAATAAACGATTATGAAATCATACTTTCTGTAGAAGATCCAACGCTATCTGATAAGACGATTACTTTTCCAAACGCAACAGGAACAATCATTACAACTGGTAATGATTCTGCAATAGACGAAGTAGGGACTATTACCTCTGGTCAGTGGCAAGGTACTGCCATTGCAGATGCATACATTCCAAACGATATTACTATTTCTGGGGCAGCCATAGATAATTCAGTTATTGGAGGTACAACTCCTGCTGCAGCCACAGTTACAACCTTAACCACAAATGAAGGTATTGTGCCTGATGAATCTGATGGAGCATATCTTGGAACCAGCTCAGCTGAATTCTCAGATCTATTCCTCGCAGATGGTGCAGCCATTAATTTAGGAGATGAGCAGGATGTTATCCTGACTCATGTAGAGGACGCGGGTATAAAACTTAATGGTTCAAGTCAATTTCAATTTGGAGATTCTGGTACTCAAATATCTCAAAGTGCAGACGGGGTATTAGACCTGGTATCGGATAACGAGGTTGAGATCAATGGTACGACCATTGATCTGAATGGCGTGGTGGATATTTCTGGTGCTGTTACTACTGGTTCTACG
>TARA_B100001093_G_scaffold142651_1_pt1 | contig 12602 bp, 12 predicted proteins | sample TARA_B100001093 | Tara Oceans TARA_B100001093 (sample SAMEA2623116) | marine metagenome | biome: marine biome (ENVO:00000447); feature: surface water layer (ENVO:00002042); material: "saline water (ENVO:00002010), including plankton (ENVO:xxxxxxxx)" | depth 5 m
GCATCTATTGTATAAGTACCACCACTATTACTGACTGTTATATCACCCTTATCACCATCTGATACTGCTGGACCAGCAGGCCCAGTAGCTCCAGTAGCTCCAGTTTCGCCTTGTGGCCCTGCCGTTGTAATTTCTACTGTTGTAACGTCAGAAACTTGACTGACAACAACTTGATTAGGATTGCTCATGCGGTATAACCCTCCAACATATTAAGCTTACCCCTAAGATACACAAATTCTTTTCCGTTTGGCTGTGTTAACTTTATATCGTAAGATAAGGAATCTTTCGTAAATGTTGTAGTCTGTTCATCGGTTAAATCAATATCAACAATTCCTCCAGATCTATTTGTATAAGTTATATTCCAATCAGCATATTTTTTTGTTCTACCTACATCATAAACTTCTCCAGCAACAGTGTAACCAGTAAGATTAACAGCAGAACTTGTACTATCTTTGATAGTAAGAGTAAGTGGAAAATCTGATCTTCTTACAACGGTAAAATCAGTACTTTTTTTTGGAATAATAGCCATTTTTAAGTTGCAATAAGTCCGAAAGTTCGTAACACAGCCAAAGCACTTTCTAATTTAGATTCTAGCTCTATACAAAATTCTAACAACTCAGTAGTAGTTGCACTTGCAGCATTAGCAACGGTTATTGAACCATTTGCAGTTGGTAGCGTACCAGAACTAGCCGTAACGGTAATATCAGCTATGGCACTTTGCTGAACAACAGGTGTTGCATTAAAAAATGCTAGTTTTTGTGTTGTAGCAGTTCCTATTTTTGTACCTGTTGTAGTGTTAAAAACTAAATTAACAGCATCAGCAAGGGTAACAGCATTAGCATCAACAGAAAGCTGTGTATCAAGTGAACCAGCATCCATTACCTGCAAGTTTAACTGTCCATCCTCTTCATCATCACTAGCATCTATAATTACAGATTCAATTGCAGCATATTCAACACCTGCTGGTACAGTATCAGTTTCATTTGCCCCATCATTTTTTCCTTGAAAAGTTATAGTTGATAAAACATCATTATCTTGACCAGCTCCAGTATCACCTCTTCGATGAAATAACAATACATCAGCAGAACTTCCAGAACTATTTAAATCACTTTCTATACAAAAACCTGCTGTAGTATCAGCACAAGCAAGATGCAATGGAAATGTAGGATCTGCTTCATGGATTCCTACAAATTCACTTTTTAATCTTATTCTAGAAGCTAATGTTCCAGCAGCAGTTGACATTAAATCTAAAATGCCATCTTCAGAAGTATTACTAGCATCTGAAATTTGTGCTGCGATTGTTGCATATTCAACAGCATCACCATTATCATCTTGTCCTCTAAAAACTAAATTTCCTAAATTATCATTATCTGCCGGTGAAGCAGAATTTCTATATAAAACAAGATCCGGTGCTGTATCAACTCCAGCATCGGTGTTCTCTATAATTACTTGATCAGTCGTGTCTGTACTAAACAGATGTAATTGTGCAGCAGCAGTTCCAGATCCTAATTGCAATCCTGTAGAAGCAAAAGATGCTATTTGTACTTGACTACATGAAATACCAATTTCGTCATCTGTAACCCTAAAGAAACCAGATGTACCAGTGTCACCTATAAAACCAACACTAGGAGCGGACGCACTTCCGTTAGGAATGCCCCTCAGTATTGTTGTTAATTGTATTTTCTTGTTTTTATTAGCGTTTGCAGCTTCACTAACATCAATGACGGGGAAAACATCAGTAGCTACTGGTGCGGTTAATTCAGTAAGTGCTGTGATCTTCCTATCTGCCATTTATTTTTCAGTAGTTGCCTCTATCTTACCTTCTAATTTGTTTAACAACTCAGTAAGTTTTTTTAATGATCCTTGATTTTCTAAAATAGGTTGAGTTGCATTATTAATTTGTGTTTGTTTTTCGTTTATAGCTTTTTTTGCTTCTTCTTGTAATGCTTTAATTTCTTGCTGTAGTAAAGAAACTTTTTTTACATCAATTTCTAATTGTTCTTTGATTGTTGCGATTTCTTCTTTAATAAGATCAACGGGGTTATTCATGCTTTTAATGTGTTTTTTATATTTTACTAAGCTGCTTCTAAGGCCGCAACTTTAGTCTCCAATGTTTCAATTTTTGTAATTGCTTCTTGTAATGCGGCAGTAAGTAAAGGAACAATCTTAGATTGATCTATTGCTTGATAAATTGGATCACCTAAATTACCATCCGGTGCATCTTCCGAATCTATCATTGCTTGAGTAATAACTCCATCTTTTTCTTCACTGATAGCTTCTGGAACTGCTGTAACTTCATGTGCAAAAAAACCATCAACAGTTTTACTAGGACTAGCTTTAAAATTAAATCTATATGGTTTTAATGTTTTTAATCTTGTAATACCGTCAGAAATTGCAACAGCATTTTCTTTTAATCTGTAATCAGAAGTTGTATTAAATGTTGTACTGTCCACAGCACTTTTTATACTTCCAACATTAGTTCCAATAGAGTTACGACAAATTAGTACATTTCCAGTAGTACTTCCAACAGCTCTACCATGTTGTAAATTAAGTATTGTTTTATTACCAGTAGAAGGTTTTTCCATATGACAAATACTTTCAGAACTTGTACTCTCGACTGTTAATTTTGCTCCACTAGCGTCTGCTGTAGTAGTACCAATACATAAAGCACCGGCAGATGTAAGTCTCATTTTTTCATTACCACCTACATCAAAAATTGTCTCCGCATTAATTAGTTTTAAATTAAAATTACTAGATCCAGTATTTCCTAAAGTGATTTGTGCTGTACCATCATCAGTATTTTGAACTTTTAATATTGTTGTACCAGATCCTTCCACACATAATTTTTGATCAGGGTCTGTATCACCAATACCAACCGAACCATCAGCTTTACAAGTAAGCATAGAAACATAAGAACCTGAAGTAAAATTTTGTATTTGGAAATTATTAGTTGCGGCTACATTTCTTATCCTCCATTTATCCGCATTGTCATCCCCTTCATCTGCTTGTAAAACTATGTGTGCATTATTTGCCTCAAAACCTGTAATTGTCAATTCCGCGGCACCACTTGGATCAGTTATTTCAATTCCAGTAGAATTTAAAGAGAGAATTGTATTTCCAGCCCTTTGAAGTAGAAGCTCGCCAGTACCATTATCGTTAATAATAGAATTACTGCCATTATGCGAGATGGTAAGGTCTGCACCGTCACCAAAAGTTGCCTTTGCATTATCAGCAAATTCAAGTGCATTATCTGATTTGTCAAAAACTACATTTGCCGCTGCTCCTGTGAAAGTTACATCACCGTCATGGGTCGCACCATCATCAGTAACCGTTCCAGTGACATTTAATCCAGTAGCACTAATATTTAATCTTGTTGTACCAGCTATTGCAACATCAAAATTACTAGCACCGGAACTAAAAATACCAGTATTTAATTCATCTCTAAAACCAAGAGCAACAGCACTAACTGATCCATCTTCAAGTGTTAACGTACCATCAAGTTGTAATAATTCTACCCATGCTGAGTTTGCACTATTTCTTATCTTTAAAATTCCTGTATTAGTATCAGCCCAGAACATATATGCTGCTGTCGTAGAAGGAGCAGATGCACTACTATTATTTGTTAGTATTGCTTGCAGTACATTATTTAAATCACTACGAAAACTAGCCCCCGATTGGTTTGCTAAATCATAATCATGTGTTGCCATAAGTCAGTTATACCAATGGGTTTGAGAGTTTAAGCACCTTCTGCACCATAGCCGTTTGCATGATATGCAAAAGTGCGGTCAATAGCCGCATTTGAACTATTGAAAAAAGTAATAGAGAAACCTTGTCGAGTCTCACTACTAATTACATAATAGTCACCTGTTGCCATATTACTAGCAGTTATACCAATTTTAGGAGTTTGATAAAATGCTTTATCAAAAGTTATCGCTTTTGCACCTGCTCCGCTAGTAGTAGATGCGCTTTCTGTTCTATTATCAAATAATATTTGATAGCCTAATTCATCGACTAAAGGTGTTTGATCTGTAAAATTTGAACTTAAATCTGCTTTAAATTGAAATATCCTGCCTGTAAATCTACCATTTTCCATTGGTATGAAGTCATCGTACGTTTGTGAATCTTCTTGACTAAATTTGTTGCCATCTTCTAATAAGATAAATTCTGTATTTTCATCCTCTATTTCATCATCAGTTGGTGCGTCATTACTTTTTCTAAACTGCATTACACAATTAGTTTCATCAGGTAAATCACCGTCAAAATCTGTCCATTCATCTATATTTGTAAAATGCAAATCAATAGTATTGTTTGGATATAAACCTCTTGTTTTTAAAATACGTTTAAATTCAACTGTAAATATCCCACCTAGATCAACTTTGTCTTTAAAAAAATATTCTCCGGAAGGAAACAGTTCAGCACCAAAATCAATACTACCTAAATAACCCTCTTCAAAATCAACTTTATCATCTATTAAATCATCATTATCCAAAACTAAAGCATCATACTGTGATGAATAAAAAACATCATTGAATTGGCCTTGAAATGGTGGAGAATCAGTATCCTCTCGTCTTGTTTGCACTAATAACTTGGGTCTTTCATCTGGGATATTTATAATATGTTTTAAAGCTGTATCAGACTTATCACCTTCAGCATCTTTAAACTTAACCATATATGTACCATTTACCAATGGCATAATTACATAATCGGTTGTTGCAGAAACTTCTCTTAAAAATGTAGAGTTAGGCCATAAAGCAGTACCATCAGTAAAAGTAGAATGTCTAATTATTGCTGTAAATTCTTCTGGGTTACCACCAAAATCTGTTGGAAATTTCCATTTTAGTATTACTTCATTTGTAGTAGTAACTTGAATACTCATTATGGTTGTGGATTTGGAACACTAGCTTGTTTTAAAGATTTTACTGACGGGACTTTAAATAAACCAGAAAAAGCATAATTTGATTCTTTAGCACTTGTTATACTTAAAGCTTTTACTCTAAAAAAATAACTTTTACCAGCCTTTGCATTGTTAAGTTCAAAAATAGTTTCATCAACAATTTCATTCTTATATGTACCACCACCTTGTTTAAAACCTACATTAAATTTTACGTTAGCTGCATTTATTCCTCTTGACCAACTAAAGATCAGTCTAATTATTTGTTGTGATTGTTGTTGAACTAAAGTGGCTTGGACATTTAAATCTTCCGGTACTGTTGGTTCGTTATTAAAAGCAGTAACATCTTCAAAATCTAATTTTGCTTTTACACTTGTTGTTGTATCGTCAACAACATCATATAATGAATCGTTAAATTCTAATCCAGTTATTGTGTAAGTATTATCATTATTATCTTTTACATTAATACATCTAAATTTTTGAGATTTGATTGAGCTTCTTTCTATGACATAAACTGAATTTTGCAAAGGAAGAGAAGATGGTGCCGATAATATATTTATCCTTCCGTCAGAGGTAATGGCGTTTATTGCAATTTTTTCTACTGTACCATCAGATAGAGTCAGACTTATAAAATCTGTAAAAGAATCTATATCAAGTAAACTTGCCGAATAATTTATATCAACAACAATATGAGAGGTAGTTGAACCAGCACCTACACGACCAAATAATCTTATACCAGCCCTCATTTCATCTGAAACTGAAAATATTTGACTAGGAAGAACTGAAAGTCCATCTAAACCTGTACTAAAACTCACAATATGACCATCTAGTTTTTCAGCATTTAACATCCATTGACCCATTCGTTGTGCTTGGTATTTTGAAGAGCAACCAAAAGCAATTATTTCTTTAATGTTATAACCATATTTTTCAATCAAATCATAATCTTCTACAACAACAACATTAGGCTTATAAAAATTATCGGGGTCGTTATAACTTACCCAAATAGAACTTGATCTTGTTTTTAAAGAAGATCCTTTATATGAAAATACTCCTCCGATTACATTAGAATTGTTGTATAAATGTACTGGATCTTGGTCTGCATTAGTTGTATGTGCTGCGTTTGAACTACTTATATTGTTTGATACTCCATGATCTGCTGTGACATTAACTGTATTTGATCCCCAATAAGACATACCTCTAAATACACTAGCTAAGTTCTGTAAAACTTTATAAGCTTCTGCTTGTGAACCAATTACTGTATTTATTGCAAACCTTGGCTCTTTACCATCAGGTGTGCTTACTAATTGATTAGCATACTTTGCTAAAGGATATAAATCTATCCAATTAAGGTTGGACGAATCTATAAATTCACCACAACCATAACGTTTATTGATCAAAATATTATAAAAAATACACACAGGACAAGTTGTCCATGCAGAGTTTGTTTTTAAACTACCATTAAAATTACCAGTAAATTCTAAGCTGCCATCACTACGAACACTTGCATTATGAGGAATTTTTACTAATAATCCTTTTACTAAATATGATCTAGATGGCAAAGATGAGAATAATTCAGTTGATAATTTTAATCCTACACAAGCGGTATAAGGGTACGCTGTTCGTATATTTTGCCTTTCTATAAGAGATGTCAAGATTAAACGATTACCTCTACTGTTTGCTAATGAAGTTTTTTGGTTTATATCAGTAAAATCAAAAAATCTTACTTCGAAGTCTTCTTCTGCTCTAGGTTTTTTCTTTTTATTTCCATCTGTAAAACCGCCTCTAATATGTTTTATTACTTTGATAATATATGGTGGTTTGCCAGAAAGATATATTGGCCCTACTTTAAACTGATAATTTGATGTTGAAATACCTTCAAGATTTAAATTTTTGACTAATTTAAATTTAGAACCTTTACTTTTTACAAATATTTTAATCCTTATAATTGCGTTAAATAACTGGCCTCTTGCGACTCCTTCCATCCCCTGACAAAATAATGAAGGAACAGTAAATAACATCTCAAAAGAATCAGTATCTTCATCAGTGATTTGTGTAATTACTTCGCCCCCTCCATAATTTCTTGTTTTAACTTGATTTGAAGAGGTAAGCACTTCATTGTAATTTTCGCCTACTTCTTCACTTATATTTATTACGGAAGAATTTGTATCTTTATGACCTTTAAAAGGTTTTTGAGTTTTTGTTCCTGTTCTATATTCAACACCTATGTCGGCCTTTGAATAATTAACAGTATCATCTATTTCGATAGCTGCTGTCTCGTTAAGAAAAATTCCCTTTTTTCCATCAACAACTCCTTCTATTGGCCCTTCACATAGTAAGTCAACTATTTTAATGATACTTGTAGAATTTAAACCCATGATTAATTGCCTTTAAAAAACTTATAGCCAATTCTTCTTATTATCATTTGTGTATAACTGGTACTTAACAATTCTTTATCTACTATTTCTATAAAAAGGTCTAAAGGATGTTCATCGTGAAAAGCAGGTTGAAAATTAAATACGTATCTTATTGTTTGATTTTTAAGCATAAGACCTTGCACTGTAATTTGTTGATTTAAAAGCGTACTTTCAGATTCTGGAGCAAAAACAATCACTTTAAAAGTAATATAACCATGAATTAATGTGGTACCTACTGCTCCTACCCTATCTAAAAGCCCCTTAAAATCAATCATTAACATCATATTCTGACTATTACGTTCACCACTTTCATCAACATCAAAATCATTACAAATTTTTTGTCTACCTTTTTTATTTAGCTGTATATTATTTCTATCTATTTGAAACTTAACTCCCTGATAAGTTGATGGTTTTTTTTGAAGAGGTACTCTTGTCATTTTCATGCCTTCATATATCTCAACTTTTTTCTTATTTATTCTTATTTCATTCCCATTAACTCTGACAGTATTCGGACTGGGTGGTTCAAAATGTGTCATCAATTTATCACTTTCATTTTCAATTTCTATTGCTGTACTTATCAAATGTCCACCTATTAATGCTTTACCATAAACCACAGGAATTGTTTTACCAATACCGACAGTATTTGCAGCACCTCTATAAGCATAACTTTGTTGCCCATCAGCACCCCTTTCTATAGAAGAAGGCCCACTTAAAAAGCCACCTTGACCAACATTAATACTTTGATCAAATGTAGGCTGTTGTGGAGCAAGCATTTCTCCAACACCCCTTACAGCTAAAGCAAGACCTATATTACCAATAGCAGCACTAATTCCAACACCGCCTGAAAAACCACCTAGACCAAAAGATAAACTTGTTCCTCCTGTCCCAATCGCAACACCAACTAAAATTGCACCTATTATGAACTTACTTACTCCTTTACTACCTGCAATTACAGGTGTAATTACTAAATCATGTTGTCCTAACGGTAAAAATAAATCTGATTCAGATAATTCTTGATCTACTTGTGTTACTTTATAAACTATTCCTTTTTCATGTGAAGTGGCAAGATGTTTAGCTAAATCTGAATAATTTATACATAAAAGTTTTATTGCATCTGCAGGTGATCTAAGATCATGAAAAATATGAGTTTGACCCCATCTCTCACCTAATTCATCTAGCAGCAGAATTTTATGCTGCATATCTGAAACACCCTACAGTTCTTTTTCTATAATAATGGTTATAGTATTCAGAACAACTTAATGAATCAAATTTTTGATGTAATATCATATCGTCTGCTAAAACAATAGCTCCATGCATAGGTTCCTTTGTCCATATTTTCATAATTAATACATCATTAGGTTTTCTTTTATTAATATCTACTTCATCAAAATTTAATTTCTTTGCATCATTCAAAAAAATACTTTTGCAAGTATCAACATCGTCAGGTCTTTTGTAATCTGGTAAATTAATTCCAAGCAAAGCATAGTAATCACGTACGATTGAATAACAATCGAAAATTCCATACTTCCATTGTCTTCCTATTAAGGATTTATAATCGACCATTTATCTTTAGTGTTTAAATATATATACCATTTTATTTTAATTGCTTTGCAAGCATCTATATCAGGTTGACTTGGTTCTTGACCTTCTGGATGTGAATGAACAATGTATTGTAATGTTCCTTTTGATCTAGCTTTTAAAAAATCTTTTGGATGTATTGCAAAATTTTCTTTTGGTGTATCAGAAATGTTATTACAAGGATAATAGATATCATCAACAACAATCCCACAAGATTCCTTTGGTGCTTCTTTTAGTGCATGTGCTTTTGCTGCTGTTTTAAATGTCATTTTATAATTGTATTCTTGCATTTATAAAACCACCAAAAGGTAAATCTGTAGGTTTCTTTTTTGTTCCTCCTTCACCATATTGTCCGAACCTTGCAACACAACTTGAATATTTATGACCACATTTATCTTGTGCTTGTTTTTGTGCAAGCGTTCCAGAAGTAATCTTTACATCATCTGCTGTAAAGCAAGCTTGTCCTTTATAACCACATTCCGGACTACCAGAATTTCCTGCTGCGGCATCTGCAGCACTTCTATACTTCCAAGGGCAATGTTCTGTAATTTGTCTTTTAGGTATTCTTAAATTTTGTAAATTAATTTTAGGTGTTAATTCAAATTCTACAAATTCTGGGTTTTCTTCACTAATTCTATCTATATACCAAATATCATTTTTATTAAAAATAGCAGTTGAATCAGCATTTGCATTTGTACCTGCAAAATTAGATGAATTTAAAAATTTTACACAAGTTTGTACTCTTTGAACACTGCCACCTAAAGGATTATAAAGCTGTATAAATGCAGATAACACATTATTAACATTGGAAACTTTAAACTTTGGTCTTGGTAAAGTTCCTGTTGTTGTTTTATCAAAACCTGAGACTTCTACAGGAAAAGCCGAATATGTATGTGAGCCAAATTTAATATCAGATTTAAGTTCATTTGTACCAGCATGATATCTTATGACTTCATCAATACCATTAACATCAGCAGTATAACTCAAAACAAACAAAGTAATAACAGCAGATGGATCAAGCTTTTGAATCTCTTCACTAATTTTTGAAGAAGCTGGTGAAATTTGTGAACTTGTCATGCTTCTGCGACCTCTTCAAATGTTGCTGTAATTGTAGCTCTATTTGCAAAAGGATTTGTTTTATTCCAATCTTTACATATAAAATTACTACTACTTGATTCATTTGGTGGTGTAAATGTAAAACTTTGTACACCAGCCATTAGATCAAGAAAATCTTCTATTTCATCTGATTCTGTTTCAGTAATATTTGTAAAAGTAAAATTAAAAACTTTTAAATTTTGATTAATACCAATCGTTGAACGTTGAGAATAACCCGATCCAAATTGTGCAATACGAATATTAGGTTTTGATATTTTTCTAACACCAAAATCAGGTGCTACTGTAGTTGGAAAGGCAGCCATTAACTTAATAAACCTCCAGACATTTGTTGATTAACAATTTCAGATTGTACTGCTGCCGCTATTATTTGACCTAACTGTTTAGCGGATTGGTCATCACCTTCAACAGAAGACCCAGAAGCGTCAACATTAACTACCACATTAGTCGATCCTCCTCCTGTAGCCTCAACACCAAGATTACCAGAAGATGTACGTTTTAATGGCATTATAGCTTCTGGCGAACCAGCCTCGCCCATTAAACCTAATTTACCAGCCCCACCATATTTAAAATAGGTTGGCTCTGTAATAATTCCACCTTTTGCAAATTTCATCAAACCATCTTTATTAAAAATATTACCTTTTGCAGAAGTTGAGGCAGGTGTAGGTGATAATCCAAATGCACCTAACAAAGGTGTTATCAATGATTGTCTAACATAAATTCTTGTAATATCAGCAATCAAAGAACGTGCAAAATCTTTAAAATTTAATTTTCCTGTCATTACAAAGTTAACAAGAGCATCTTCCATCTTTTTAAAAGCATTTACTGTTGCATCTTGTATTTGTTTATTAACATCACTAATGCTATCTAAATAAGACTGCATACCTGTTTTTAAATTGGCAAATGCTTCACTACCTTTAGTTTTTAAATTACTTGTAGCATCTGAAATGTTATTCATACCTTCAGTTACACTATTAAGTAATTTAGTAAACTCTTCTGGATCTTCAAATAATTGTTCAACAGTAAGTTTTTCTGTATTGTCAAAAATTTCTTTTAATTGATTTTTATATTTACTAATATTATCAACGACATCATCACCACCTATCAAAAATGTACCAACATTTTTCAAACCATCAGTTAAAGTACTACCTAAATCAAAACTTTCAATATTTTGAACATCTTTAAATAATTTCCCAACTAAAGGTATATTTTTTATTTTGTTTATAGTTCCATTTATTGCATTTATTGAACCATTAATAAAATTCTCAAGACTTTTAAAAACATTACTAATTACTTTAGCAAAACCAACAGCAAAACCTTTAACAGCTTCAAAAACATCTACTGAAACTTTTTTTACAACATTAAATCCACCTATAAAAAAGTTTGCAAAATTAGCTATAAATTTTTTTACATTAACTTGATTATTATTTAATGATTTTAATAATTTAGTTGCAAAGTCTTGAATATTTGCACCAATATTTGCAAACAGTCCACCAAAATTTTTCTTTAATTTACCAAATTCAGTATTTAATCTATCACCTGCTGCTGCTGGAGAATCAGCTAGAATTTTTGCATTTTCACCATAATTTTTAAACAAATGTTTGGAGAATCCCATGAAGTCATCAAGGGTTACTTTTCCTTGCTCAAGTGCTTTGTCTAATTCAGCAGGGGTCTTACCCATAGAAGCAGCAAATAATGTAAAAGCTCCAGGCAAGCGTTCACCAAGCTGTTGTCTGAGTTCTTCTGCCGATACTTTACCTTTCGAGAACACCTGAGCAGTCGCTACCATAGCTGATCGCATATCTTCTAATGATCCACCAGTACCTCTAATACCAGAAGCAATTGATAAAAATACATCTTGTGCATCTTCTACAGACTTACCAGCACCTACAACAGAAGCTGTAAGACTTGTAAACTGTCGAACAATAACATCTTGAGGTATTGCTAATGATTCACTTGTCTCTGCTAAGAATTTTTGAGCATTATTATATTTATCAGTATCTTTTATAACTAATTTTAAAGCGAACTGTTGTTGTCTGAGTTGTGCATTATATTTTGCAATTTCTCCAAGGGATTGCCTAGCTCCACCTAAAGCTGCACCAGCAGTACCACCAACTACTGCTCCCTGTACGCCACCAAACAAACCACCAACTGCTGCACCAGCAAAACCTTCTACTCCACCAAAAATACCAGCAGCACCAATTGCACCAGCAGTTTTTGCAGCACCTCGTAACCTGCCACCCATCCCACGACTAGCAGTTCTCTGCATCTTCATCAATGATCTATCTAATCTATTTGCTTCTCTTGTCGCTTCTCTAAATTCACGACTACTCACATCCACTTGCCTTGCTAATTCTCTATAGCCATTAGACAAAGCTCTTGTGTTATTAATGCTTTTTAATTCTGTTCTTTCTTTTGCTTTTAGTTCTCTCATTAATCCTTTAACATCTATACCAGCCTTTTTTGCACCTTTACCCATTTGTGATAACGCACTGCTAAGTCCACGAAGATTTTGTAAACCTTCAGTCTTAAATACAACTTTTAACTCAGTCGTTTCACCTGCCATTATTTTTTATCCTTCTGCATAAGTTTCAATGCTTCGTATT
>TARA_B100001093_G_scaffold95121_1_pt1 | contig 12589 bp, 16 predicted proteins | sample TARA_B100001093 | Tara Oceans TARA_B100001093 (sample SAMEA2623116) | marine metagenome | biome: marine biome (ENVO:00000447); feature: surface water layer (ENVO:00002042); material: "saline water (ENVO:00002010), including plankton (ENVO:xxxxxxxx)" | depth 5 m
AATGAAATTTTTTTTGAAAAAAAAAAATAAGTATTTATTTTTAGAAATACCTCTTTTGATAGAAAGTAAATTGAAAAAATATTTTGATATATTAATTTTCGTGGATGCAAAAAAAAAAATTAGGTTACAAAGATATTTAAAAAAAAAAGGTAATAAAAAAACTTTTTATCTCCTAGATAAAAGGCAATTATCACCAGTTGTAAAAAAAAAACTTTGTGACTATACATTTGATAACAATTATTCTTTATTAATCACTAAAAAATTTACAAAAAAATTTATGAAAAATTTAAATTAGTATGAATGAAATATTTTTAGACACAGAAACAACAGGACTATCCGTAAACGATAAACACAGGATAGTTGAAATAGCCTGCATCGAAACAATTGATTTAAATCCAACAAAAAAAATTTTTCATGAAATAATAAACCCTCAAAGAGACGTCCCTGAAGAAGCTTTTAAAGTTCATGGTTTTTCTTCCGAATTTCTAAAAAATAAAAAAACATTTACTCAAATAGCTGACGAATTTTTAGAATTTATAAAAAACAAGAAAATTATAATTCATAATGCATCTTTTGATCTTGGATTTTTAAACCATGAATTAAAACTAGTTCGAAAAAATGAAATTAAAAAAGACAACATTGTAGATAGCCTTGAAGTAGCTAGAGGAAAATTTCCGGGCACTTCTAACTCTCTTGATGCTCTTTGCCGAAGGTTCAATGTAGATTTATCACGAAGAACGAAACACAATGCATTACTAGACTGTGAACTTTTGAGAGAAGTTTACATAAATTTATTAGACATTAAAGAGCCAAAACTTATGTTCACTAATGATAATTCAGAAATGAACTTGCAGAACAGAAAAGTTGTTAAGAATAATTATTGTAAAGTGATTGTAAAACCAACAAAAGAGGAGCTTGAACTGCATACTGATTTTTTAAAAAAAGAACTTAAAAAAAACTATTACTGAATAGTTCTTTTAGAATAAAGTTCTTTAAAATTTATAGTTTCTTCAATTTTAATTTTTTTAAAACCAGATTTTTCAAACAACAAAACAAACAAACTTCTTATTTCTGGATATATTTCATTTGGAATTTTTATTAGAATAATTTCTTCTAGATCCTTTTTATTGGTTAACTCACCATCTATTTCAATTATTGTAGAAAAAACTATTTTAGTATTAATTTTTTCAAAACCTTCTGCATTCGGACTCAGAGAAAGAGTAGTTTCAACTTCGACAATTTTTTCTTTAAATTGATTACTTTTAATATCAATATTAATTTTGTAGTTAGAAATATTTTTTTCTAGAAGAAAAAAAACTTTAGGGCTTGGTATTTCAAATTTTAAATCCTTAATATACTTGCCTACAACTTTATAATTCATCTTTTTCTTTCTTTTCTTCAATTATTTCAGCATCTATAATTTCATCATTTGACCGATTTTTATTTTTATATTTACTTTTAAACCACAAGTTTATGATAAATTTTCTTGTGAAGGGAATTAAAAACAAAAAGCCAATAGCGTCAGAAATAAACCCGGGCAAAATTAATAAAGCAGCTGCGATCGCAATAGATGCACCCGATATCATTTCATAAAGAGGAAGTTTATTTTGGTATAAATTTATCACACCGGATTTTATAGTATTTAATCCCTCCACCCTTGCATAATACAACCCAACTACTGCGGTTAAAAAAATTAGAAAAACCGTATTTAAAATACCTACTGCTTTTCCAATCTTGATCATTAATGCTATCTCTAAAATTGGGAAACCAATAATTATCAGTAAAAGTGAGTTCATTTGTCTGTTACAAAATTATATTATTAATGTATATTTATCAAATAATGAGTAACAATTTTGGATTTATAGATATAATTTTACTGGCAATGATTGCTGGATTTATTATTTTGCGTTTAAGAAATATATTGGGTAGAAAAACGGGCCACGAAGGAAAAGTAACTAATATTTTTGATGAAAAAAAATTTAGTGATTTTCAAAAAGAGATAAAAGCAAAACCAATTTTAAAAAATACCCTAGAGAATGAGGAGAAAAAACAATTTCTTGAAGGAGCGGAAATTGCTTATGAAAGTATTATAACTTCATTCGCAAAAGGAGAAAAAGAAAAGCTAAAAAAACTTTTAACAAAAGATATTTACAATAATTTTGAGCAAGTAATTGATCATAGAAATAAGGAAAACATTAAATCAGAACTTACTTTTATAGGAGTAAAAGAGTCTGATCTTGAAAAATTTGAAAAAATTAAAAATGAATTTTTTGCGACAGTAAAAATTGTTTGTGAAATTATATCAGTTAAAAAAGACAAAGATGATAACGTAATCGAAGGAAATCCTGATAGGATTAAAATTGTTACAGATCATTGGAAATTTACAAAAAGTTCATTGAGTGATAATCCAAACTGGTTCCTGGCTGAAATTATAAGTAAGTGAAAAAAAAAGAAGATATTCCGGAGTCAGAGAAAAAACTTTGGGAGGAATATCTCAAAAACCCCCGAGACCTCTTCGATAAAGAATTAGAACATAAAAAATTATTAAATAGGCCTGAAAGATATCGTTTTGACTTACACGGGTTTACTTTGCTCGAGGCTAATCAAAAAATAAGGGATTTAATTTATTTTTGCCAAAAAAACTCTTATAAAGAGATATTATTAATTACTGGCAAAGGGCTTCACTCTAATACTGATAAAAATACTTATGTTTCAAACGAGTTGAGCAAACTTAAATTTTCAGTACCCGAGTATATAAAAACACAAAAAGATTTATCAGATAAAATTATTGAAATTAGCAAAGCAGAAATCAAAGATGGTGGAGAAGGAGCTATTATTATTAAATTAAAAAAATTATAATATAAACTTACTTAAATCAGTATCTTTTGCTAACTCACCAAGATTCTTTTCAATATATTTTTTATCAATTATAATTTTCTCACCAGCGCGATCAGAGGCGGTAAAACTAATTTCATCTAAAACTTTTTCTAATAAAGTGTGTAGTCTTCTAGCACCTATATTTTCTACTGAGGCATTAACTTCTGCAGATACTTTTGCTAAAATATCAATGCAATCATCAGTAAATTCTAAATGAACATTTTCTGTTTTAAGTAAAGCAACATATTGTTTAATTAAACTATTATCCGGTTCTTTTAAAATTCTCTTAAAGTCATCCTCTGTTAAAGCATTTAATTCTACTCTTATTGGTAAACGCCCTTGAAGTTCAGGCAATAAGTCAGATGGCTTCGCAAGCTGAAAAGCTCCTGAGGCTATAAATAATATATGGTCTGTTTTGATAGGCCCATGTTTTGTATTAACAGTTGTACCTTCTATCAAAGGAAGTAAATCTCTCTGCACACCTTCTCTAGACACATCTCCACCAGTTCGATCACCTCGAGCTGAGATTTTATCAATTTCATCCAAAAATACTATACCATTATCTTCTGTCGCTTTTTTTGCTGAAGTCACAATTTTATCATGCTCAATTAATTTGTCTGATTCTTGCGTAATTAAAATATCGTGAGACTCTTTTACAGTCATTTTCTTTTTTTTTGGTTTTTGTCCCATAGATTTTCCAAGCATTTCAGAGACGTTAATCATTCCGATGTTAGCGCCAGGCATTCCGGGAATTTCAAATCCTTGCATATTAGATGAACTTTCATTTACTTCTATTTCTATTTCATTGTTATCTAAATCACCGCTTCTGAGCCTTTTTCTAAAACTTTCTTTTGTAGCTACTGTTGCTTTGTTGCCAACAAGTGCGTCTAAAACTTTTTCTTCTGCTAGTAATTGAGCTTTAACATGTACTTCTTTTCTCTTTTTTTCTTTTTCTAGAGCTATAGCTATTTCTATCAAGTCTCTGATTATTTGTTCTACATCTCTACCAACGTAACCAACCTCTGTAAATCTTGTTGCCTCTACTTTAATAAAGGGAGCTTCAGCTAACTTAGATAATCTTCTAGAAATTTCTGTTTTACCTACACCGGTCGGACCAATCATTAAAATATTTTTTGGCAAAACTTCTTCGCGCATTTGTTCGTCCAGCGCTTGCCTTCTCCATCTATTACGCAAAGCTACAGCAACAGCTTTTTTTGCGTTTGTTTGGCCTATAACATATCTGTCTAATTCAGAAACAATTTCTCTTGGAGACAAAGCACTTACGGTGGAGCTTTCCTTTTTTTTTATTTCCTTAACTAAATTTAAATTTGTGACTTTTGTTGTATCTACCATTTTTAAACTTTTTCTATAGTAATATTATTATTTGTAAAAACACAAATTTCTGAAGCAATTTTAATAGCTTGTCTTGCAACTTCTTCAGCAGATAAATCATTTTTGATTAGAACTTTTGCAGCAGCTAAAGCATAGTTTCCACCCGAGCCTATTGCTATGATATTATCTTCTGGTTCTAAAACATCTCCTGTTCCAGAAATAATAAAACTATTTTCTTTATCAGCGACTGCCATTAAAGCTTCTAGCCTTCTTAAATATTTGTCTGTTCTCCAATCTTTTGCAAGTTCTACCGCTGCCCTAGGAAGATTGCCGGCATGTTTTTCTAGTTTGGCTTCTAGTCTCTCAAACAATGTGAGAGCATCAGAAGTTGACCCTGCAAAACCCGCTATTACTCCTCGCTTTTCAATTTTTCTAACTTTTTTTGCATTACTTTTTAGCACAGTATTACCGAGGCTAACCTGGCCATCTCCAGCCACTATAGTTTCGTTATTTTTACGTAATAGTACAATTGTAGTCCCGTGCCATTTTTCCGCAGTATTCATACTTATTGTATGTGGCAACTAATTTTAATTGTTCAATAGATAAATTGCGTTTATTGATAAAATATCAATTTCTCTATATATCTTTGAATAAATTCTCTTTAACTTATGAAAAGAAAAGCAAAAATTTCACGAAAAACTAAAGAAACCAGTATTACTGTTGAAGTTAATATCGACGGAAAAGGTAAATACAAAATAAATACTGGAATTGGTTTTTTGGACCATATGCTCGAACAGCTTTCTAAACATTCTTTGATAGATATTACTGTTCAAGCTAAAGGTGATACTCACATAGACTTACACCACACTACAGAAGACACAGGCATAGCAATTGGAGAAGCTATAAACAAAGCTGCGGGTAACCGAAAAGGAATAAAAAGATATGCTTCTACAATGATACCAATGGATGAGACTTTAAGCAGAGTTTCATTAGACATCTCAAATCGTCCATATTTAATTTGGAAGGTCGAGCTCAAAGTTGAAAAACTTGGCGAGATGGATACAGAATTATTTAAAGAATGGTTTCAAGCATTCTCCCAAGCGGCTGGTATTACCTTGCATGTAGAAAATATTTATGGAGAAAACAGTCATCACAAAATAGAGTCTTGCTATAAAGGTTTAGCTCGATCCTTAAAAGATGCTTTGATGATTGATTCAAGAATAAAAAATTCAGTTCCATCTACAAAAGGCAAGCTTTAAATATAAATGTTATTAACCGTTGTTGATTATGGAGTCGGCAATTTAAGATCAATTGCAAAATCAATTGAAAAGGCAAATTCTGATAATAATTTAAATTATTTAGTTAAAGTTAGTTCTGATATTAATGATGTAAGGAAATCAGATAAAATAGTTTTACCTGGTCAAGGCTCTTTCAAAGCTTGCAAAAGTGGAATTGATAATATTAAGGGATTACAAGAAGAATTAAACGAATGTGTTCTCACAAGGAAGAAACCAATTTATGGAATTTGTGCTGGCATGCAATTGTTTGCTACTACCGGCCACGAAGAGGAAAAAACATCAGGATTGAATTGGATACCTGGTGAGGTAATAAAATTAAACCTAGAAACATCTAATCTTAAAATTCCACACATGGGTTGGAATGAATTAAAGATAGAAAATGACTCTAAAGTTTTTAAAGATGTGAGCAATAAAGACCATGCTTATTTTATTCATAGTTATGAATTTATACCTAGAGACAAAAAAAATATTTCAATAACAACTAGTTATGGCAAAGATGTTATAGCTGCTGTATCATGTGCTAATATATTCGGGTCACAATTCCACCCGGAAAAAAGCCAAAATACTGGAATTAAAATCTTAACTAACTTTTTAAATTTATAAATTTAATGAAAATATTTCCAGCCATAGACATTAAAGACAAAAAATGTGTGAGATTAATCAAAGGAGACTTTAGAAATAAAACTGAGTATGAAACTTTACCTATTGATCAAGCAGGCAAATATAAAGAATATGGATTTAAAAATTTACACATTGTTGACTTAGACGGCGCCTTAACTGGTAATACAGTTAACTTAGATATTATTCAAGAAATAGTAGGTAAATATGATTTACAAATCGAAGTCGGTGGTGGCGTAAGATCTATAGATAGCATCAAGAAGTATGTTGATTTAGGTGTAGAAAAAGTAATTTTAGGTAGTGCAGCAATAAAAAACAAAGAGTTTTTAAAAGAAGCATGTGTCAAATTTAAAAATAAAATTGCTCTAGGGCTAGATGTTAAAAATGGAAACCTTTATGCCTCTGGTTGGAAAGAGAATTTGAATATTAACGTTTTGGATTTTTTAAAAGAAGTAAATGATTTTGGTATAAGCAGACTAATTTATACTGATATTAATAGAGATGGGGCCAAAGAAAGTCCTAACTTTGATGAAACAATTAAAATTGCAGAAGTATCTAAATGTCCTGTAATTATTTCTGGAGGTGTTTCGTCAGTTGATGATATTCAAAAAGCAAAAGAGTTAAACAATAAAAATATTGAGGGTATTATAGTTGGTAAAGCTATTTATGATGGCGATATAAAGTTAGATGAACTCGTAAAGGAGTTAGATGCTTAAAAATAGAGTTATACCTTGTTTAGATGTAAAAAATGGAAGAGTTGTTAAAGGTATAAATTTTGTGGACTTAAAAGATGCTGGTGATCCTGTCGAGCAAGCAAGCATCTATGACAAAGGCGGCGCTGATGAAATTTGCTTTCTTGATATAACTGCTAGCAACGAAAATAGAAACACAATTATAGACGTGGTGAACAAAACTGCCGAGAAATGTTTTGTTCCTCTTACGGTTGGAGGCGGAATAAGAACGATAGATAATATAAGAGATTTACTTTTAGCAGGAGCTGATAAGGTATCTATTAATACTGCAGCTATTAAAGATATAAATTTTATTAAAGAAGCATCAAAGAAATTCGGCACGCAATGCATGGTGGTTGCTGTAGATGCAAAGAAAGTTTCAGAAGGTAGATGGGAAATATTTACTCACGGTGGAAGGGAAAAAACAGGTATAGATGCAATTGAATTCTCTAAAAAAGCAGAAGCAAACGGAGCTGGTGAAATTCTTCTTACCTCTATGGATAAAGACGGGACCAAAACTGGTTATGATATAGAACTTCTTAATATTGTTACAAAGTCGATTAATATTCCAGTAATAGCTTCTGGTGGAGCAGGTAATTTAGAGCATTTATATGACGCAATTAAGAATGGAGGAGCAAGCGCAGTTTTGGCGGCATCTATTTTTCATTATGGTGAGTATACTATTAAAGAAACAAAAGAATATTTAAAATCCAAGAACGTTCCTATAAGATTATAATATGTTAAAAAACTTAGAACAGTTAATAAAAACGATCAGAGAAAAACAAAACTCCTCTCCAGATCGGTCTTATACTAATAAATTATTGAATGATAAAAATCTAAGTGTTTCAAAAGTAAAAGAAGAAATAGGAGAACTAATCGAAGCGGTAGAAAAGAATTCAAATAAAATACATGAAGCTACGGATGTTATTTATCATTTGATGGTTTATCTTGAAGCAAATAACATCAAAATAGAAGATGTAATGGAAGAATTAAAAAAAAGACAAAAATAAATGAGTTACGATAAAAATAATATATTTGCTAAAATTCTCAGAGGGGAAATACCTTCTAAAAAAGTTTATGAAAATGAATATGTTCTATCTTTTCATGACGTCAATCCTCAAAAAAAAATACACATACTGGTTATCCCAAAAGGTGAGTATGTTGATTTAGACGATTTTAATAAAAAAGCTTCGGACAAAGAAATTTTAGAATTTAATAAAGCAATCACCCATATTGTTAAAATGCTAAAAATTTCAAATAAAGAAGGTGGCTATCGAGTACTTAGTAATATTGGCAAAGATGGAGGACAGGAAGTACCTCATCTTCATTATCATATATTTGGCGGCGAAAAAGTTGGAAAGATGATTGGTTAGCTCACCATGCCTAAAGTTCAAAGATTTTTTTTAGAAATAAAAAAAAAGGAATTTTCTAAAAAATCTCCTACATTACCTGAAAAAATTCAAGTCATCTTAGAACAAGAAAAAGATATAAATATTAATAAATTTTTTTATAGACAAATTGGCAAAGATCATTTTTGGCGAGATAGACTATTGTGGCCTGATAAGGAATGGCAGAAATACGTTAATAATACAAATTTAGACACAGGGGTTATGAAATTTGATAAAAAGCTAATAGGATTTTACGAACAAGAACTTCATATAGAAAAAAATGAAATTGAACTGATACAAATGGGAATCCTTAAAGAACATCAGGGTAAAAAATTTGGTTCTTTTTTACTAGAACACATAATTTACAAAGCTTTCAAAAAAAATATAGAAAGATTATGGGTTCACACTTCTAGTCTAGATCACAAACATGCATTAAACAATTATTTGTCTAAAGGTTTTAAGGTATTTAAACAAGAGACAATTAATTTGACTCTTTAGAAATTGATGGAATTTTAAATTCTTTTTCTTCAATCTGAGTATTAGTTTTTTTAATTTTTATTGAAAAAAATATTTCATTTTGAAACTCGTCTTCTATTAGCCAACCTATTAGCTCATAACTATTTTTTTCAAAAAAAATAGTAATTTTTTTATTTTTATCTAAATACATTAATTCTATATTTTGTTTCAAAGTTAAGTCTGATTTTTCTATTAATTCAATCAAGTTTTTTTTGTTTAAAATATTTATAAATGGAGATTTTGAGACAGGATAGAAATATTTTTTATTATATCTTTTTTGCCAAATTACTAAAGTTTTATTATTAATTATAATTTCTTTTTTAAGTTTACTTTTATAGTAACATTTTAGTTTGTTATTGAACACCAGCAAACAACTTCCTATTTCTATTTCACTTTTTATAATTTGTTCAAAATTAAAAGAAAGATTATTTATTTTTTTTAACTCGTCTATAATTAGTTGTTTCTCGTTAGCTTTTACGTTTGAGATTAAATTAACAAAGACAAAAAATAAGAATAAAATTCTAAAAAACAAAAATTATAAAACCTCTCTTTTGCCTACGTGATTTGCTTTACTTACAATTCCTTTTTCTTCCATAGTGTCAATAATTCTAGCTGCTCTATTATAACCAATTTGTAATTTCCTTTGTAAAAAGCTTGTTGAAGCCTTCCCTTCTGTTTTTATAATTTCCAATGCTTGATTGTAAAGCTCATCAGTATCATCATTGGAAAGATAATCCGAATTATTGCTTTTTTCACTGATAGTAATTTCATCTATGTAGTCAGGTTCTCCTTGCGCTCTTAAAATATTAGTTATTTTTTCAATTTCTTTTTCTGCGATGTACGGACCATGAATTCTGATTATTCTATTTGCTGAAGACATGAACAACATATCTCCATTTCCTAAAAGCTGTTCAGCACCTTGCTCCCCCAAAATTGTTCTGCTATCTATTTTAGAACTTACCCTAAAAGATATTCTTGTAGGAAAGTTAGCTTTAATAGTGCCGGTAATAACATCTACACTTGGTCTCTGAGTTGCCATTATAATATGAATTCCAGCTGCCCTCGCCATTTGTGAGAGTTTTTGAATGTAATTCTCTATTTCCTTACCAGCCACAAGCATTAAATCTGACATTTCGTCAACGACAACAACTATGTAGGGCATTTTAAGTTTGTGTTTTTTATTATATCCATCAATATTTTTTACACCTTCTTTGCTCATTAGTTTGTAGCGATTATTCATTTCTCTAACTGTCCAGCCCAAAGCAGAAGCTGCTTTTTTAGAATCTGTAATAACTGGACTAAGCAAGTGTGGAATTCCTTCGTAAGCAGAAAGTTCTAACATTTTTGGATCAATTAAAATAAACTTACATAAGTCAGGGCTCAATCTGTAAAGCAGTGAAACAATAATTGTATTTATGCAAACCGATTTTCCAGATCCGGTAGTGCCCGCTATTAACAGATGAGGCATAACTGTTAAGTCTCCAACAATAGGCGTTCCTGAAATACTTTTTCCAATAGCAATAGGAAGTTGAATTTCTTTTTTTTGAAATTTCTCGTTACCTACAATTTCCTTCAAATAAACACCTTCACGAGACTCATTCGGAATTTCTATACCAACTGTATTTTTACCAGGTATAGTTGAAACACGTGCAGATGTAGAGCTTGTATTTCTGGCAAGATCATCTGATAGGTTAATAATTTTTGAAACTTTTATACCAGGCGCAGGTTCAAATTCATATAAGCTCACAACAGGTCCATTATTTATTTTTGTTATTTTTCCGTCAATTCCAAAATCTAATAATATTTTTTCAATAAAGGATCCATCAGGTCTATTTTTAGAAAGGTCTAATAAATTAATTTTAGAAGGGTTTTTCTCTAGCAAATCTAACGATGGAAGTTTGAAATCTTTAAAGCTTTCATTTTTAATATTAGTCTCCCTTAATTTTGGTGTTGTGTCGAAAGAAAAAGTTTGTTGGGTTTTTTCGATTGAAGAATCTTGCGAAACTAGATTATTTGATTTGTTCTCATTTATTTCTAATTGACTATCTAGATCATTATTTTTTCTAAAAAATCTCAAAATATAATTGAAACTATTAATCAAATGCTGAATATTAATACCAGAAGACAATGAAAAGAAAAAAATACTCAAAACCAGAAAAACAAAAACACTATACTCATGCTCAAGAACAGGTAATATATTTACAATTTTATTAAATATTATCTGCCCTACAAATCCTGAATTTCCATTATCAATTAGCCAAAAAGAATTATTGTAACTAGTATAAATTAGTATGCAGGTAAAAATCACGTATAAAAAAAGATAAAAAATTTTATATTTTATTTTTTTAATTTTTTTTTTGAAAATTAAATTAAATCCCCAAGATATTAGTGTTATGGAAATCAAGAAAGAAGTTAGTCCAAAACTTTGAAGCAAAAAATCAGCGACTATTCCTCCGTAAATTCCTAACAAGTTGTTTATGTCTACATTATCTGAACCAATCACAATAGTTGGATCACTCGGAGAGTAGGAAAAAAAAGACACTGTTAACAAAAGAGCACTAAAAATAAGACTGACACCCAATAATTCAATGGTGCGGTCTTTTAGAAAATTAGTAAAACTTTTATAAATCATTATTCATTTAACGAATCATTTAGGTTACTTTGTATCATTTTTATTAAATTGATAAAAATTTTTAAATATGTACCAACAAAAAATTTGTATTATTGGAGATGGTTTAGCTGGCTTAGCTGCCGCAGTGATTCTAAGCAAACAAAGTGTTAGTATTGATTTATACGCAAGTAATAAAAAAAGTAAAAACTTAGACAGAAGAACTACGGCAATTTCAGATAGTAATTATCTTTATATCAAAAATATTTTAAATTTAGGTAAATCTAATTTTTTTTGGTCAATAAAAAAAATTCATTTATATTTCGAAGATAAAGCTAAAATTATAAATTTTTTAAATTATAAGAAAAAAAATAAAAATTTTATGCATATTTTTCAAAATAAAAATTTAAAGGAAAAATTAAATAAGATAATTTTACAAAAGAAAAATATAAGATTAATTAAAAAAAATATTGAGAGTATCAACAGCGATGAAAGCTTTATACTAGAAGCTAAGAAAAAAAAATTTTATGATTTGATCATTGTAAGTACTGGAGGTTTATCAGAATTATACAAAAAGATTGAATCTGGTAGATCTATAAAAAAAAACTATAAAGAATTAGCTATAACCACAACTGTCAAACACAATTCCAATGTCAAAAATGCAAGTCAATTTTTTTTAAAAGAAGGTCCCTTAGCAATTTTGCCATTTCAAAAAAATATTTTTTCTGTCGTCTGGAGTGTTAATAAAAGTTTTTATGATACAAATGAAAAAGATTTAAAAATAATTTTAGAGAAAAAATTAATTATGCTATTAAAGATTAAGTCTATTAAATGTATTGAAAATCTTAAATCATTTCCAATAAATTTAAATTTAAAAACAAAGTATTTCAAAAAAAATGTACTTATCTTAGGAGATGGGTTACATACGGTACATCCTATAGCAGGTCAAGGATTTAACTTGGTATTAAGAGATATAAAAAAATTATCTGAACTAATGTCTGAAACCTCAAAACTTGGTTTGTTGTTTAAAGACAGTCTTTTACTTAAAAACTTTTATAATAGCAGAAAACCAGAAAATAATTTATTTGGACTTGGAATAAATTTAACAAATTCTTTTTTCAAAGATAATAAATATTTTTTTAATTTTAAAAAAGGATTACTTAATAATATTAATAATTTTAGTTTTGTTAAAAAAGTAACTCAGTCTATTGCTGATAAAGG
>TARA_B100001093_G_scaffold110358_1_pt1 | contig 12584 bp, 11 predicted proteins | sample TARA_B100001093 | Tara Oceans TARA_B100001093 (sample SAMEA2623116) | marine metagenome | biome: marine biome (ENVO:00000447); feature: surface water layer (ENVO:00002042); material: "saline water (ENVO:00002010), including plankton (ENVO:xxxxxxxx)" | depth 5 m
GTCATTGATGGTGAAGCAGGAAACCGATTCCACGGCGTTCACTTCGGTGATGAAGTCGAAACTGAAGATATTGCATCTCCAGTTGAAGAGGCAGTCGAAGAAGAGGCAGTCGAAGAAGAGGCTGCTGAAGAAGAAGTTGAAACAAATGTCTCGTGGAGAGAAGATGTTCTGCTGCGTGTAATGGCTGCGGCCGATATTGACGTAGAACTTCGTGATGAATTCGTCAAGCATGCTGTTAATTTCGATTCAGACAATAACGGATACCTCAAGAAGGCTGAACTCCAAGCGGCTGCGGATGCATGGAATGCGGATGCAGAAGAAGAAGTCGTTGCTGAAGAAACCGTTGAAGAAGCGGTCGAAGAGGCAGTTGAAGAAGCTCCGTCTGAAGAGGTAAGCGAAGAGACAGATGCAGCAGAAGGAACTGAAGGTGAAGAAAAATTATGCCCAACTTGTGATGCAATATGTGCTGCTGATGCAACTTCATGTTCCGTGTGTTTTTACACATTCTGAGACAATCTTTTGACAAGTCGTGCGAAAGCACTCACTCAGGGAATACCCATTGAGGCCAGTTCTCGTTTTCCGAAGAATTGCTCACGATTACGAGTATAGGTCGATTGACTCTTGAGAGAACGTCGTCCAGAGAGTTAAGAGTCGATGGCGTAATTACACCATCACGCATATCGACAGCCAACCATGCTTCAGGATACTGGCCCATCCATGCATTGAGTTCGGCTTCGATTCCTTCTGGAGGGATTCCTTGCCTCACACTTGCGATGAATCCCCATCCAGGCGGACATCGGCGCTCCGCATCAGTCCAAAGAAAAATTCGGGGATTGCCATCCAAACGCCCCAACTGTTCAGTTGCCTCATCAAGAGTAACACACACGGGGCGATTCGGCATAGGTACAGGGACGGAATGGCGCCATGTTCGGTCTAAATCTAATGGTTCTCTGCGGCGCATGACATTCCGATGATGCCGCATCGTTTCAAACTCTCGGCGAGAATGTATGAAGTGGGTGTATTGCTGAAAAATGCAAGCGAACCTTCATGCCCTCTATGCGCCGCCCTCTGTCCATGTCCAACGGGAATTCACCCCCGCCACCTCAGCCGCCAGGTGGATCAATGCTGATGATGCTTGGAATTATGGTCTTGATGACATTGCTCATTATGAACCCAAGTATCCGCAATTCATTGGGCGATACTGCGGACCCAATTCTGTCTCCACTTCTCCCTGAAGAAGCATACTTTGTCTTCACAGTACTCATCTTAGGAAGTTTTTCGATGACCATGAATACAGTTCTCAGAAATTTCTTCACCGACCCAATGGCTCAAGCACATATTGGTCATCGACAAGGACAAGTTCGCAAGATGTTGAACGATGCTCGAATGTCGCGTGATACGATTCTGCAAGAGAAAGCTACAACCCTTCAACAACAAATGATGCCCGAGCAATTGAAAGTGCAAATGGGGGCAATGAAGCCAATGATGTTTACAATGATTTTCATTATCGCTATCTTTGCATGGCTCACAATGGCAGTAGAGAATTTCCGTGTAGACTATGTATCCCTTCCATGGGCATCGGAATGGAATTTACTTGAAGACAAATTCTTGTTTTTCCCTGCGTGGATTTGTGCATACATTTGCATGAGTGCCCCACTTGGAAGAGTAATCGACCGACACATCAAATTATTCCGATACCGAAACCACCCTCTTGTAACTGCAGGAGACACGCTCAAAGAACCATTACTCCACCTTGTTGTATCTTCAACAGGACCGAAGGACAGCGCCGCTCAACGCAGAAAGCAGCGCAGTCAACGCCATTCACAAAGTAACCGCAAAAAGTCAAAATCTTCTTCAAAAGAGGATTCACCTGAACAATCGTTCAAGAGTGATTCCAATTCAAACGAATGTCCGAAATGTGGACTTACCATGATCACCAGACTCGGCGCACGTAGTCGACGTTGCGATGTATGTCGCCATGAGTGGGTGTAGAAATGACCCGTATTACCGTTTCAGGACATCCTGGAAGCGGTACAAGCACTCTTGTTCAGGGACTCATTGAACGCTTTGGGTGGACTGCCCTTAACGGCGGAGATGTATTTCGTAACGAAGCTGCTCGCAGGGGTATGAGTCTCCAAGAGTTTGGAGAGTTATGCAAACAAGACTTAGAGGTTGATCGCAATCTCGACAAATTACTCCAAGAAAAAATGCTTGAAGACTCTGCAGATATCGTTGAGTCACGACTCGCCGGATGGTGGGCATACCGACTGAAGATTCCGTGCGTCCGGCTCTGGCTGGAAGTTGATGAGAACGAACGTGCAAGGCGAGTTTCCGGTAGAGAAGGAATATCTATAGAAAAGTCCTTACAAGAGAATAAAAAACGCTCAGCGGTTGATGCTGAACGTTTTATGGAACTCTACCAACTGCTCCCTGAACAGCGAGAACCCTATACCTCATTACTTGACGCAACAAACCTTGGCAGCGAAGAAGTGCTCGCTGCTGCTATCTCAATTTTGGAGGAATCGAAATGACACAACATGTTCTTGATGCCGATGCTTCAACGAATCCCTCCATTGGTGGTAAGCCTGATTCCCGTGATGTTATGGAACGACTTGCATCGGGATTTATTCTCCTTGACAAACCTGCAGGACCTACTTCTCATCAGCTTGCCTCATGGGCTCGTGACATGTTCGGACTTGAACGCTTGGGCCATGGAGGAACTCTTGATCCGTTTGCAACGGGTGTGCTTCCATTGATGGCTGGAAAGGCAATGAAGTTGACCAAGAAAATATTAACTCACAAAAAGACCTACATCTGCGTATTTCGGTTCGCCACCGCACCTGATGAAAAGCAATTATCAGAAGTGATGAAGCAACTCACCGGCAGAGTCTACAATGTCCCTCCGGAAGTATCTGCGGTAAAGGTTCAAGTTCGAACACGTAAAATTTACACATTTGACAATATCGAAATCAAGGGAAATGACATGATTGCCCGAGTTCATTGCGAGGCAGGGACGTATATTCGAACGATTGCTCGAGACATGGGACTGCTTTTGGACATGAAAGTGCAATTGAAAGAATTACGAAGAGAAACCACTGGAGTGTTCAAACTCGAAGATTGTATCACCATGCAAGAATTAGCTGATGCAATCTGGTTGTGGAAAGAATGCGACCAACCAGAAGCACTTCTTCGAGTGATTCATCCTGTTGAAAAATTATTGCTCGATTTACCATCTGCTACAGTCAAGGACAGTGCTGCTGCTGCTCTTGCCCATGGTGCGCCTTTGCTGCGCCCGGGAATAGTCAACATCCAGTCTGATGTGAAAGCAGGTAAACAAATGGTGATTGAGACTCTCAAAGGGGAAGCCGTAGGAATTGTAACGCTGACGCTGGAGAGTAATGAAATCGCCACATTAAGTGAAGGTGAAGTTGCACGACCGAGTATGGTCTTGCTCGATGAAGGATTATACCCTCGTCGCTGGAAGTCTCCAGAGTGAATCAATTGATTCTCAAGCTTCAACGTATTCTTCGTAAATGTATTCTTCTGTTTCTATTCGTATTTTCAATACTGACATATGATTCCCACATCCACTTTGTCAACAGTGTTGAACGGCCCCCACGGCCTCAAAGCAAGTTTTTGTGAGACGGTCTCCCTATCAAGTTTGAGGGTGTTTTTCGCGTTATCCGTCATGAGAGATTGTTTTTCCAACCCGCTGCGAGGAAAAAAGAATCACTCTAATTTTTTGATCTTTGCAGGCATCAAAAAGACAAATGCACCGATAATTATTGCCAAAGCCAAAACAGTAAGCCCCCAAAACATTCCATCGGAGAGCTGGTCTGAACTTGAAACATCATCACTCGTTGAAGGAGCAGGCTCAATTGCTACGGCGAGGATACCCTCGTTGTTGTCTTCTTGACCCTCTGGAATCTCTAATCCACGATCGATAATGGCTCGGAACTGGACTTGTTCTTTGTCTTCGGGCACTTGCCAGTCGCAGGTCACATAAGCGACCGTTCCCGGTTGAAGCATTGGAAGTGTTTCAAAATCAATTAATTCAGAATTTGATTCACAACGTACGGAGATGAGGGTTGCCTCTGCTTGCCCAATGTTTCGTATCAGTACACGAACCGAGACGATATCTCCGGCTCGAATCACTTCATCTCCAATATCGATCTCTTCAACGTATAAATCTGGTAAAGCGAGAACTTCAAGGTCGAGAATACGCTCAGCACAGGAGGTTTGATCGCAGAGTGAAACTAAAACCGAGGTGAAACCAGGATTTGGCGCATTGACTGTAATGGTCTTGTTCATCACATCGACAAGTGCCCAAGAGCGATTCGTGGACGCCGTTAATCCAGATGAATCAACATCAGAATAATCGAAGGAAAGCACGGTTGGGACTGATAATTCAACAGGCACCAGCGATTGAAACTCTTGAAGAATGGGAGTATCGTCTACCGTTTGAACATTTACGAGGAATTGCTCAACCCAGGTATTTCCAGATACATCGGTCACAGTTGTCTGAACGGTTGCCTGACCGGAGGATTCCGGTTGAAGCGATAGACGAATATCACCTTCTGTGAGGTCGACGACGACAAGGTCTGGATTGGAATTAGAAAAGGATACTTGCAGGTCTTCGTATGCAGTTCTATCATCAGTACAGCGATACAAGAACGGCAAGATTCGACCACCACCATCTTCGGTCAACGATTGTTCACCAACGGGAATACAGACAGGGTCTTCATCCCATTCAATATCATAGCCACCGGTAATAGACATCGATGTGACCTCAAAAGCGGTCGTACTGGCGTTTCCAAGTGAATCCCAGGTAAACCAGGATTTGAGTTCAACCTTGATTGATGTGTCATCTTTCATCATGTGCTTACCAATTGGGAAAGAGAGGGAGAGAGAAGGTGACAATGCTACAGGTTGGTTGGTAACAAGTTCATCGTTGACAAATAAAAGCCAACGAGAGTATACTGAATCAAGACCATCAACATCACCAAAAATACGACCTTGCAAAGTAAGAGTGGGGTCGTTAATATCAACAGTCACAGACGAGATACATGCATCGATTGTCGAGAGGCGCAGTTGGGTGAAGGCATGGTCTGGGAGGAGCATGTGCTCATTCATTACAGCAAATTCTGAAAAGGAAACCCCGTCATCAGAAAAGGAATACTCAAGAACGACATCGTCAAGCGACTCGTTTTGAAGAGTGAAATGTGCTCTGCCGATACGCTGACCTGGTGGGGTTTCAAGAATTTCACTGGTCCATACGCCAGATGTTCCAGTACTACTGGATTGAAGGCCACATGATGATAACGCCATGTTTTCAGATGTTCCAAGAGTCAAATCAAGACCAAACACAGGCATTTCATGCCCAGAAAATTGGGCTTGAGCAGAACCGTATTCACCACCATACCACGGAGTCTTCATCACCACTTGCATACCCACTGCATCGACGTTTAATTGAGAATCATCGGTCGAACCAATCGATACGTAATCAAGAGTCATGACTGCATCCTGTATCATGCTCCAATCCCAAGTCGTCAATTCCGAAATGTTGTATGACCACATGGTGGAGAGGTAGTCAAGCGAGCCTTGAGTGTTTGAAAAAGTAGTCAATGGCTCGTAAAACTGCCCGTTGTCGTAGTTAATTGAAAATCGAACCGAATCCTGATACAAGGGGTCAGGGACTGAAAATGCAACAACAACATTGACTGAAAGAATATCGTATTCTGTAGAGCCAATTGCGTTGAAGGAGGATAATTGTATCTCTGGACCCGTTGACGAAGAGGTCGCTCCATCCGGAGTGCCTAGGGAGTTATTGGATTCTGTCGGCGTACTTTGCGCCCAGAACGTCATCGTATCCTGATTCATTGGCCGATGATGAACCATGGTGAGGCGTTGGTCGGCAACCATGACATCGGTGTAGGTTGCTGGAACTTCAGAAAAAGAGGTGAGCGAACCCACGGTCCAGTTCGAGGGCTGAGAAAAATCGCCTTGGGGGAAGATGTCTACATTCATGGTTTGGTGAACAGAACGAGCAGAAACCACGCTGTAAGGTGCAAGAAGCAGCACAATAAGCAGGAAAAAAGAGGTCAAAGTTCTTGTTTGAGCACTTCGCATGTAGAGACGAGGCCAGCGAATACACTTGAACAAGAGGGTTCTTCGTTCCATTTCTTCACAATTTCAACACAGGGTACTCCCTGCGGATTGTTGAAATACCAAGCGCATAACGGCAAACTACCTCTCATGGCTGTGATGGTGTAGGGGTTAGCACGGCAGATTGTGGTTCTGCCAGCCCGAGTTCGATTCTCGGTCACGGCCCCTTTAATTTTCATCCAGTTTACTTTGTTCGATTTGGTGACCCATTCGCTCAACCTTGGTTTCCAAGTATGACCTGTTTTGATCACCTACACCTACGACCAGAGGAATCAAACCCTCAACATTAATTCCGTACTTTTCAAGTTGCTCTTTCTTGTTCGGGTTATTCGAAAGAAGGCTGACTCTCGGGATGCCAAGAGCGGATAGCATACTTGCAGCGATACTGTAATCTCTACCATCGCCAGGAAGCCCAAGCATCAAATTCGCATCAAGGGTATCTGCACCTTTATCCTGTAAATGATATGCTTGGATTTTCGCATGCAAACCAATGCCACGCCCTTCTTGACGCAAGTAGAGTAAGCAGCCCCAGCCACGCTCGACAATCGCCTTTAGAGCAGCGTCAAGTTGTGGGCCACAGTCACATCGTAGACTCCCCAATGCATCTCCAGTCAAGCATTCGGAATGTACGCGAATCATGACAGGGTCAGGACCGGACATATCTCCAAGGGTAAGTGCAACATGATCAAAGCCAGTTGAAGATTCATGAAATACGCGAATATTGAAATCGCCATGTATGGTAGGTAGTCTTGCCTCACTAGGAACTGAGTCTTTCTCAACCAACTGGATAACGTTTTTGTTTACCTTCATTTCACCACCTCGATAAGAAACCTGAGTTCACCAGCATTTTCCTCAATTGAAAGAATGTTATGGTGGCCACGAGTAGTGAGAAGTGGCATGTCGTGAAGTGTTTCAGGGTCATCTGCTAAGACCTCAAGAACCTCTCCAACAGTCATATTTGAGAGGGCTTTTTTGGCTTCAGCGACTGGAATCGGACAAAAATAGCCGATGACATCGAGACTGTGGGTTGGTGAAACCGTGACCTCATGTCCAAGAGACACGACCTCGACCATGAATCGCTGTCAACCTCATCCTTTTCAAATCCTCCCAATTTGAAGACAGGATTGCTTTTGCCAAGCCACCCAAAAACTCAACCGCAACTAAATGAAGATGGTCGTCCACGCAGAGGCATGAGCAAGAATGCTAAGTCCTCGTCTTCAAAGGAAGATTTGGAGTGGTCAGAAGTTGCTCAACTCGGCTTGCGTTATGCAAGGATTCCACTGGCCCTGCTTTGTGTGGAAGCCTTTTACTGGTTTTTGACGCAACCTTCCGACACATTGGCTCCCATACAAGTGACCGAAGCTTGGTTGTGGAATGCGTTAACGAATTTCTTGTACAGTGATGGAGAATACGTTGCTTCAACACTCTCAACCCACAACGGTTGGATGACACGCATTGACCTGAGTCACCCAAATTTCCCTGGTAGTTATGATACGGTTGGACTCTATGTATCTGATGAATGTGCAGGCGTTCATGAAATGATTTTCTTATCGACCTTGGTGGCTATGACAGAAGGCGTCCCCCAACGCTTGAAGATTCGTTCCATCATCGTCATGTGCAGCATCATCTATGTCCTCAACATAATGCGGTTGGTAATGTTTTACCCTATTGCAGTCGGTGATTGCAGCATAAATCCGAACCAAGCAGCGTGTCTTTCAGGGATGTGGGATTTCCACACTGCGGTCTATGAATGGGGGTTCCTCTTGGTTTTAGTGACGATGTGGGTGCTTTGGTTTTGGAAGGTTGGTGGCCCTGCCCGTACGCTTGATGCGAGTTCAGCAGGCGATGAAAAGTGGAGATTAACGTTTAGAAAAAGCTGGAATGCAAAGCAGTTCTCTTTGCTGGCAGGCGCAGTAATCTTACTCGTATTTGCAGTATCAAATGTCACTTCGAATGAGGAGGCTATGGCTGCAAAAGAAACCCTTGATTTCTGTTACTTCTCTGAACTTGTCACTTCAGAATGCGGACAAGCACAGAACCGTTGGGATGATGCCATTGGATATGCTTGGTCGCTATCTGCATTGGGCATCTTGACACTTGGATGTACTGCAGTAGTCATTGAACGGCCGGATGAAAATGGAAATTGGCCCGTAACTCAAAGCAAACAAGAAGAGAGTGAAATTGACGAACAGAAATCTGCGGAACCGAAGTCTCGACATCAAAAGAAAAAATCAGGCTCCTGGAAAAAGAATTCCGAGGAAGAATGAGTTCACTCATGAACAGTACCAACAACTCTCTGGCCAGCCATGTCGTGCTTTTCAAGAGCTTTGATGGCAAGTCCAACCTTACTGGTGTGGATACTGATGAAGGTGGAGTCGTTGTCAAAGTGGACATCACCGATGGCCATCTCATCACAGCGAAGAGAACTCTGGAACCAATTCGCTACTGTGCGAGAGGAGCCCGCAGAAGAACGGTCAATATTGAGATGAAGAGTTACAAAGCCAAAGACATCTGCTGTTTCTCCAAAGTCATCTTGGCGGGTAACCGGATCACGTTCAACACCTTCGGGAAGTTCTGGCGCCTCTGAATCAACAATATCAAGCCCGTAGGTCGCCATGATTTTCGAAAGTTGAGGGGCATCATCTCGAGAAACTAAACTCCAAGCTTCACCCTTTCGACCGATTCGACCCGTTCGACCCACGCGGTGAATGAATGAATCCAAGTCAACTGGCAAATCATAGTTCACCACAAGTGTAATTCCATCGACATCGATTCCACGCGCCGCAACATCTGTTGCAACAATGGTCTTGACTTCGCCTTCTTTGAAGCGTCCAAGAATCTTTTCACGTTGGTTTTGGCTGAGGTCACCATGCAAGCCTTCGACAACAAAGCGATGCTTGTTCAATCGCTGAACTGCTAAGTCAACCATTCGCTTAGTGTTACAGAAAATGATGGTTTGGTCTGCATCAGTCATACGGCACATCAACCGACCGAGAGCCCAGAGTTTGTTTGCACGTCCAATTTTGATACTGTACATGTCGATTGGAGGGATATCTAATTCCTCAGTATTGGTGAGGACAAATTCCGGTTCATTCATGAACTCATGTGCTGCATCAATAATTTCTTGAGGGAAAGTAGCAGAGAAAAGAAGCGTCTGGTCTCGATTCTTCATGCGCTCGATAACCCACATGATATCAGGGAAGAAACCCATATCGAGCATTCTATCTGCTTCATCAAGACAGAAAAGTGAAGGCGATTCAAGGTCAATGTGACCACGCTCAGTCATGTCCATGACACGTCCAGGTGTCCCTACAATGATGTCAACACCACCGCTAAGGGTCTTGGCTTGCTTTTCTAAATCAGTTCCGCCGTAAACAGTGAGAATTTTCAAGCCAGAATCACCTTGTAAGTTGCCAAACTCTTCAGCGACTTGGTTTGCAAGTTCTCGGGTAGGTGTAAGAACCAATGCTTGGAGTTTGCCCGTTGCTTGGCAACGTTCAAGAATTGGAAGACCAAATGCTGCAGTCTTACCAGAACCTGTTCTTGCCTGTCCGATGACATCTCGACCAGAGCGAGCGAGCGGGACTGTATCTTTTTGAACTTGAGTTGCGCAATCCCAACCCATTGAGTCAAGACTATCAAGCAGATTTTGGGGAAGGTCCCAAGAATCGAATCGGGTATTTGTGAACATGTGATCAGCTCCGTCTCGGTGTTTCGAGTGGGTCGCCGAGACGGTGGCAACCCATTCGAGTGGAATCAGAAGTTTTCGCGTTCTGCGATTTCTGCTTGGAGAATCCCCATCCAATACTTACGAGCATTGTCTCGGGTCAAGGGTCGACGCATCTGTCGAACGTGTTCCAAAATGTATTGTCGGAACTTCAAAGATTTGTTTCGGTTAATGCCTTTTGGGGTGATTCCATCCCACAAGCGTTCGAATTGCTCAGCCTTATCATTGAATGCTTCATCCATTATATTCACCTTAAGCAATCGGCCCACTGACACACCCCATTTAACCATACCGACATGGAAATGGGGAAAAAGAAATTGACATTACAATGAGATTCTAAAAATAATCGGCATCATCATCAGAATCTTCATCTTCAAAATCATCATCGTATCCCATCAATTCATCTTGACTAACAGCACGGTATACCGGGGCAGGTGCCGCTTCAGGAGTGACTGGACTCTGTTCTTTTTGGTGAAGTTCTCGAACGACGGTTGCATCGCTTTTTGGAGATTGGTCGTCATTGGTAGATCGGATTGGCTCTAAGCCCACACGCTTTCCTTGAGACTCTGCGACTTCGCGGTCCAAAGCAGGGACAGGTGCGGCCGGAGCCAGTTGAGCGTTCTTTTGAGCTTCAGTCCCCTCCAGTGAGACGTCAAAGACCATTTCTTTGAGCGAAGCGATAATTTTGGAATCGGTTTCAGTAACAAGTAATTCTTCAGCCATGGCACGTAATACTTCTTCTCCGAACAAACGAGGAAGGAGTTCAATACATGCTGAGCGAACTTTGAGGTCTTTTGATTTCGTCCCACGCACGACCAGCTCGCGCGCTCGACCATGGTCTGTGTCCAACACTTGAACGGTCTTGATGGCGCTTAAGCGAACTTCTGAATCGGAATCGACCAATGCACGTTCGGCAAATAGTGTGGCGATTCTTGACTCCTTGCGGGCCAGCGTTGGTAAGTTCTTAGCAGCAACTCTACGTACTTCGACTTCAGCATCGTTTAATGACCAAGAAATAAGGTCCCAAACTGCAGAATCACCCTTATTGATGATTTTTCGAAGTAATGCTGTTGCTTTCTTTCGCAATATCATTTCTTCTTCAAGCAAAAGAGAATCGACATGGTCAACAACGACTTCAGGCCAAGTATCGCACAAACCAGCCAGTCCTGCCCAGGCAGCATCGCTTCGATGGCGAACTGATGAACGTAATTCGTTTGCTAAAATAGAAGAAACACCTGATGGGAAGACTGGAGAGGTCGTGGTCAAACAACGACTAGCCGCTTTTCGAACATTCACGTCATTATCATCCAACAGCACAGAAAGCCAATCAAACAATTCATCCGATTTCGATATCGCCACTTCAGGAAGGACATCTAACGAAGCAACACGTATATCTGCGGCATCTGATTCGAGTCCTTGAAGCAAGAGCGAATGGGCTTGATGGATTCGAGCACCATGGAATCGACCCAAGGCGCGAATGGCATGCGTTTGGTCCATGGAAAGAGTCTGATCTTTCCAACGGATAGGTACAGTTCCTATTTCACCACGTGCCAATGCGAGAACATCATCGTCTGAAAGCGCAACCCAAGGGCCGGATTCAGTCTTCATCTTCTTTTTTGATTTTCGCTTTTTAGAAACCGCGATTGGGAGGCCAGTGCGAGGGTCTCGGGCAATATATTCTCGCGACAAATGTATCTCCTCCGTAGGGCGCATCACACCCGAACCAATGAATCTATGCTTCATCACCGTCTCTTGAATTCAACTGTTCTTGAAGTCTTACTTCTCGTTCTTAATCGCTCAAGGGTAAATGTATTCAATCGACAGCATCAGCAAGACACATGGGCAAGAGTTCGTATCGTGCACTCATCCCAGCACTGTTCATGATGTTGCTCATGTTCCTGACCCCTTTACAATCCATTCTAACGATACAAGACAATGCATATGAGTTTGAAGATAATAAAAGTTCAAAAACATTGCACATGGATGTGGATTTTAATGAATCTGATGGTTTCACACCAAGTAATATCAGCATTGAACAGAATACCGGTGAAGCAGTTTTAGACCATCCTGTCATTTCCTGGCAAGGAATTTCCAACTCGGGACTTCTGTTCGCCCGTACAGGTGCTTGTGCCGTACACGTCCCGTCAACAAACCAAGTGCTTCTCATGGGAGGTAGGGCAGACCCGAGTCCTTCGCAAACTGGAGATGAAGTCCCTACCAACATTGTAGAGACATATGATCTCGTAAACAAAACATGGTCGCCAAGTGATGAAAGTATGCAGCTCACTCAAATGTACTTTGGCTGCAGTACAATCGGTGAAAAAGTGTATACTATTGGCGATTACCACCCCTACAACACCCCAGAAATACGCTCTGAGGGAATCGTTCAAATTCTCAACACAAGCAACGACACATGGGTTGAAGGTTCATCCATGCCAAGTGGAAAGGCGGTTGGACTCGCTGGAGTGGATAATGTTGGCGACTTTATCTATGTCGCAGGTGGCGTTAGTCGAAAGGACAGGTCAGATGTTACCGACCGCTTAATGCGATACAATACCAATACCGACACCTGGGATGAAATGGCAACAATGAACCTCGCTCGGCATTCTTTCTCCCTGGTTGAATACCACGGCAAACTGTATGCTTTAGGTGGGTATCGAACAACCTTTGACCCGACTTTGAATCAAAATGT
>TARA_B100001093_G_scaffold809_1_pt1 | contig 12562 bp, 13 predicted proteins | sample TARA_B100001093 | Tara Oceans TARA_B100001093 (sample SAMEA2623116) | marine metagenome | biome: marine biome (ENVO:00000447); feature: surface water layer (ENVO:00002042); material: "saline water (ENVO:00002010), including plankton (ENVO:xxxxxxxx)" | depth 5 m
ACATGCCATAGTTTTTTTGATTGAGCATTTATTGTTTTAATCAATTTTGGATGTGCGTGACCTAATGAATTAACCGCAATACCACTGCAAAAGTCTAAATATTTTTTTCCATTTGTTGAGTAAAGAAAGCTTCCTTTGCCATACTTAAAAGAAATTTTTTTTCTGCTATAATTTTTTGCTAAATAACTCATTTTATCTTTTACTTTTTATAAACTAAAATATTAAATACAAGTTGCGATTGAATATTAATTATTCATTTTTTTAAGAAAATGTGCATAAGTTAGATAATATCCTTGTTTATTTAATATACATATCAGTATATTGTGTTAATAAAAAATGTTTATACAATATATAGAGTAAGGAATATATTATTTAAAATGAGTGCCTGGACTAAAGAAAACGTTGAATTTCTGAAAAAAAATTGGGGATTAGCTACTGCTAGAGAACTTGCTGAAAAAATGGGACCTGGTTTTACAAGAAATAGTATAATCGGGAAAGCAAGTCGACTTGGTTTATCAGCTAAAATAAAAACAAGAACGGCTGCTTCAAATGAAAATTTTGATAAATCTATTAATGATAAAAATACCAAAACAAAAAAGGGGCGAAGAAGCAAATTTAAATCTTTAATTATTGAAAAAGATTTTGAACCCGAAAATCCAAAGCAATTAGAAGAGTTAGACGAAAATTCATGCAAATGGCCTATTGGTCATCCTAATGAAAAAAGCTTTTATTTTTGTGGAAGATCCTCGCTTAAAGATTTTTCTTACTGCAAATTACATCTATTATATGCCTATCAACCAAAAGGTAAAAAAGATGATGTTACTACGAAAGATGAGGTTCCGGAATTTATTGAAAAAAAAATTAAATCGGCTTAAAAAATTTAACCGTTTTGATCATTTGATTTATCTTCTAAATTATATTTTTCTAAAGAAAATTGACCACCATCTCTCCACATAAATGCATATTTTTTAACTTCTTCATCGAAATAACGAATACTTGGAACGCCAATGTCAAAATTAGTTTTATATTTTTTAGATGAAATATTATCATATTTTAAAAGACGCAATTGATCCACAGTCAACAAAGGACTTGGCATTAATTGAAAAATTTGAGCTGAAATATTTGCTATTGGTAATGGAAGAGGAAATAATAATCTTCTTTTATCTATGAGTTTTAACAATTTTTTTAAAATTTCTTTAAAATCAATTATTTCAGGTCCAACACACTCTATTATGTTTGAATTCATATTATTTGATAAGGTAAAAAAAATTATGTCTGTTAAATCTGAGCAATGTATTGGCATAAATTTTGTTTTTCCTGAATAATATAAAGGAAATATTGGCAGTCTATTTAATAGTGTCATGAAGGTTGTTGAAAAACTATCATCTACTGAATAAACAACAGAAGGTCGCAAGATTGTTGCTAAAGGATAATTGCTTAAAATATTTTTTTCACCCTCTAATTTACTTTTTGCGTAAAATGAATCTTTTGCATCATTGATACCTAATGCAGATAAATGAATAAAATTTTTCAAATTATATTCCTTACAAAGTTTAGCTAATAATAATGGAAGTTTAGTATGAACATTGTCAAAAGTATCCCTTTTACCTTTTTCAAATAATATGCCTACAAGATTTATACAAATATCAGCTCTATCAAAAAGAGGTCGAAGCTTTTTTTCATCAAAAATATTTGCTTCTACGATATCAATATAACCTGCATTGGCTTGGGTTTTGATTAAATAGCTTTTTTGATGAATATTTCTAGTAACAACGGTTACTCTGTAGTCATTTTTTGTTAACTTTCTTATAAGATTTCTTCCAATTTGACCACTACCACCAAAAATTAGACAATTTTTTGCTTTCATATATATATTATTTAAAATGAGTATTGATATTAAACTTTACAAAAATGATTTACCAGATGAATTGGATTTAGGCAATGTTATAGCTGTTGATGGAGAGTTTTTGGGTCTAAACGTGAGACGAGATCCTTTGTGTTTAATTCAAATTTCCTCTGGTAATTTAGATGCACATATAATTCAACTAGATAGATCAAATTATGAAGCGCCAAATTTAATTAAAATTTTATCTGATAGCTCAGTACAGAAGATTTTTCATTATGGAAGAGCTGACATGGGTCATATCAAATACTATCTTAAAACAGACACAAATAATATTTTGGATACAAAAATTGCATCAAAATTAGCAAGATCCTATTCAGATAGCCATTCTTTAAAAACTTTAATTAAAGAATTCATTAACATTGATATAAGCAAACAGTTTCAAAGTTCTGATTTTGGAGGAGAATTAACACCAGCTCAATTAAAATATTGTGCAAACGATGTAATTTATCTTCATAAAATTCATCAAGAACTTAATAAAATTCTTGAAAGAGAGAAAAGAATAAATCTATACAAAGATTGTTTGAAATTTTTAAAAACAAGAGTAGATCTTGATCTTGCTTTATTTAAAGATGATATTTGGTCCCATTAAATGAAAAAAGAAATTTTTGAAATAGGAAAAGATGTAATTGACTTGCAAATAAAAGCATTAAAAAAATTAAAGAGTTCAATAAATCTTTCTTTTTCTGATGCAGTAAACACAATCAGCAAATGTAAATCTAAAGTGATAATTTGTGGAGTTGGCAAGAGTGGCATTATAGCTTCAAAAATCTCAGCAACACTATCGTCTGTTGGAACACCTTCTTTTCCAATATCAGCAAATGATTGTTCACATGGAGATTTAGGTAGAATATCAAAAGATGATGTTTTAATTTTGATAAGTTACTCTGGAAACACCTCTGAATTAAAAAATATTATTAAGTATGCTAAATCAAATAAGATACCATTGATAGGTATTGTCTCAAAGAAAGATTCTTTTTTATATAAATCTTCTAATGTTAAATTGTTAATTCCTGAAGTTGAGGAATCTGGATTTAATATTGTTCCCACTTCGAGCACAACAATTCAATTATCAATTGGTGATGCATTAGCAATTTCATTAATGAATAAGAAAAAGTTTGGTAAATTTGATTTTAAAAAATTTCATCCTTCTGGAAATTTAGGAAACAAACTCAAAACAGCTGGCGACTTAATGCTCACAAAAAATAAAATTCCCTTGATTAATGAAAACCAAATTATGAAAAAGGCTTTAAAAATTCTGAACATAAAACGTCTTGGTTTTTTAGTAATTGTAAACAATAATGGACTTACAACAGGTATTTTTACAGATGGTGATTTAAAAAGATTGATTCAAAAAAAACGAAGGATCGATAACCTCAAAATAAGATCCTTAATGAGAAAAAATCCATTTATAGTTGAGGAGAACACTTTAGCTTCTGATGTTTTAATTGATATGAATAAGAGGAAAATTACTAATGTTTGTGTTTTTAAGAAAGGGAATAAAAGAAAAACTATTGGAGTTTTGCATATTCATAATTTGTTAAAAAATTTAGGTTAAATTAATGAAAAAATTTTTACAATTTTTTCTCTCATTTTTGATATTACTCTTAGTATTTTATATTTATCTTAATTACTTTAAATCCCAAAGTTCATCCAAAAAAATTAAATTAAATGAAAATTTAAATGAAGAAAATGTAAGTGAAAATAAAAATAATTTAATCAAAAATTTAAAATATAATGTTAAATTTAATGATAATACTGAATATGTAATTACATCAGACTTAAGTGAATTAACATATCAAAATCAGTCTGAAATTGTTTTAATGAGAAACGTTACAGCTAAGTTTATTGACGACAATTCAAATACTTTTTTAACTATTACTTCAGATAATGCGATTTATAATAATTCTACATATAATACTCTTTTTGAAAAAAATGTTAGAGTACAATATATGGACAATATAATTTTATCTGAAAAGTTAGATATAAATTTTAAAGAAAATCTAATATCTGTTTACGATAATATTGTATATGACGGTAAAGAAGGTAGAGTTAAAGCTGATAATATGATTATAAATTTATTAACAAAAGATGTTGAAATTTTTATGAACAACTCTAAAAACAAAGTTAAGATCCAAACAAAATAAATCAAGATGAGTAATATTAAAAAGTTTAGAATCAAATATTTTAAAGACAAAAATGCAATTCTTAAACTTGATAAAATTTCATTGAAGTATGGAAAAAAAATAGTTTTAGACAATTTAAATTTAAAACTTAATAGTGGTCAAATTTTAGGTTTATTAGGTCCTAATGGTGCTGGGAAAAGTACAATATTTAACATAATTTTAGGCATACTTTCACCTAATTATGGCTCAATAATAATTAACTCTAAAATTGTAAATAACTATCCAATTTTTGAAAGAACAAAAAAATTCCGTATGAGCATATGCCCTCAGTCTGGAGGATTCCTACATGATTTAACAGTTTATGAAAATTTAAAAGCAATTAGTGAGATTGTCATTGAAAATGTAAGATTTAGAACAGAAAAAATAAATTCTTTAATTTCTCAATTTGAATTAGATTCTATTAGAGATTTAAAGGCTGTACAATTATCTGGTGGTCAACAAAAGCGTCTGTCAATTGCACTAGCTCTTATGTCAGATCCTAAGATTCTTCTTTTAGACGAACCATTTGCTTCATTAGATATTTTATCTTGTAGAGCACTTTCGGAAATAATTGTTAAGTTACAAACTCAAAATAATATCAGCGTTATACTGACGGATCATAATGCCTCTGACCTCTTAAAAGTTGTCGACTCGGCTGCAATACTTCACAATGGAAAGATTATTGCTCAAGGAACTCCTACTAATTTACTTCATAATATTGAAGCAAGAAATGCGTACTTTGGTGACTCTTTTAAAGTCAATTAGTTATAATTTTACAAATGAGAAGCATTACAATTTCAAAACCTATAAGGCCTTACAATAAAAATATTGTAATCGAGGGTGATAAAAGTTTATCGATTAGGTGGGCGCTATTTGCTTCTCAATCCAATGGAATTTCAAGATCGTATAATTTATTAAAATCTGAAGATATTCTAAGCACATTAAATTGTCTCAAAAAACTTGGTGTTCAAGTAAAGTTTAAAAAAAAAATTTGTGAAATAAAAGGTAATGGCTTAAATGGTTTCAAATACAAAAAAAAAATAGTTTTAAATGCAGGAAATTCAGGGACCCTAGCTAGGTTAATTTTAGGGCTATTGGTTCACTCAAAATCAGAAATTAAAATCACAGGTGATAAAAGTTTATCTAATAGAGATTTTACAAGGGTTACTAAACCACTAAAAATGTTTGGAGCAAGATTTAAAACTAACAGTGGTAAGTTGCCTGTTAAAATCTTAGGAACTACTTTTCCTAAATCAATAAAATATTTAGAAAACAAAGGTTCGGCTCAAGTCAAAAGTAGTGTGATGTTTGCAGCTTTAAACACAACAGGAAAAACTATTATTAAAGCCAAAAAATCCCGTAATCATACAGAATTACTTTTTAAACATTTAGGAATACCTATAAAAATTAGAAAAAAAAATAATTTTGATCACATTGAAGTTAATGGGATTAAAAAAATTAAAGCTTTAAATTATAAAATTCCTTCAGATATAAGCTCAAGCGCATTTTTTATAGTACTAACTGCTTTGTCTAAAAATTCAAAAATAAAGATTAAAAATGTAAATGTTAATCCAACAAGAATAGGAGTAATACAAATTTTAAAAAAAATGGGAGTAAAAATTAAGTTTAAGAATAAAAAAGTTTATAATGGAGAAAAAATAGCTGATTTATACGTCGAAAGTACCAAAGTTTTAAAAGCAATAAATTGCCCAATTAAATATAACAGCTCAGCAATTGATGAATTTTTATCAATTTTTTTAGTCGCGGCAAAAGCAAAAGGAGTTTCATATTTTAAAGATTTATCAGAATTAAATCAGAAAGAGAGCCCTAGATTGAAATGGGGCTCAAAAATTTTAAAAATGATGGGTATTAAAACAATTTTAAAAAAAGATAGTATTAAAATATTTGGCAACCCAAATTTAAAAATTAAAAAAGATATAAAAATTGAAAATTTCTTAAAAGATCACAGGGTTTTCATGACTAGTGTAATAGCTGCTTTAATTTATGGTGGTAAATGGGATATTGCAGATACAGACTCTATTAACTCCTCTTTTCCTTCATTTCTTAAAATAATAAAAAGATTAGGTGGGCAAATAAAATCTAAATACTCAAGATAATCTAATATTGAGAAATAATTGGAAAAAGTAAACAAAATCCTTGGTTTAATACTACTTTTTTCTTAAATTCAGTATTGATTAAAACGATAATTTTATCTAAAAGTGCAAAATTTAAAAAATTAATAATACATAAGATTTATACATAATATTAATGGAAATATACAAAGACCTATCAAACGCTGCTTCCAAAGAATTCGAACAATTACTTAATAGCCAACTTTCTAGAGTAAATATTGAAGAGGGAAAAGTTATAAATGGTAAAATAAATAAGATTACTGAAAAATTTGTATTTCTTTTTGTTGAAGGTTTAAAGAGTGAACCAGTTTTAGACGTGAACGAATTAAAAAGCATGGGTCTCTCTGAAAAAATTAAAGTTGGGGAGACAATTCCAGTTCTTCTAGAAAAAATTGAAGACAAAAATGGGGAAGTTTTAGTTTCAGCAAGTAAAGCTCAAAAAATCAAAGGTTGGGATCAGTTAGTTGAAGCTTATGAAAATAATCAACCAATTATGGGTAAGATTACCTCTAAGTGTAAAGGTGGGTGTATTGTTGAACACATAGATACTGGTTCGTTAATGTTTTTACCAGGCTCTCAAATTAGTGATAAACCTTTAAAAGACATTAGTCATCTTATGAATGAGCCACAAAAATTTGCGTTAATAAAGTTAGATAAAGTTAGAGGGAATGCGTGTGTCTCGAGAAGAGAAATTATTTCATCGTTTAAAAAAGAAGATAAAGCAAAAATTATTGAGAAATATAAAGTTGGAGACATTATTAAAGGTGCTGAAGTTAAAGGATATAGTACGTTCGGATGTTTTTTTAATGTAAATGGTGAATTAGATGTTTTGGTTCACCTTCAAGAGATTTCATATTCAAGAGTAAATCATCCTGATGAAGTATTTAATATTGGTGAGAAACATGACTTAAAAGTCATTTCGGTTGATAAAGAAAAATTACAAGTTGGTTGTTCAGTTAAACAACTTTCTCCAGACCCATTTGAACATATTGAAAACTACGAACTAAATAAAGTTTATAAAGTTAAAGTTGTAAAGATAATGGATTTTGGGGCTTTCTGTGAATTAGAGCCAGGACTTACAACTCTTTTACATTCAAGTGAATTAAGTTGGACTAAAAAAAATATGTCCACAAAGAAAATGTTTAAAGTTGGTGATGAAATTGAATGTGTAATCACAGAAATTGATAAAGATAAAAGAAGAGTTGCAATCTCCCACCGATTGACCAAAGAAAACCCTTTTGAAACTTTTGAAAAAAATCATCCTATAGGTTCAATGGTTGAAGGAGAAGTTATTAATAAAAATGAATATTCTTTATTTGTAAAAATACAAGACTTAGATATCGATGCTTTTTTACACTGTAATGATCTAACTTACTTAAACAATGGTGAAGAGGAACTAACAAAATATAAAAAAGGTGACAAACTTAGTGTAAAGGTCTTAGAAATAAAAGTTTCAGACCAAAAGGTCAGAGTCGGATTAAGGCAAACTCAACCAGACCCTTTTGATTGGTTCAGAGAAAAGAAAATTAATCAAACAATAACTGTAAAAATAATTTCAACTGACAATAAGGGGCTGATAGTCAGACCAGAGGGTTGTGAAATGGATTTTCAAATAAAAAAATCACAAATAGCAATAAATGCTAACGACGCTAGACCATCAAGATTTACAGGTGGAGAGAGGATTGATGTAGCTATTTCCGATTTAGACTTGGATAAGAGGAAGGCAACATTAAGTATCAAACTTTTAGAAGAAATACAAAAAAAAGAGGCTTTAGAAAAATATGGATCAGAAGGATCGGGTAAAAACTTACCATTTTCATCTTTATCTGATGACTTAAAAAAAAAAGATAAAAAGAAATAACACTTAAGATTTTTAAATTGGCGATAGTAAAATCAAAGCTCATTAAACAATTAAAAAAAACTTATCCTAATTTTCAAACAAAAGATCTTGAGAGGTTAATTTCTATTATATTGAAAGAAATAAAAAATAGTCTGAAGCGTGGTGAAAGAGTGGAGCTAAGATCTTCATTAGGTGTATTTTACACAAAAATACAGAAAGCCCGGATTAGTAGAAATCCAAAAACATCAGAAAAAGTCAATACTCCAGAGAAAAGGAAAATTCACTTCAAAATGAGTCGAGATTTGTTTAAAAAACTTAATAATGAAAAATAAAACTATTTTTATTGCGTGTGATACTTCAAACATTAATCAAATAAAAAGAATAATCAGAGATACCAAAACTAATAAACTCAAAATTATACCTAAATTTGGTTTACAATTTTTTTATTCCAAAAATGGAAGAAAGTTTCTAGAAAGGTATAAATCAGAATTTTTTTTAGACGTTAAACTAAAAGATATCCCTCAAACTGCTCTATCAGCTATGGATAGTTTAAAAGATCTCAAAAAATTAAAATATATTACTGTTCACGCAAGTGGTGGCTTGGAAATGCTTAAAGCAGTTACAAGAAAAGCTAGAAAGATAAACAAAAATATAAAAGTACTGGGAGTTACAATACTTACAAGTCTTAATAAAAAATCCCTTAAAGAAATAGGCCATACAAAATCTGTAGAAAAGTTAATATTGAATCAAGCTGCTTTAGTTAAAAAATCTGGTGCAGCAGGGTGTATATGTTCAGCTAAAGAAGCTAAGATGATTAGAAAAAAATTTAAAAATTTATTTATTGTAACCCCAGGAATAAGATTACCAGGTGATAAAGTCAATGATCAAGCAAGAGTAATGACACCCATAGAAGCTTTTAGAAATAAAGCATCAGCTATTGTGATGGGCCGATCACTTTTGAAAAATAATATTAAAAATAATATTAAAAAATTAATTGTCCACTTAAATCAATGATTAAAGGGTGCAAGATCTGTGGGGTCTCTGATCTCAATACATTAAATTATATTATTAATCACCCTCATCCACCTCAATTTATTGGCTTCATATGTAATTATAAGAAAAGTTCTAGATATGTTGAAATCGATAAATTAAAGAAATTAGCAAATGTTAATAAAAACAAATCTAAATTTGTAGCTGTTTTAGTTAAACCAGATAAAGAAATTTTAGAAAAAATTAAACATCTACCTTTTGATTATTATCAAATTTATGACTGTAGCCCAGAGGAAACGAAATTAATTAAAGAAAAATATAATAAAAAAATTATTTCTGCTTTAACAATTCAAAATAAATCTGATGTAGAAAAATATCATTTATTTAAAGATATAGCTGATATCTATTTATTTGACAGTGAGGGATATGAAAAAAGTATAGCCTTTAATCATGAATTTATAAAAAATATTAAACTTAATAAAAGATTGATGATTGCTGGAAATATTCAAGTAGATGATAAACTTGAAAATCTTATGAAAATAGCAGATATTATAGATATATCTGGGGGACTAGAAACTTCTGGATTAAAAGATATTTCCAAAATTGAAATTTTTTTAAACAAGGTGAAAAAAGTTAATGATGAAACTTAAAAAAGGCATTCCTTTAATAGATCAGCACGACAAATATGGTTTTTGGGGTGGTAAATTTGGAGGAAGTTTTATTCCAGAAACCTTAAAAAAACCCGTTGATGATTTAACTATAAATTTTCATAAACTACGTAAAGATAAAAAGTTTTTAAAAAAAAGAGACTTTTACTTTAAAAATTATATTGGTTCCCCAACTTCATTTATAAAATTAGAAAAATTATCTAATCATTTAGGTGGTGCTCAAATTTGGACTAAAGTAGTTTCTGAGGCTAATGGTGGTGCGCATAAAATTTATAATGCTACGGTTCACGCTCTAATCTGTAAGGCTATGGGTAAAAAATTTATTGTTGGAGATACAGGTGCAGGATATGCAGGCAAAATGCTTAGTATGGCTGCTAAAAAATTTGGCTTGAAATGTAAAATTTTTATGGGGGCAAAAGATATTAAAAGACAAAAACCTAATTGTGATGCAATGAAAAAAAATGGAGCAGAAATTGTACCAGTATACTCTGGAAGCCAAACATTAGTTGATGCGGTAAGCGAATGTATGAGATATTGGGTTTCAAATTGTGATAATACTCATATGTGTGTCGGTTCTACTGTTGGCCCAAATATCTTTGTAAAAATTTGTGGCTGGAGTACAGCACAAATTTCAAGAGAATTAAAAATCCAAATAAAAAAAGAATTCAAAAAGATACCTAATAAAGTAAAATTAATAAATTGTGTTGGTGGTGGAAGTTCTGCTTATGGTTTTTGGAGTGAATTTTTTGATTATGATAAAAAAAAAATTGAATTAATTGGTGTAGAAGCTGGAGGTCCAAAAAAATCTAAACTTCATGCAGCACCATTAAGTAGAAATGCTAAAATTGGAATTCTACATGGAGCTGCATCATACGTTTGTCAAAACGACGAAGGTCAAATTAAAGAAACAGAGTCTATTAGTGCTGGACTGGATTATCCTGGAGTAAGTCCGATCCATTGTTTTTTAAAAGACATTGGAAGAGCGAGATATACTTATGCAACTGACGAAGATGCTTTAAATGCATATGAGTTAGTAACTAAATTTGAAAAGATTAATCCAAGCTTAGAACCAAGCCATGCTTTTGCAGAGGCTATAAAAATTGCACCTAAGCTTGATAAAGATACAGTTATAATTGTTAATTCCTGTGGAGACGCTAAAAAAGATAGAGATATTTTAAAAAAAAAATTAGGAAAATATTGATGGCTAATTCTTTAATAAATCGATCATTTAAAATTGCTCAAAAAGAAAATAGACCTGCGCTTCTTACTTACACAGTTGCTGGTGATAATACTAAAAAAAAATCACTTGAAATTCTAAAATCAATTTCAAATTATGCAGATATCTGTGAATTGGGATTTCCTCACAATACGCCTATTGCAGATGGCGGTCAAATTCAAACAAGTGCTTACCGAGCTATTAAAAATGGAATTAAAATAAATGATGTTTTTTCTATTGTTAATAAATTTAAAAGAATTAAGAGACATAAACCAATTATTTTAATGGGTTATTACAATATGATTTTTCAATATGGTGAGAATAGATTTATTGAAAAATGTAAAAAATCCAGAGTTGATGGTTTAATAGTAGTAGATTTACCTTATCCAGAAAATAAAAATTTTGCATCTAAATGTAAAAAAAAAAAAATAAATTTTATTCAACTTATCTCACCAACTACTTCAAAAAAAAGATTGAAGTTAATAGTAAGGGATTCTCATGATATGATTTATTATATCAGCATGCTGTCAACAACTGGGGGAAATTTAAAAGTTCCACCGAAAAAAATTTTAGAAGAGTACAAAAAAATAAAAGATGAAAATAAATCTAAAAATGTAGTAATTGGATTTGGTATTACTGAAAAAACAATAAAATCATTAAAATTAGCTGACGGACTAGTCGTAGGAAGTGCTATTTGTAAGGAAATAACTAATTCTATTAAAAAAAGACAAAATACAGTCATAAATGTTACTAATATAGTTAAAAGATTAAAAAAAAAAATTAAATGAACTGGATAACAAAAATTATTAAAGCGGGTGAAAAAATTAAATCTGCTATTCATAAAAGGGCTACCAAAGAAGATATAGCTAAAAGTGATTGGACCTCATGTTGTAGAGGACCCATTTTAAAAAAAGATTTAGAGGAAAATCTTTGGGTGTGCCCAGATTGTAATAAACATCATCGTATTAAACCAAAACAAAGATTTGATATTTTGTTTGGAAAAAATAATTATGAAATATTTAAAACACCTATACCAAATGATGATCCTTTAAAATGGGAAGATTCAAAACCTTATAAAGAAAGATTGAAAAGTGCTAGAAAAAAAACTGGAATGGATTGTGGAATGATGGTTGTTTGTGGTTCAATTAATGGAATAAAAATTACAGCAGTGGCTTCTGATTTTGATTTTTTAGGTGCTTCAATGGCAGCTGCTGAAGGCGAAGCTTTTTTATATGGTATCCAGCATGCTATTGAAAATCAAAACCCATTTTTATGCATAAGTGCAGGTGGTGGAATGAGAATGATGGAAAGTTTAATTTCTTTATCTCAAATGACACGGACTACCTTAGCTATAAATGAATTAAAAAAAAATAACTTACCTTATTTAGTTTGTATTACAGATCCAACAGCTGGAGGAATTACAGCATCATATGCAATGCTAGGAGATATTCATATAGCAGAGCCAGGAGCATTAATTGCTTTTGCAGGTGCCAGAGTAATCCAAGGAACTGTTAAAGAGGAGTTACCTGAGGGTTTTCAAAAAAGTGAATATGTTGAAAAGACTGGCTTTGTCGACTTAATAACTGAGAGAAAAAATCTTTCTGAAAAAATTGGAACTTTATTATCGATATTGTTAAAGAAAAATTCT
>TARA_B100001093_G_scaffold152830_1_pt1 | contig 12548 bp, 10 predicted proteins | sample TARA_B100001093 | Tara Oceans TARA_B100001093 (sample SAMEA2623116) | marine metagenome | biome: marine biome (ENVO:00000447); feature: surface water layer (ENVO:00002042); material: "saline water (ENVO:00002010), including plankton (ENVO:xxxxxxxx)" | depth 5 m
AAAAGAATTAATTTAATTGAAGGATCAAGCACAGATAGAAAAATTTACGAAAAAGTTTATAAATTTAGCAGAAAATTTAAAAAAATTATGGTTCTTTTAGATAGCAATCATACTGAAAAACATGTTTTAGAGGAATTAGAAATTTATGCTAAATTGGTTACAAAAAATAGCTATTGCATCGTATTTGATACTGTAATTGAAAATCTACCCAAAGTTTATGGAAAAAATAGGTCTTGGGGTAAAAATGATAATCCAAAAAGCGCTTTAAAAAAATACTTAAATAAAATTAAAAGTAATTCTTTCTTTGATCTAAAAAAAAAGAAGATTAATTTTAAAGTTGATAAAGCTATTGATAGTCAAATATTAATTTCAGTTGCGCCCGGTGGATTTTTGAAAAGATTATGATTAAACCATTAGAAGTTCCTGTAATTCCAAATAGCCCATTATTAAAAAAAAATAAAAAGATGAATTCAGGAAAAATTTTATTAAGAAAAAATAAATCAACCGGATTCATTGAAAATAGTTTATTTCAAGTTAAAAAAATTAAATATGGCGACGATTATCAAAATGATCAATCTAATTCATTACAATTTAAAAATCATATGGTGAATATGCTTAAAATCCTTAAAAAAAATTTTTCAAAAAATAGTAAGTTAATTGAAGTAGGTTGTGGAAAAGGAGAATTTTTATCTATTGTTAGAAAAGAAAAATATTTTGAATATCAAGGTTATGATTCAACTTATCAAGGTAATAATAAGAATATTTTTAAAAGATATTTAAAAAAAACTGATAATATTCAAGCTGATGTAGTTGTTTTGCGACATGTATTAGAACACATTAAAGAGCCACATATCTTTTTAAAAAAGATGAAAAAAATATTTGGTGACACAAATATATTTATTGAAGTTCCTAATTATGATTGGATAATTAGAAATAATGCTTTTTATGATATTACCTACGAACATGTAAATTATTTTAGTAAAAAATCCTTAGCATCTATATTTAATAATCAGTTTAAAGCAAGAGGACTATGTTTTAATAATCAATACCAATACCTTTTAGGAAATTTAAAAAATATTTCTAATAATTTTGAAAAAAAATATAAAAAAAAAAAATATTGGATATATCTCGACTTTTATAAACTATTTCCAAAAATGAAAACTACTCTTAATCATATAGAGTCTATTTCATCTAAATATAAAAATATTTATATCTGGGGAGCTGCAACAAAAGGTTGTATGTTTTTGGTACATTGTTCAGATAATAACAACTTAAAAAAAAAAATTAAAAATGCAGTTGATATTAATAAATTTAAGTGTGGTAAATATTTACCAATTTCTAAAATAAAGATAATACATAAAAATGAATTTATGAAAAAAGTAAATAGTAAGGAGGACTTATTATTAATATCAAATCCAAATTATAAAAGAGAAATAATGCAGGAACTTAAGGAAAATTCTTTAAATAGAATTAAAACCTTATGCTTATAAATTTATTGTGAAAAATAACAAACCAATAATTAGTGTTTGTGTTCCAGTTTTTAATGGCGAGAAAAATATATCAAGAAATATAAAATCTTTAATTAATCAAGAATTTATAAATTTCGAAATTCTTATTTCTAATAATAAATCAACAGATAAAACATTTAAAATTTGTAATACTTTTAAAAAAAAAGACAATCGTATTAAAATTTATAATCAAAAAAAAAAAATACCAGTTTTTCAAAATTTTAAATTTCTGATTAAAAAATCCAGAGGTGAATATATTATGTGGTTAGCTAGTCATCATAAAATCTCAAAAAATTTTTTGAAAGAAAATTACAAAATTTTAAAAAAAAATAAAAATTTTGTTGCTTCGATGGGTTTAGATTATTTTGAAAAGTATAAAAATTTTAAAGATAAAAAAAAATTTAATTTTAAAGAAAATGTTTATCAAAATTTATTAGTGTTTTTTGATAACTGCTGGAGAACCCACGGTTTATTTTATAGCCTCATAAGAAAAAATGTTGTTTTAAAGATAATTCCCTCTTTAAAACATTATTTAGCATCCGATTGGATATTTATGATTCATTTAATATTTCATGGAAAAATTTTTAGAACATTGAATTCATCATTAATACTAGGAGATGAAGGGAGTAGTTCACAAAAAAAAAAACCAAATTATATAAGTAAAAAATTTAAGAGTTTTTTTCCATTTTATTACTTTAATAAATATTTTTTTAAATTGATAATCAAGAGTAGTCAATTTACATTAGGTCAAAAAATAAACCTATCATTTATTTCGTTGTCCTTAAATTTAAAGTATTTAATTTCAATTTATAAAAAAAATGATTAAAAAAAATTTTTTACTCTTATCTCTTACTTCGTTTGTCTATTTAAGTTTTTTCTTAGGATATTTTCTTCAAGAAAATTCTGCTGGTGGTGGTGCTATCGATTTCAATCATATCACAAACAATATTTTATTATTTAAACAAAATAATTTTTTAGGAATCGATTGGTCAAAATACGAATCAACATCATTACCTATTTATTATTTAATTATTAAAATTCTGAATATTTCAAATTTTTTTACAATTGGTTTATTCAATATGTTTATTTCACTATCAATTGTATTAATTTTTTTTAAAATACTATCAAATATTAGTCGTAAATATTCTTTGAAGACTGATAGTGTTGTGCTTTTTTCAATCTCTTCACTTCCACTTTTAAGCCCTTATTTTCGTACATCAACTTTTTGGATGTTAGAAGAAAATATTGGATATTTGTTTATGCTTTCGAGCATTCTATTTTGGACAAGAAAAAAAACATATATGAATATTTTTCTTTGTATTATTTTTTCAAGCTTAGCATTTTACTCCAGACAAAGTTATGCATTTATATGTATAATAATTTTTTTTAGTTTAATCGATTTTAAAAAAATATTTAGTTATAAAAATTATTATATTTCATTTGTTTTTTTTTTCACATTATTTCCATCAATATATTTTTTTTTTGAGTGGCAAGGATTAATCCCGCCTTATGCTGCAACTGATAGATCAATATCATTTAGATTTGTTAACTTATTAATTATATTTTCAATTAGTCTATTTTATTTGATTCCTTTTTTTGTAATTGAAGAAAAATCGATAATAAAAGATTTTTTTAAAAAAAATTATAAAATGTTAGTACTTATTTTTATATTCTTTAGTTTATTTTTTTTTAATGAAATTCAATTAGATGATGATTATTACAAATTTAAGTTAGGAGGCGGGATAATTTATAAATTGGTATTTCATCTGAATTTTTTATTCGAGAATTTTTTGCTTAAAAAAGTAATCTTTCTTATCTTATCATATATTGGATTAATTCTTATAGTCTATTTTAGTTTAAAAACTTTTGAATTGAAGTTATTTTTTCTAATTTTTATTCTTATATTTTCTAATGCAAATATAATTTTTCAAGAATATTTCGATCCTATGATTTTCTTTTTAGTAATCATTTTTTATAAAATGAATGATCTAAGATGTAATCTTATAAATTTGTATTTAATTCTATTTTGTTACAATTTGACTTTGTTAATATCAAACTTAGTATATTATAATATACTAATATCATTATAATTTTATGGAATCTAACGAAAACATTTTAAAGAAAATTTTAGAATTAACCGAAACTTTTGTTAATAATAATCAAAAAGAAACTAATTACAAATCAGTTCCAATAACTGGAAAAGTGATAGGAGCAAGTGAAGCAAAAAATATGGTTGAGGCTTCATTAGATGGCTGGTTAACTACTGGCAGATTTAACGAAGAATTTCAAAAAAAATTAGCAAACTTTCTAAATGTCAAAAATTTAATTACTACAAATTCAGGATCATCGGCAAATTTAGTCGCTTTCAGCACATTAACATCTCCAAAACTTGGAGATAGATCTATAAGGAAAGGTGATGAAATTATCACGGTGGCTGCTGGATTTCCTACCACGATCAATCCAAGTATTCAATTCGGCGCAGTTCCTGTCTTTGTTGATATTAAAATTCCTACTTATAATATTAATGAAAATTTAATTGAAAATGCAATAACGAAAAAAACAAAGTGTATTATGATAGCCCATACTTTTGGTAACCCCTTTAATTTAGAAAAGATTATAAATATTTGTAAGAAGTATAATTTATGGTTAATAGAAGATACCTGTGATGCTTTAGGATCTACCTATAATGGACAATATTTAGGAACTTTTGGAGATTTGGGTACTTTAAGTTTTTACCCTGCACATCATATTACTATGGGTGAAGGAGGGGCAGTCTTTACTAATAGTATAAGATTAAAAAGAATTGCCGAGTCGTTTCGTGATTGGGGTCGTGATTGTTATTGTGAACCGGGACGTGATAATACTTGTGGAAAAAGATTTGAGTGGAAGCTGGGTGATTTACCAAAAGGTTATGATCATAAATATACTTATTCACATCTAGGCTTTAATTTAAAAATAACAGATATGCAAGCAGCTTGCGGTTTAGCCCAATTGGACAGACTAGAGGGTTTCATTTCAAAGAGAAAGACAAATTTTACTTACTTATATAATTCTCTAAAAGAATTAGATGAATTTTTAATTTTACCAGAAAAAGAGAAAAATTCAGACCCCTCATGGTTTGGTTTCCCTCTCACAATAAGAGATGAAAACAAATTTGATAGAGCAAAATTGATGCAATTTTTGAATGAACACAATATTGGAACAAGATTACTGTTTGCAGGTAATGTTATTAAACAGCCATATATGAAAAATATAAATTATAGAATTGCATCAACTCTTGAAAAATCAGAAATAGTGATGAAAAATACATTTTGGATTGGTTTATATCCTGGTTTATCTAATGATCATTTGGATCATAGCTCTACAAAAATAAAAGAATTCTTTAAAAAATGAAATTATCAGAATATGTAATAAAATTTTTTGAAAACAAGGGTATAGATAGAGTGTTTTTAGTTAATGGTGGCTCCATTGCATTTATGATCGATACTTTTAAAAAATTTAAAAAAATAAAATATGTTTGCTCCGTACATGAGCAAGGAGCAGCCATGATGGCAGATGGATACGCAAGAATTAAAAAAAAACCAGGTGTCACAATGGTTACGTCAGGTCCTGGCGCTCAAAATTTAATTACTGGTATAGCATCATCATGGTTCGACTCTATTCCGACGATCCACATATGTGGTCAAGTAAATTCAAACGATTTTTTAATTTCAAAAAAAAATTATCCAGTTAGACAATGTGGATTTCAGGAAACAGATATTGTCTCAATATCTAAACCAATTACAAAGTTCTCATATAGATTAAAAAATCCAAATGAAATTGTGAAGATATTAAATTTTGCTTATGAAACAGCTATTCATGGTCGGCCTGGGCCAGTACTTCTAGATATTCCAATGAATTTTCAAAATCAATTCATTAATATTCAAAAAAAAATTTCATTACTACCATTGAGAAAACCAAAAACTATAAAATTAAATTTTCTTAAGAATATAAAAAAAAAAATAATTTCCTCAAAAAAACCATTAGTTATAATTGGAGGTGGGATAGAAACTTCTGAAGCAAAAAATGAACTTCTATCTTTTATAGATAATACAAAAATTCCAGTTGTTGCATCTTGGGCTGGTTATGGAACTTGCGACAAAAGTCTTAAAAATTTTAGAGGAACAATTGGCGTTTATGGATCTAGAGTTGCAAATATGATGCTTCAAAAGTCTGATTTAATTTTAAATCTTGGTTGTAGACTTGATACAAGAGTATTAGGGGGGAGAAGAAATGAATTTGCACCTAATGCAAAAATAATATCTGTAGATATTGATAAAAATGAACTTAATAAAACAAAAGGTTTAAAAATTGATTTTAAAATAGAATGTGATTTAAAATTATTTTTAAATAAGTTTAATTCTATTTTTAAAAATGAAAAATTAAAGATAAACGATTGGAATTATGAAATAGATAATTTAAAAAGTGAATTTGAAGATTTTGGAAAAAGGAAAAAAAAATCAAATAAGTTTGTTAATCCTTATATTCTATTTGAAAAATTATCAAAAAAGATAAAAAAAAATGATATTATTATTGGTGATACGGGAGCACATTTGACATGGGCAGCGCAAACTATCAAGTTAAAAGAAAATAATAAATTTATATCATCTTTTGGGAATTCACCTATGGGATTTGCTTTACCAGCATCAATAGGTGCTTGTTTTGCCAATAAAAAGACTAGAGTATTATCAATTAATGGCGATGCAAGCATTCAATTAAATGTTCAAGAACTTCAAACAATAAAAAATTATAAATTAAACTTAAAAATTTTTATTTTAAATAATTCTGGTTTTGGAATAATTAAACAATTTCAGGATTCTTACTTAAAAAGTAGATATGAAGCATCAAATTATAATACTGGTGTAACTAATCCAAATTTTAAATTTTTAGCAAAAGCGTATGGTCTAAATTATGAATTAATTAATAAAGATATTATGATAAAAAAAAAATTAGATAAAATTATGAAAAATAAAAAAACGACCATTATAGAAATAAAAATCCATCCTAATGAAAAAATTATACCTAAATTATTATTTGGAAAGACACTTGATGAAATGTATCCTTATATAAGTAAAAAAAAGCTACTAAATATAAAAAAATTGTAAATGGCAAAGTTACTGATTGTTGGAGGAACAGGCTTTTTTGGAAAATCTATATTAACATACTTATCAAATAATAGATTAAGAAAAAAGTTTGAATTAATTTATATATTATCAAAAAAAAAAAAGATAAATAAAGAAAACACTAATAATCTTACAATACAAAGTATTAATAAAAATCTTTTAGATATCAAAAAAATACCAAATGTAAAATATATTATTTATTTAGCTAAATTAAAAAATTCTATTCAAGATATAAAAGCTGCAAAAAATTTTGTTAAGATTTTAAAAAAAAATAATTACAAAAAAAAAATTTATTTTTTATACATAAGTTCAGGAGCAGTATATGGTCAAATAAGTAAAAATAAACTTATTAATGAAAACTATTTATTAAAGAATAAAAGAAAAAAATATCTAAATCCACAGAAAGAAGATTATTCTTACGCTAAAATAACATGTGAAAATATTTTCTTAAATTGTAATATTAATAATATAGATTTAAGAATTGCAAGGTGCTTTACATTTACTGGTGAGTATCTTAATGATAAAAATTTTGCGATTGTAGAATTTATAAAGTCTATTTTAGCTAAAAAAAAGATAACTTTGAAATCAAATTACGGTGTTTATAGATCTTACATGCACAGTAAAGAAATGAGTAAATGGTTAATGAATATTTTACTTAAAAAAAATTTAAGAAATCAAATTTTCAACGTAGGATCTGAAGACAAAATTGAGTTAAGTAAATTAGCAAATATATTGGCTCTAAGATTTAACATTTTTTTGATAAATAAAAAAAAAATAAAAAAAAAAATTGATTTTTATGTACCATCTGTTTTTAGGTATAAAAGAGTCTTTAAATTTGAAAAAAAACAAAGTAGTTTAGAGGCAATTTTAACTACAATTAAAAATATAAATCATGCAAAAATTTATTAGTGTTGTGACACCTTGTTTTAATGAGGAACAAAATATTAAAAATTTATGTGAAAAAATTAAAGAAATTTTTTCTAAACTTAATTATAATTATGAACATATCGTAATTGATAATAAATCCACAGATGGTTCTAGAAAAATATTAAGATCTATAGCTTTAGAAGATAAAAATTTAAAACTAATTTTAAATAATAAAAATTATGGCCATATAAGATCACCTTATCACGCAATCATGGAATCTAGCGGAGACGCAACAATTCTAATAAGTGCAGATTTTCAGGATCCATTAGAATTGATTCCAGATTTGATTTCAAAATGGGAGAATGGAAGTAATGTTGTTATGCTAAAAAGAAGTTCGTCATCTGAAAATTTCATAATGAAAACTATTCGAAATTTTTTTTATAAATTTATTTCTAAAATCTCAGAGACAAAACTTACTAAAAATACTACTGGTTCTGGTATTTACGACAGAAAGATTATAGAAAACTTAAAAAAAATAAATGATCCATATCCATACTTTAGAGGTTTGGTAACTGAATTAACGGACAACATTGAAACAATTGAATTTCACCAACCATTAAGAAAATTTGGAAAAACTAAGAATAATTTTTTAAGTCTCTATGATATTGCAATACTTGGAATAATAAAGCATTCAAAATTTCCAATTCGGGTCATGATTTTGTTTGGTTTTTTTTTTAGTTTAATTTGTTTGATAATAGCATTAAGTTATTTTATCCTTAAAATTATATTTTGGTCACAGTTCTCTTTGGGATTAGCTCCTCTTATAATTGGTATTTTTGGTATTGCCTCTTTTCAAATACTTTTACTAGGAATTTTGGGTGAGTATGTAATCTTAATTTTAACACATACTAGAAATTTGCCATTAGTAGTTGAAGAAGAAAGAATTAATTTTTAATTTATATTTTATGAAAATAGCAGTGACTGGTGGAAGTGGTTTTATAGGTAAGAATTTATTAAAAATTTTAGTAAAAAATAAAAAAAATCAAATTATTAATCTTTATAGAAGCAAAAAATTTAATCATCCTAGAGTTCAAAATATAAAATTTGATTTAAATAAAAAAATAAATAAAAATTTTTATCGAAATATAGGAGCACCAGAATATTTAATTCACTTGGCCTGGGATAAACTAGATAATTATGATAGCAAAATTCACTTAAAAATTTTAAAACAAAATATTATTTTTTTTAAAAATCTTTTTAATAGCCCGTTTAAAAAAATATTTGTAATGGGTACTTGTTTTGAATATGGTAAAAGGAGTGGTGAACTTAAAGAAAATTTTAAAACTAAACCAAATAATAACTATTCTAAATCTAAAGATAAGTTGAAAAAAATATTATTTAATTTATTCAAAAAAAAAAAAACATTGATTTTATGGGGTAGACTATTTTATGTTTTTGGAGAAAATCAAAATTCGAGGACGCTATATGGTCAATTAAACAAATTAATTAAAGATAAAAAAAAAATTTTTAATATGTCGAGAGGAGATCAAACAAGAGACTATTTAAATATAAATGATGTAATTAATATTATCATTAATCTTATTAAAAAATCGAACAAAAGTGATGTAATTAATATTTGTTCTGGAAGACCAGTTAGTTTAAAAAAACTTGTAAATGATTGGTTAAAAAAAAAGAAATATAAAATAAAAATAAATTATGGACATTATGAATATTCTAAGAATGAAGCTAAAAATTTTTGGGGAAATTCTGATAAATTAAAAAAAATCTTAAAATTGAATGAAAATCTTTAATTATTCTACTCAATCAATTGATAAAAATGATATTAAAGCAGTTGTAAAAACATTGAATTCAAAGTTTTTAACAAAAGGTAGTGTTACACTTAATTTTGAAAAAAAAATTAAAAATTTTTGTAAATCTAAATATGTTTGTGCAACAATTAATGCTAGTGCTTCATTATTAATGGCATGTAAATCCATTGGAATTAACAAAAATGATTATGTGTGGACAAGTAATATTACTTATATTGCAAGTATTAATTGTGCTTTACATTTAGGTGCAAAGATAAAATTAATAGATATAGATCAAACAAATAATATTTGCTTAGATAGTTTAAGAAAAGAGTTATTAATTGCAAAAAAAATTGGCAAACTACCTAAAGCTTTAGTTGTGGTACATTTGGCTGGCTTACCATGTAATTTAAAAAAGATTAATCAATTATCAAAAATTTATAACTTTAAAATAATAGAAGATGCTTCTCATGCTTTTGGATCTATCTACGATGGGACTAAAATTGGATCATGTAAGTTTTCTGATTTAACAGTTTTTAGTTTTCATCCAGTTAAAAATATTACAACCGCAGAGGGAGGAGCAATAACAACAAATGATAGAAATTTATATAAAAAACTTTTACTTATAAGAGAGAATGGTCATGATTTTTCTCGAATTGATATGAAAAAGTTTCCCACAAAATATGATGTTTCTACGCTTGGTTATAATTTTAGAATAAATGAAATAAACTCATCATTAGGAATATCGCAAATTAAAAAAGTAAATCGATTTATCAATCAAAAACAAAAAATTGCTAAAATATATTTTGAGGAACTTGATTTGCCAGAAATCTGTTTACCAGATAAAAATATACTTAAAGTCTCTGCATTACATTTATTTATTATAAAGATTAATTTTAAAAAATTAAAAATAGATAAGTTTTATTTAATAAATATTTTAAAAAAAAATCTTATAAATGTTAATGCTCACTATATACCACTTAGTAAATTTAGTTTAATTAAGAAACACATTAAAAATACTAGATTTATAAATTCGGAAAAATATTATAGAGAGGCAATATCAATACCAATGTATCCAGACTTAAGTTTTAAAAAACAAAAATATTTTATTAAAATATTAAAACAAACAATTAATAAGCATAAAAAATTTAAAAATGATTAAATATTTAAAATATAAAATTAAAAATTTTTTAAATTTCAATAAAAGACAATTAGGTGAAATTCAAATTGAATTATCGAAAAAAAATTACAAAGAAATTAAGAATATACGTGATGCCGAAGTAAAGGTTTTTTCCCAATTTGGAGAAGATGGAATAATAAATTTTTTGTTAGATAAACTGAATATAAACGATAAAATCAATTTTGTTGAAATTGGTACAGGAGATTATGAAGAAGCAAATACTAGGTTTCTCTGCGAAAGTAGAATTTGTAAAGGATTATTAATTGACAAATTAGAAGACTTAAAGTTTGTTCAAAAAAGAGATTATTTTTGGAAAAATGATCTTTATTTTTTTCAAAAAGAAGTAACCCCATCAAATATTTCTTCAGTCATTAAAAACTATGGTTTTGATAATCATTTAAATTTATTATCTATAGATATTGATGGAAACGATTATTGGGTCTTAAAAAATATTGATTTAAGATCGACTGATATTGTTGTTGCAGAGTACAACCCTCTATTTGGATCAACTTTACATTTAACAATACCTCAAGAAGATCTATTTGATAGAAATAAATATAATAAATTATTTTATGGAGCCTCATTACCAGCAATAATTGAATTATTTAAATCAAAAGAATATTTTTTCGTTGGAGCTAATAGAGCATGCAATAATGCTTTTTTTATTCATAAAAAAAATAAAGATATTTTTTTAGATACGAAAGTTGAGGAATTAAGAGAGTACACAAATTTTACATTTAGAGAGTTAAAAAAAAATTCCTTTAAAGAAAATCAAATCTCTAATTTAGTAAGTTTAATTGAAAATTTTGAAATTTATGATTTAAAAAAAAAACAAATTACTAAAGTAAAAGAAATAAAAAAAATTCTTATTAATGATAGATAAAGAAATACAGAATAAACATAATTTTTATATTATGATTTTATTAAGTTTTCCATTATTTTATATATTTGGAAGTCTGTTTTTGAATTTCTCGATTATTTGCATTAGCTCAATTTCCTTTTTTTATTACTCAAAAATAATAAGCAAAAAAAAAATTATAATTTTTTTCTCTATATTATTCTTATTTTTTTTAATTAATTCGATTTTATCTTACGACAAAATTTTCTCAACTTATAAATCAATAGCTTATTTAAGATATTTTTTTTTTATAATTGGACTAATTTTGATATTATCTTTTATTAACAATGACTCATTTAAATTAATTTCAAGATTATTTATTTTTATAACTATCTTTTTTATAATAGATATAATTTTTGAATATATTAATGGAAAAGATATTTTTGGTAATAATGATGGAGCAAGATATAATAGACTTTCAGGACCATTTGGAGATGAATGGATCGCAGGTTTTTTTTTACTTTATTTTGGTTTTATTTCTTTTGGCTTTATTTCAAAATTTTACAATATAAGTAAACCTTTTTATTTTTTATTTTCTACAGTAACTATTTATACAATTTATTTAACAGGTGAACGCAATGCTTTCGTTAGCTCATTGATTTTTTTAATTTTAATAATTTTAATTGACTCTAAATATAGATTAACATTTTTATCAACTTTATTAGTTATTTTGTTTTTATTCATTTTGAGTAATAAGTATAACGTTGTGGAAAATAAATACTCTTTAAAGAGCATTAATACACTTAATAGCTCAAATATAGATAATCTTGAGAAAGAAATAAAAAATAAAAATTTCTCAACAAAAATTTTTGAATTAACTTCAAAAAATCAATGGATTCAACATTATATTTCTGCTTATTATATATTCAGAGAAAACATATTTTTTGGTTCAGGGTTTAAATCTTTTAAAAATGTTTGTCCAAAAAATGAGCAAAGTAGAAAATATTTGTGCTCAAGCCACCCTCATAATATTTATTTTGAATTATTATCTGATATTGGAATATTTGGATTTTTGATATTTAATTTAATATTTTTATTCCCAGTGATAATTTTTTTTCAAAAAAGAAATAATTTAGACATAGGTTCTAAAATTTTTTTTGGATTATTTATAACTTTTATATTTCC